>MDSY01136369.1_pt1 | contig 10031 bp, 8 predicted proteins | sample 811131 | NCBI WGS metagenome assembly MDSY01 (sample SAMN05326643, study PRJNA326480) | marine metagenome | isolation source: seawater | place: Atlantic Ocean: South West | collected 2010
CCTATGCTATTATGAGAGGCGATCGCAATGGATGCACCTTCTTCTGTTCCCAAGGCTTTTAGATGTGCTGCAATGCTTTGGGCCTGAGAAAGGGCCTCTTTCCAGCTAATCTGCTGGCCGGTTTCAGGGCTGGTGAGCCAAATAGCATCTGGTGATAATGCTGCATTCTGTTCAAGCTGGTCACGAAGAGAACCGCTCATTTGCCAAACTCAGCCCAGTAATCAGAAAAAATCTCGTCCAGAGAAGGTTTCCGCTCTGGGATTACGCGCACAATCTTCACGTGGTTCACAAAATGCGTCCAGTTCAGGTTTTCATCGATTGAATTACCACCCCAGCTCCCACATCCCATCGAGAGAGAAAACGGCATGCCATTATTAAAAAACCCGCCATTGGCAAAGCAATGAGCCTGATTAACAATCACACGACAGGTCCGTGCCTCCATCGCAAGCGCATGGGCACGGCTATCATCACTGGAATGAAGGCCAAGAGAATGGCCAGCTCCCTGAATAGTCTGTATAGACACTGCCTTTACCTTGGCGTCTTCGAAATCAGAGGCTCTATAGAGTGCAAGAAAGCGCGCCATCTTCTCCCCCGTCATCGGGATATCAGCGCTAATATGCTCCTGCGGCGCAACAAGGAAGCTTGTCCCATCTGGCGCGGTGGCTGTTAAGCCCATTGCCTCCAGAACAGTCTCAATATCCTGCGCCAGCAATGCTGTTGTCATTTTTCCATTATGCCAATGGATGGATTGGAGCTTATCTGCTCCGGCTTTATCAAGCAGGTACCCGCCATGCCGTCCGAGCGCCGCTACAACCTCATCATAAATACTATTAACAGCAATCACGGCATTTTCCGAGCTACATGATGTGGCATTATCAAAGATTTTTGAGTCGGCAATCTTGGCCGCAGCATCATCAATATCGGCTGTTTCATCAATAATCGTAACAACATTACCAGCACCCACACCAAGCGCAGGTGTGCCAGATGAATATCCAGCGCGCACATTGCTCTGAGAGCCGGTCACAACAACAAGATCGGCAGACTGCATCAGCCGTTGGGTTTTAGGCTTGGATGGCGGGGCAGGTGACATCTGCACCAGATTGTCTGGTAGCCCCAATGCGGCAAGGGCTTTGTGAATATGACGAAGTAGGGCAAGGGCTGGTTTTACCCCTTTTGGACTAGGTGCAATGATAATCGCATTCCCTGTTTTCAATGCGTTGATAATATTATTAGTCGGTGTTGCAAGCGGGTTTGTTGAGGGCACAATTGCTGCAATAACGCCTTTCGGCCGGAGATAGGTTGAAAGACCTGTTTCCGGATCATCGCCAACATGCCCAAAGCTGGTGACATGTTTAAGATCACGCATCAGCCCTAATGTCTTATTATGATTTTTTCGAACCTTGTCTTCAACACGGCCAAGACCCGTTTCAGCAACTGCCATTTCTGCCAGTGTCTGGTTTCGTTCCGGCTCCATCAAGGCCCAGGCGACAGCCTGACAGGCTTTATCAAACAGGGCCTGACTTCCCATCTCCTCATAGCGCGCTTGAGCAATGCGCGCTAAAGCAACGGTTTTGTCAATTTCAGCAATGCCGCTATCATCAGTCATATGGTTTACTTCTTTGGTTAGATGGCTTAGGCGGGGTTTACCTTAAACGCTTTGTATAACCCGCTTGCAAGCGTCAATGTGCCAGCAATAATCAGGATAAGACAAACGGGGCGTGATAAGTAATCAAACAGGTCATAATGAACCATCTGCATGCCTTGTGCGAAATTCTGTTCGCCAATTTTTCCCAGAATAATGCCAAGCACAATCCCGGGGATGGAATAGCCTGAACGTCGGAGCAGGAATCCAATAATGCCGGCACCGAACATCACCATGACATCCAGAACGAGACCCCGGCCAATATAGGAGCCGATACTTGCCAGAAGCAGGATCAGAGGCGCAAGGAATTGGAACGGAATTTTCAATAAATACAGAATTATTTTTGTTTCAAGGATGCCAATGAAGAGAATAGACAGATTGGCATAAAACATCGCAGCAAAAACAACCCAGATAAGGTCCGGCGAGTTATAGAAGACTAGCGGTCCTGGTTCTAGGTCATGCATCTGGAATACAGCAACCATCATGGCGGTAAGAGCGCCACCCGGAAGCCCAAGGGCAAGCAGCGGGATCATAGCAGCACCTGTTGCCGCATTATTGGCTGTCTCAGATGAAATAACGCCTTCGATATTACCTTTTCCGAATGACTCTTTATTCTTTGACCAGCGCACAGCTTCGCCATAGCCCATAAAGGCAGCAAGTGTCGCGCCAATGCCGGGAAGGATGCCGCAGAAAAACCCAACAAACACTGAACGGACAACGGCAATTTTCTGCTGCCACAATTCAAGAAATGATGGGAACTCCATATTCACCGGCGGCGCTTCATAGCGCCCTCTGACAGTTTTTTCAGCCTGTACAAAGATTTCGGAAACGGCAAAAAATCCCAGAATAGCAGGAACAAAGGCAATGCCTGCGGCCAAATCGGAAAAGCCGAAATTAAAGCGGTCAATCCCGCCAACCGGGTCCTGTCCAATGGTAGCAATGATAAGGCCCAATGCAACGGACATCCACCCTTTCCAGATTGTTCGCCCGCCAACAGAAGACGCAACAGCCAAACCAAAAAACACCAGAGCAAATATTTCCGGTGGCCCAATATTGCGGATTGCCCATTTTGCGAGCGGCTCAGTTGCTGCCATCATCACCAAGGCTGATGCAACACCGCCAATAGCAGAACAGAGCACTGCGGCGCCTACTGCCTTGCCGGCCAGCCCTTTGCGTGTCATGGGATAGCCATCAAAGGCTGTTGGCGCGTTTTCAGGCGCTCCTGGGATATTAAATAAAATGGCGGTAATTGCGCCGCCATAGGTGCCTGTACAATAAATAACCGCAAATAGCATTACGCCCTGTGCCGGTGTCAGGCTTGCCGTGAAGGGCAGCAAAATGGCAGCGAGCGTTAGCATGCTCACGCCCGGAATCGCCCCAAATAACATGCCGCCTAATACCCCAAAAACAAAAATAGCAAGTGTAGAGGGGTCACCGAAAAGAGCACTGCTCCCGAGAAGGAAATTTTCTATCATTGTCTTCCTACCATAAATCCAGCTGCTGGAATTGTGAGTTCATCCGGAGAATAAAGGCACTATAGTCATAAAATGGTGAGACATTACCTTGTGGTAATGGTGCATTCAAAACCATCATAAACAGGAACAGGAGAAGCGTGTAGATAAGCAGCGTTATACTGATTATCCAGCGTGGACGTCGTTCCCCAAAAAGCAGAATGATAAACACTATGAAAAAGGGTGTCGCAAAGTAAAACCCGGCAGGCTTTAACGAGAGCGCATATAAAAAGGGTGTCCCAAGAACAGCAATAATCTTCAGGACAGCCCCTATGGATGTTGTGCCATCACCCTCATCATCATCATCATCAGAAACGCCAACACGTCCTGACTGGGCGGCCGAGCCAAACCTATATTGATGAAAGAGATTACCAAGAGTCACAAATAACAAAATACCTAAAATAACCCGGGGCCAGCCTGTTGCCCCAAATTTATAAATCTCAATCGGTTGGTTAAAATCATAAGTGAAGGCAAAAAAGACCAGCACAATAGTGAGCCAGATAGTGCCTTCAATCAGATGAGAATTCTTAAGGTTCCCCATTTTCATGAATAGTGCTCTTAGCTAGATGGATTTAACTTTGGTTTTGGGACAGGAGGGCGGAACGCTTTTTTAACGGTCCGCCCTCCTTTATAAGGTGCGTGTGTGTTCAGACTTTATTTTACGTCAAGACCCATTTTTTTATACACATCACGATATTGTGGGATAGTCGTATTGATAAGCTCAATGGCTCCGGCTGTATCACGATAGCTGTCAATTACAGTCATAAACTTCTTTTCGTTAAATGCCTGATAGCTATCTTCACAATAACCGCGCTGGAAGGCCCATTTTAGCCATTCTACCCGGTCAGCTGGTGCGTCTTTATGCACATAGAAGCCACGGAACCGAAGCAGTGGCTCGAAATCCATACCCTTTTCTCTATGGGTCGGAACATCTGCAAAGACACCTGGGCGTTCATTGAAAATGGTGAGAATAGGTTTGAAATCACCTGAGTCTAGGAATTTCCGAACATCGCCCGGCTGCTCATAAAGTGCATCAACCTGACCACCAAGAAGTGCGCCATAACGTGGTGCACCTTTATCGAAGGAAATTTGCTGAATTTCCATACCTGTTGCGTCTGTCAAAAAGTTCATGGTAACACGTTCCATAGAGCCTTCTTTGGACACGTTGGCGATTGTTGCTTTGCCTTTTTGAGCTTTTACCCAGGCAACAAACGAATCCCAGTCAGTAAAGCGTGTCTCTTCGGTTCTGATATAAATTTGCGAGAACGTTACTTGTGAGATTACAAGAGGGATAAGATCAGTTGCCGGATTTGGACGGTTCGAGTCAAGCGCATGTGCTGATGATGCATCGTCAATATGCTCCATCACTGAGTATCCATCGGCTGGTGCTGCCATATAGGCTGTCATGCCGACAGTGCCCGAACCACCTGATTTATGGTCGCGGTTGATAGAAACGCCTGTAAGGGATGTGACGGCTTCAGCCATGGCTGAAGCAACCTGACCCGACCCTCCGGCTGGGCCATAAGGTACAATCATAGTAAGCGCTCTGTCTGGAAAGCCACTGGGCTTTGCCATTTCTGCATCTTTTACTTTACACTCAAAGGCATTCGCAGTTGATGCCCCAATCACAAGAAGGCCAGTAACAAAACTAGCCGCTATTTTTTTCTGAAGTTTCATAGTCGCTCCCCATTATTTTTTTATAAATTTATGAGTTGGTCTATCTACACTTCCATAAATTTTGACAAAGACCCAAGATTTTTTTGATTCCAGCCCCTTTTTGCGGTCATTATATAGGGCTAATATGATGCTTCTTTGAGTATTTCTCCTTATTTTTCTTCGCTATTACATTGAAATATTTTACTCTTTGGACGGGGATGTATGGTGCTGTCTTAACTCTCCTCAAAAGAACAAAATATCATGATGTCACAAAATAAGTAGGTGGCAAGTTATCCAAAAAGCGGAAAATGGGGACGTTGCGTTTTTAAGATTCTGACAAAAATAAGCACCCTGCAGCAAAGCCTAAATTTTTTTGGGGCTGACGCGCGCCGTACTGGTAGAGGCTCATGACAGATTAATGTCTTCCCACAAGCCACCTGACACTTTATTAATAGAGGCCAATAAGTAGCCTGCAGAAATCTAAAAGGGACTAAAATGTCAGACCATATAAAGCTCGAAGGGTTTCGCGCCTTAGCGCAAACAGAACTTACTATTTTGGCGTTCAGTTTAGTAATTTTCTGGGCATTAGCCCTCACAGGGCGTGCTGTTTTTGGCACCGCGGCACCGCGGCCTGTTCTACCATTATTAGGTCTTACTGTTATTTATAGCCTATTTGTTGTTAGCTCTTATCTTCATCCAGGCTTGTCTATTTACGCACCGCTAATCCTGATGGCTGTTCTTGCTTGTTTGGGGCTCTGGCGTAGCCGAGATATTTTTGTCAAAGATAGCCTTTATATGGGCATTGCGCTTATGCTTATGAGCCCGCTGATTTTATTGGCGTTGGTTGTGAATGAGCCATTATGGGATGATTTCACTCATTGGCTTGTGTCAGCTCAATATCTGATCCGCGAAGGCCACCTGCCAACGGCTGATAGTATTGTTCTGAACCATTCTCACCCCAGCTATCCATATGCACGCGCTCTGCTACATGCCTGGGTAGATAGGGTTTCAAGCGGCTTTAATATCACTGTTCAGGGTGTCTTCAACATCTTTTTCGCGAGCAGCCTTTTGTTATGGGTACCGCAGTGGCTCAGCGTTTTTTTCGAGCGCCGCCCCTCATTTCGTGAATCCCTTATTGGAATGGGATGTTTTAGCTGGATAATAATTTTATGGGCAGCACTTTTGAGTAGCACTTTAATTGTGAGTAGCTATGCAGACCCTATTTACGCCATTGCGATGGTACACCTGTTTTTTGCGCTTGCATTAGATATACTTCAGAGAGGGAAGTTTTCTTGCGCCTCCCCGTCATTAGATCCCGTTCTTGTTTGTCTTTTTGTTGCGCCAATTATTCTAAAGCAAAGCGGGCCTTATTTTTCAGTTATGATGTTGGGCCTATTCTGGCTTTATAGCTCTATTGAATACTTAAAGGAGGGCCCGTCCTTTAAAAGCATAGCGCTAGCTCAGAAGACAATTATACAGGCGTTGTATCTTCTGCCAATGCTGTGTCTTCATCTTATTTGGTTATCTTACGTCAGAAGCCAAAGCATTAGCACTTCTTTCAGTGTAAAAGCAGCAGAGTTTTGGAACTTTGATGTCCTGCATTATATTTTAGGGGGTGTCGGGTTCCAAATGGCGGCGCGTCCTTACACAGCTCTCGGGGCTATTATTATCATGATACTTATTCTACGGATGATAAAGGGCCGCTCTGCTCAACATAGAATATTTATCTTATTACCATTGTCTCTTGGCTTTTTTCTTGTTTCGGCCCTTTTCCAGATTTTGGCATATTGTATTGCCTTTACAGAATATGAAGCTGTTCGCGCCGCATCATTTAACCGGTATATAGCGCCATCTGGTTTGATCATGTGGAGCGCTTTACTGATTTATTTTATCAAAACGCTGACTAGTAAACCTCTTATGCGCCAGCAATTAATTTCTGCCGGGCTTGTTCTATCCTTCCTTATGGTCGTTGTGAGTTCTGCTGATAAGATTGCTCTTGCGCGGCGGCTCAACCCATCTCTAATTGATACAGCAGAAATGATGAAAAGCTCTTATCAAAAGGGTAAAAGACTGCTGATACTCGACCTGCTGGGCAATGGTATCGAAGCGACTGCTATCCGGTTTTATTTAGACTCGCATATGCAGGCATCTTACAAACCAGCGCACGCAACGAAGGAAAAAATTACTCTAGAAATCCTTACAAAATGGGCAGAAGGGTTCGACCATGTCTATGTACAAAGTGCGCCAGATTATGTGTTACCTATGGTAGGTGCGCCAAGAGAAATAGTCATGCTGGGCCGCAGTCTGAGAGAACGCTACCCCCAAGGGGAAAGATTGTTGCTTCTTGATTTAATAGGCAGTGGCAAGGATGGTGATATATTATCTCTCATGCTGAAGCGGCACATGAATATTACGCTTCTCACAAGAACTGACTTAAAAAGTCAGATAACTGAAGCTGAAATAATGGCGTGGCTTAAGGGGCATCAACATCTGTATATTCATACTGCGCCTGAGCAAATAAAGCAGTTGTTCGAAAAAAATCTAAAGCAGCCGAGGTAATCGTAATGATGTCTACTCAGCCAGAAATATCTACATTACGGATTGCTGTTATTTTGCCCTGTTATAATGAAGAGGCAACAATTACGCAGGTTATCAAAGCCTTTGAAGAATATCTTCCGCATGCTGATATCTATGTTTGTGATAATGCATCACAAGATAAAACAGCAGAGCAGGCTAAAGCAGCCGGAGCCATTGTCCTCAGCGAGCTTAAGCAAGGCAAAGCCAATGCTGTCCAACGCCTTTTTAGCGCGGTTGATGCAGATGTGTATGTGTTAAGTGACGGGGATCTTACCTATGATGCCAGTGCTGCGCCACAATTGATTGCAGCGCTTGTTGAAAACAAATGTGAAATGATTGTCGGAACCCGAGCTCCGGTTTCTGGACAAAGAACTTATCGTCCGGGCCACAGTTTTGGAAATTTTGCCTTCACAACCATACTGCGTAGTCTGTTTGGTGGGAACTTCAGTGACGTCTTATCTGGCTACCGTGTATTTTCTCGGGCGTTTGTAAAATCAATGCCAATTATGTCACGAGGGTTTGATATTGAGGTGGAGATGACGGTCCACGCATTGGCAACGGGCCAGCCGGTTGCAGAATTATCAACAGTTTATTCTGAACGTCCAGAAGGTTCTGTAAGCAAATTAAGTACATTCAGAGATGGCTTCCGTATTGGGCTTCGCATCGTTAGGCTCATTATTGATTTTCGGCCTCTCACTGTTTTTGGTCTGGCCGCTATTATTTTCGGGATATTGGGGGTAAGTTTGTTCTATCCTGTTTGGCTAGCCTATTTAGATACTGGCTTGGTGTCACGCTTTCCAACAGCGTTCCTTAGTCTTGGCTTGGCTCTTTTATCTATTCTGAGCCTTGTAAGTGGGCTAATTCTTGATAGTATTTCACGGCAACGCCTTGAGATGAAAAAGCTGGCCTATCTATCTCAGATACAAACCTTGAGATAGTACCCTCTTAATGTTTCTTCTGCATTAACAGTTTCCGGCTCATCACAAAATTCACGATAGCTGTGCAGATTGTTGCAATGGCCAATGACAGCTCAACTTCGACATCCATAATAATCAAGCTTGAATAAAGGATGAAACTAAAACTTGCGCCGGCAAGCATGGCAAGAAAATATGCTAGGACTTCTGATTTTTTGACTGGGCTGTAGTTCGAGAAACTAATAAAACGGTTTGTAAGGAATGTTGTGGCTATCGCAGTTGGCAGCGATGCAAAGCGAGGAATGATAGCGCCAAGCCCCATAAACACTCCACTCTTTATCAGGCATATCTCAACAAGAAAGCCTAATACACCTGCCAAGCAGAAGCCGATAATCATGCGTAATGTCACGTGGGGAGCCCCCTTTTGCGCTAAAAAGGATCTAGCAAATGTGGCGCGCTCTTTTCGTGCGCTCTCATTATTGTTCATATGGGTTTTAGTCGTCTGTAAATAATTCAATGTCTTTTCGAATGCCCATGATTACCTTGCGATTTTCAAAGATGCGTTCGCGTTTTTCTGAAACTTGAGTTTGAGCGTCGATGGAGTTGTCGAGTGCTTCATTGACAACCTCCATAAGTTTTGAGGTATTTTTGTTATTTTGCTTATTTTGCTTACTGAGAGCCGCACATTTTTTATCAATGTCTTCTGCGCGTAATGTTTTCGCATCAGCCTTACTTTCACTATCCATAATGAAGTTATAGGTAGCTTCAAGATTTTTTGTATTGAACTTTATGATCTCATCATTGGTTTTCATAACCTTACGGTGAATTGAAAGAAGCTTATTATTCACTTCATTAAGTTCGGCAGATACAGTGTTTATTCTGCGATTTAATTTCGACCTGTGCTCAATAAAAGCGGTATTCAGTGAAAACAGTAAATCTTCGTCAATATCGCCGTTATCGTCAACTCTGGATTCAACTATTTTTCGCAAATTATAATGAACATCGTCAGTATTCTGGTTCGCTAATTGCCGGTTTCCCATGAAGCTACTATTGATGTTGGAAATCAGCAGCGCCAGATTTTGTTCAATCTTTGCCCGCAATAAGTAGCCGATAGATCTAGTTTCAAGCACTTCAGACCAGAGCCGCTCAATTTGACTCTGAGGGGATATTTTTTTTGCGCGCTCTTTTGCCATGATTATCTAGGCTCCTCTGTTGTACTAATTCCAAGACCAATGCCAAGAAAGGAAAGGTCTATATGTTTAAATAAAATTCTTCTCATATAAAATACCAGAAAAGTGATATTTTAGCTTAAATATTCCATATTTTAGGCACTTCACGATAGCTGGCAGAGGTTTTAGAATTAATGGTAAGGAATTTTCTGATAATTTTATGTGTAACGATACCGGCCCTGTCTCAGGCATTAGGCTGGCAGGAAGCGCGCGATAAGTATGGCGCAAATGTTGTTTTCCTGCGTCATGCGCTGGCGCCCGGTTATGGCGACCCTGATTATTTCATAATGACAGATTGCACTACCCAGCGAAATTTAAGTGAGGCTGGCCGTAAGCAGGCAGAGGATATCGGCAGGAAGATGAGGGCAGAGGGAATCGTTTTTTCAGAAATTCTCAGTAGCCAATGGTGTCGATGTAAAGAGACTGCGATGCATCTTGAGGTGGGAGAATGGCAAGAATTTGAAGGACTAAATTCTTTTTTTCAAGGCCATGCTGACAAACA
>MDSY01033605.1_pt1 | contig 10030 bp, 9 predicted proteins | sample 811131 | NCBI WGS metagenome assembly MDSY01 (sample SAMN05326643, study PRJNA326480) | marine metagenome | isolation source: seawater | place: Atlantic Ocean: South West | collected 2010
AGTTCAGAAGAGTTTTTTTTGTAATAAAATTTTAGAGGGTTATTCAAATAATGATTAAATAATTTTAAACTTAGAGCTTTATATATTTTTTGAGAAAATTTTAGTTGCCAATAATTGAAGTATATTAAATATAAAGTCTTAAAAAAATATAAAAGTAGTATTAAAATTATTAATTTTTTTGTAGAAAATTGATTATTTTCTGTAAAAATATTTTTAATACTTTCACTAAATATATTGTTGGAAATCTCTCCGCTAACAACAATTTCTAAAAGTGGAAAAATGATACCTATGCCAACTGTTTCTAAAAGTGTAGCTATTAAAAGAAAAATTACAAAATAAATGGATTTATTTTTATACTCATCAGGAAGTAATCTAAATATATTTTTAAATTTATCCATTTTATTTAACTTTCAACTCCCTTGCCAAAATAAATATATTCTCTATTGTCATTTTTTTTTATCAAAAAGTTTTTTTTAAAATTTTTAATTTCGAAATTATTGTTTATAATTTTTTTTTTATTTAAGCGTTTACTCACACCATTAAATGTCCATTTATCAACATCGACCTGTTTCCAAAAATTTCGATTTTTAAATCTATCAATTACAAAACTCAGAGATTTTTTACTTACACCAATCCACTCACAAAATAGATCTAAATTTTGTATTTTTTTATTTTCATACAATTTTACTAGATGCAATCCTTGTTCTCTTGTAATTCTTTTGTATCTTATTTCTCTGCAGACATCGTCTAGAACTTTTGAATATCCATGTTTACATAGTTTTAAAAAATCATGTAAATTAGTATAATTAAAACAATCTGTGTGGTTGTATGTATCAAAAGTCCTGTTCAACTTTGTTGCTAGATATCCAAATTTATTTACCATTAACTTATGTTGAGCTACACTATCCCAGCGAATAAAGTTTCCGAGATATAAACCTCTAATACCTATTGAATTTATGGTTTTTCTGTCAGGGTAAATAAACTGGAGTATATCTTCTTCTTTAATATCATTATCTACACTTAAAAAGCTAAATTCATCTTTTCCAAATAAATCATGGTCTTCTCTATATCTTCTCGACATTTCAACTTCATTTAGATGTGAAAACATCCCAACTTGTTCTAAACCCTGATGAGCACCCCAGAGAATCAAAGGTATTTTGTATTTTGAAGCAATTTGAACAGGGAAAGATGTATTTCCCGAGATAACAGGCCAATAAATATTACCATACTCCAAGAAAGAATATCTCGTTATTTTTTTTATTACATCCAAGTTTATATTTTGAATTATTGCATCACAATCAAACTTTATTCTTAAGTTAGCTAAATTTTTAATTCCTATTTCAGTATTAAAATATTTATTATGACATACTAAAAGAGGATTTAGTTTTAATAAGTTTTTTGCAACATGAACTATAAAGTGAGAGTCTCCAGCGCCAGTTACTGGTATTACGCAGTCATAATTTCCATTTCTACTTCTATAATTTTTAATAATTTTTTTTAGTTTTTGTAATCTAAACTTCCAATCTAATTGATTTTTTTCTTTATGTATTTGACAGCCTGAACATAATCCACTTTCATCAAAAGTTATTCCTAAAGGATGAGTTGAAGGATATAAGCACTCTTTACAAATTTTAATATTATTATTCATAAAACTATCTTAGAACCTTTTGATTTTTTTTTAGAATATCAATGCAATTTTCAGAATAATTAAGACGATTTCCGACTGCGACTGCATTTATATTTGATTGATATAAGCATTTTTTAATTGTTTTTTTACTTTCAGCGCCGCCAAAAATTATCATTTTTATCTTTAAATCTATTTTTTTTAATATCGAGAAATCGAAATTATTAATACTACCTTCATTTATGACATCTGTTATTAAACACTCAGATATAATTTTTTTTTTAAAAAATTCATTTACTTCTTTAGAAATTTTGAAAAACTTTTTGCTTAAATAACAATATCTAAAAATTTTATTATTAACTTTAACTACAGGCAAAGATAGAATTAACCCTTGAGATCCTATTTTATTTGATATTTTTTCTACTATTTGAGAATTTTTAAAAAAAACTGTCTCAAACATAATTCTATCTGAGCCAAATTTTATCACATTAACAGCATCATCAACATTTTTAATTCCACCAGAGTAAATAATTGGAGTTGAAAGTTTGAGGTTAGAAATTTTTTCTAATAAACTAAAATTTGGTTCCTTAAATTTTATTGATCTATCTATATCATTTATAAGTATTTCATCAACTCCCCAGATATCCAAATTTTTAGCTAGTATTTCAGGTTTGCCGACAGGTAAATATCTTTTATACCCAAATGACTGAACGGCTATATTATTTTTAACCGTTATGACTCCTATTAATCTTTTTTTTTTCATTAAAAATTTGTTACAAGTTCGTTTAAAAAATTAAGTCCATTTTCTTGGCTTTTTTCTGGGTGAAATTGAACGCCTATGATGTTTTTTTTAATTATTATTGAAGGAATTTCCTCTCTATTTATTTTAACTAAAGACGATATAGAATTTTTTGGCCCAAAGTATTTAAATTGGTGATTAAAATAAAAATTTTTATTATCAAATTTAGAAAAAATATTCTTTTTTTTTATTATAATTTTTGACCAGCCTATATTAAAATCTAAAAATTTCATTTTTTTGATTTTTCCAGAGAATACATTCAATCCTTTAGTAAATTTTATTTCGTTTGATGAAGAAGTAAGTATTTGCATACCTAGGCAAATTCCTAAGATTTTTTTTCCTTTTTTTATAGAATTTATTAATGGAACCTTAAGACTTCTTTTTTCAAGATGCTCCATAGCCTCCGGGAAAACACCGACTCCTGGCAAAACTATTAAATCAGATTTATTTAATTCCTTAGTTGAGTCAACTAAATATGCATCGCATCCTATTTTTTCAAATGCTCCTTTTACTGAATTAATATTATTTGAACTGAGATTTATAATTCCAATTCTTTTCATTTTTTTAGACCTTCACCAACAATAAATTTTTTTTTAACTTTAAAATTTTTGCCTTTTGACTCAATAGTGAACAATTTTTTATTTATTATTTTTTTTATTGATTTATTAAATTGAAATTTAGATATGCCTATATATCTACAAAAATCATTTACATATTTTTGGTCACACTTACCATCATACTTATTTGCGTAAACTATGGCTTCTTCTCTTGACATGCTTCCATTTCTTATTTCAAAATTTAAATAATCTGTCACTCTACCAAATCCAAATTTAAAATATTTAATCATCTGATTTACAGAAACCCATGTGTCGTCTATTGCAGTTATCCCATATAAATCTCCAGTTTTAGTTGCATTATCTTTCTTTAATTCAAGTCCATTCAAACATGAATATTTTGCATTACTTAGAAATGTCCAATTTTTCCAAAACCAACTTAAATAAATAATTTGAAGTTGATGACTTTTAAAATCTTTTACAGATGGATATTTATAGGGAATTAGTTGTGTTTTATTAGAAATTATTTTTTTCATCCAATCAATTTTGCACCCTCTTAATGTATTAGAGTGTCTTAGATTATTCCCGTTATAACCTTCCTTGCTATTAGTTTTTTGATCGTTCCAAACAGTAGCGGGATTTTCCCCCCAAAAAATTAACTTTAATTTATATTTAATTGCTATTTGTGGAAGAGAAGAATAAAGTGCTATTTCTGGTCCAATCAAATAATTTCCTTTAAAAAAACTTTCTCGAACTGATTTTTTCCACAGCTGTGGAGAAGGAGCTGAAACTAAAACATCAAATCCTAATTTCATTAAATTTGATAGATTTTCTGTTCCTACGCTTGTTATTTGTTCAGGAGGGTATGAGCAGCAAACTAGTAGAGGTCTAAGATTAAATTTTTCTTTTAACCATAAAGCTTGTCGCGTGCTGTCTTTCCCGCCGCTTACGCCAAGAATACAGTCGAAATAATTTCCTTTTGATCTATATTTCTCAATTAGATCTTTGAAAATTCTTATTCTGTTATTATCGCTATACTTTTTTTGTATATTATCAAAACTATTACAGGCATAACAAACTCCTGAATAATCAAAATTGATATTAGGCCTAGTGTCTATTTCTAGACAAATTTTACAGTATTTCATTTATTTTTTGTTGATGTTTGTTTTATTAAATTTATAGATAGATTTTCAATAGTTTTATCCATATTTTTTTTGGTATGATATGAAAAGTTTTATCGCAAATTTTTCTAATAGCTGATTTTAAAACTTTTTTAAACCCTTTTTTAACTTTTAATTCAAAGTTTTTTTTTGGTAAACTTGATAAAACTAAATTTAAATCTTCACTATCATAATTAGTTTTTTCAGTGATTAATGTATGTATATTTTTTTTAAGCCAATAATTTTCGGAATATAAAACTCTCCATTTTTTGTTATAGGGGTACTCTGAAATTTTTACTACGTCTCCTCCCTTAGATTTTAAATATTTATTAACATTATAAAAAATACCTTCTTCAGCAAGTGAATAGTGTATTAAGTCAAAATATTCTGCAATAATTTTTTTTCTCATTTCCATCATTGAATCAATATTAATTATAAGATCTATTTTATTGGAAAATTTAAATTTTTTTAATACCCAGGGAGGTAAAATATAAAAATCGTATTTATTGAAATCAAAATTTTCAAAATTTTTGATATTTTTATAATCCTCATATAAAAAAAATCTTTTTTCAGGGAAAATTGAATGTAAGTAATAACTTTGTAATAATAAAGCCTCTGGCAGGTCAATAGAAATTATTTTAGCATCATTAAAATTTTTTTTAAGTTTAGCCATCAAGCAGCCGTAACCGCCACCTATTTCTAAAATTAATTTTGGATTTTTTTTTAAATTTTTTTTAATTTGATATAGATTATTTACGTTGTGTAAATCATTATAATTGTACTTTTTGTTACCAATTTCATAAACTTGCTCAGGATTTCCAATTAAATTCTCAGTGTTTTCATCAATAAATTTTTTTCCGCAAATATCAACTAATTTTAACAAAGCATCAATAGTTTGAAAAAAACCTCCATAATCATCAAGATCGATACTAAGTTTTTTTTTATTTCTAAAATTTGAAATACCATTTATGTTATTTGAAAATTTTTTATATGACTTCTCCCAATGAAGTGACTTATGATCATCAATGTAATCTTCATAAGCTAATTTAAAATTATGTTTAATTTTATTTAAGTATTCCATTTCAGATTTAAAATTGTAAACTAAATTTTGAATTATTTGCCATATATTTTGCTAAGTTGAAATTTTCAATTGTATTAATATCACATGTTTTTTTAAATTGTCTTAAATTCAATACATGAATTTATATCAAAATCAAAAATTTTTAATAAATGAAGAGTAACTTTAACAATAATTCATAAATTTTATAGTATTATTTGGTTAATAATTCTTTTTAAAGTTTTATTATTTTCCTGGTGATAAAGTAATTTATTGAAATTAAATTTTTTATTATTTTTGTTTATCATTAAATTGAGCTTATTTTCAAATTTAGAATAGGTAGTCAAAGCATGTAAATCATATTCGATTTTACCAAAAAATGGATCAATTTTGTTTTTAATTTTAATTGATGGAATCCTTAATGTTTTATTGTCTCTTGATATTGTTTCAACTCCGAGATTTGAATCCATGAATATAGCTAACTTATTTGAATCTAAATAATCATAATTTGTTTTATTTCTTGATTGTGAAATAATATTTTTTGATTTTACAAAATCAAAATACTTTCTATAAATTTTGATCGAAATGTTGTCTTTTTTATCATTATAATCGTACCCTGAAAGGTTTTTTAATAATATTTTTAATTTAATTTTCTTTTTTTCGCAGTATTTTAATAAAAAAATTAAAATTTTTTTTTCATGAAAGAATTTGCTTTTATTTAGATTTTTTTTGATAAATTCAGAGATAAATATTATTTGATTTTCTTTTTGTATTTTTTTTTTATAAAAATTATTAATACAAGATCCTATTACAATAAATTTTGAGTCTATATACTTTTTGAAATATTTTTTTTGTTCTAAAGAAAATAATAATAAATAATCAGATGAGTATTTTATTTTTTGTAACTTAAAATGATTAAATTCATTTTTCTCTTTAAAAGATCTTTGAATTGAAATCGTTTTAATCGTATTTTTAATGTTTTTTTTTAATTTATAAAATGTTGTATCAACATCATTATTTGTAATAATAATTTTAGGATTAACTTTATCTATATAATGAAGTAAGTAATTAAATTTTAAGTTTTTCAAGCCGCTTTTTAAAATTGTGTAAAATAAAATATAAAAATTAATCTTTTCTAATCTTTTATAAAATATTTCGAATGTAATATTTTTAAATGATTTAATAAACAAATAATTAAAATGGACTCCTTGATCATATAACATAATTTCAGCCTTCTTAGGTCTTAAGAAAGTAATTTTAGTTTTAAAAATTAAAAATATTAATTTATTCATTTAATTATTTCGGCAAGTATATATGTAAAGTTTTTTAACTATTTATTTTTGTGTATTTAAGAATTTTTTTTCTAAAAGTAGTTGAATTGTAAACCTGTTTTCTTGTATTATTAATTTTATCTAAATATTTATTCTTATCTAATATGCTAAAAATATTATTTAAATTAGCTGTTAGTTTTTTTTGATGGATTATTTTATAAAGCTCATTTAGCATTAATAAGTCTTCTTTATAATCTAATGTAAGTCTATAATTTCTAATCATTTTTTTAGGTAAATTTACTAAATTAATTTTGAAATATTTAGGATTATCCAAAAAAAACATTGTTAAATATTCCGATTTTGAAAAGTTTTTAATTTTACTTTTTAAATATTTTAAAGCACTTACCTTAATTATTTCTGCGCCAGTTCCTATCGAAGATTTTTTAGCTGCTGTAAAATCTGAATTACTCTTTAAATGACTTCTAAGTAAAATAGATGTAATTTCGTGAGATACAAAAGGATTATCACCGGTTACTCTAATAATTGTTTCTATTTTATATTTTTTCGCTGCTTTAAGAAATCTTTCAATTATATTCTCAGGGTTACCTCTGAATATTTTGAATTTCTTTTTAAATTTGAATTTTGCTAATTTATTATCTTTTTTTAAATATGATGTTAGTAAATAAACTTTACTTATATTTTTAATTTTACTGGAATTTTCTAAACACCATTCGATACTACTTTTTCCTCCGATATACGCTAGAGCTTTATTTTTAAGTCTTTTTGATTTAAGTCTTGCTGTAACAAAAACAGCAATTTTGTTCATTTTAGACATTTTTTTTTATTTAAAAAATGCTCTTGTCAAAAATGTATTTGTATTAATGTCTTTTTTTAATACCATTTTTTTATAAAAAAAATCCTGTCGTCTGAGACCATTTTTTTTTCTTGTTCTTAAAAAAATTAAATCATCGAGATTAATTGTGTTTTTTTTTTTTGCTTTTCTTTTGCTAAATGCAAATTTATGCATATCTAAGGAGTATTTTTTTTCTGAATTTGAAAATTTAGTAAATTTTTTTTTATAATTTAGATTTTCCGAAATTTTTATAGCCCTTATTAATTTATTTAGATCTTCAAATTCTACAGAAGATATAAAGTCGTGTGGTTTAATAGATAAATTTTTGCATACATGTTTTTCAAAATATGAAATTTTTTTGCTCAATATTATTGGTAAAACACCTATTAAATCTGAAGAAAGTCCATGCAATGAATGATCTGAGTATCCACATTCAATTTTCTTTTTTTTAAAAAAATCAAATAAACTAAGCCTTAAATCATCTGGCTTTGATGGAAAACCCTGAAAACCATATAAAAATACAATTTTTTTTTTTGTATATTTATTAAAAAATTTTTTAATTAAAAAATCTATATGTTTTCTCTCATATCCTGAAACATTAATAAAAACTTTTCTAAAATTTTGTAATGCGTCTTCTATTAATTTTAAATTATCAGATTCAGATGTTGATATCTTGAGGTATACTTTTTTTTTGTGTTTTTTACAAAAATTATAGCTCACAAGATCAAATGGTTCTAAAATTATTTTAGTTTTTTTATGATATTTTTGTAAAATCTTCTCCCAGTCTTGATATTTAATTTGTATTTTTTGAAATTTTTTAAAATTTATATCTGACTTATCTACTAATTGGTTGGCTTTAAATATTTGTAATTTTACAAAATTTGATGCAGATTTTAGGTGTTTATGTATTAAAAAATCAATTATTTTTAAATTACCGTTATGTGTAGATGCAATTTCAGTTATAAATTGAATTTTATTCATTTTTCTAAAAAGTATTTTCTAACTATAGGAACGTGAGTCTAATGTGTTTAATATTATGAAATTTAAAAATTATGTTCACCTGATGAATTATTAGACAATTTATTTTTGTGTATAGAATAAGCGTTAAGATCGGCCCTATCTGATTTTGCTACATACCATAAATATTTATTTTTTTCATTACTTCTAAATAATTTTTCAACATTGATTATTTCTGATGTAGAGGTTTTTAGAAAAAATTTTTTTGTTTTTATTTTTCCGCTCTCATCATAAAAGTCAACTTCAACTTTTTCATCATTTCCAGTATTTTTTTTGAAGCAAAAACCAATATTTGAATTATAGTTTTTATTTCTTAATGCAGCACCCCAAACAAAACTTTTTTTATAAGATGGAGTAAAAATGGTATCATTAGTTAACGATACATTTATTGAGCAATCTAAAGCTTTTATTTTTTCATTTCCTCCATAAACTAATTGATGATTAACTCTTGTAGGTATTTTTCCATTAATACTTTTAGCAATAACACTAAATGCAGTAATATTTTTCAATTTAAGTTCCGATACTATCTCACTTACATTAATCTCTAATGGAATTTTAGAGTTAGTTTTAAATTTATAAACTTTAGATTTCAATATTTTATTTTTATTTTTAAATTTAATATGAATATTTAGATTGCTTTTACTCATTATAGGATAAAATACAATTTTATTTAAAAAATTATTAAAAAATGGATAGGTTCTAAAACTTTCTGATGAATTAAAATATTCTTTAGTTTTTGAACTATCATAAAAAGAATGATTTGAACTAAAAGCCTTAGTTTTTTTATTCACCCTTCCTGCTAACATTCTACCAAAAAACAACTCAGGTTTTGGCTGGTTAATTTTTATTGTACCACCTACTGTATATTCGGGTAATATCTTAGATAAATAAAATGATTTAAAACTTAACCTTGGAATTGAAACCTTAATTTTTTTCTTAAATTTTTTTTGGTTTTTTTCATAAATAACATTTAAATCTCCACTAACTTTAGTCATTCCAGAAGCAAGATTAAAAAATGTATCAAACTTTTTATTGTTTATTACATCTATTGAGGATTCTGCTACTTTTACATCATTTATATTATCATTTTCAAAAACATCATTTAAAATTCTATTGAATGAATGAACAACATTACAGAAATCTTTACCATAATGTGAAACAATGACAGCTGGGAAAGGGACAAATAAATTTTTATCAGAATAGAACTCGACTAGATAATTTACCACTTTTACAGAAAAAAACATTTCATCTAAATTTATAGAATAAACTCTAGGTTCATTAACTTCCATTGTTTGACTATCTAGTAGCTTCCCAAATTTATCTACAGCTGTTATTTTTAGAGCTACTGATTTATAGTTTCTTTTTATCAAAAAGTGATTAACAAAAGTAATCCAAGTATCTGCTTTCGCCATAGATGGAGCTAAGAGAGATGACCTGTGGACGGTGTTTTTAAATGGATTTATATGATATTTTTTTCTATCATTTTGAATTTTTAAATATTCTTTCATAGATTTATTATATTAATTTATTATAATTTTTAATTTTATAAATCAATTTTTTTATTAAGACCAGTTATATACGTCTTTAAACGTACACTTTTTACATATTGCTACATCATCGCCTTTACCTTCACAGTGTTTTTTTCTAACCTTATCTATCTCTTTGCCCACCCAAATACTTTTTAAACTTTCAACT
>MDSY01081257.1_pt1 | contig 10030 bp, 7 predicted proteins | sample 811131 | NCBI WGS metagenome assembly MDSY01 (sample SAMN05326643, study PRJNA326480) | marine metagenome | isolation source: seawater | place: Atlantic Ocean: South West | collected 2010
AGCGTGTACACATTGGGCGACGCGGCGACCGCGAGGTCCAGCGCAACGCTGTTGTGCCTGTGCGGTCGCTGTACTGATTTCGCGGGGATGCTGTTGAGCAACGACCAAAGCACGTGCGTCAAGGTTTTCGTCTGGTCGCACGCCTTGTTCCCTAAAAGCACACCTAACCTGTTCACTTCAGTCCCTGCGTTCGCGTGCGCGATCTCCTCCACCTCAGCTAACATGCGCTCGCGCTTGAAAAGAGTGGGCTCAAACTTCTTTTTGCTCGGCGCTACGCCCAGGTACTCCATCAACGGCTCGTCGTGCACCCAATACAAAGCCGCGGCGCCCTTCTCCGCGGCCGTGCATATGTGCTTCAAAGACCCCGTCGTGACAGGCACTACGAAAAGATCGCCCTCCGACCAGGACACCGTGCCGTGCTCGCTCGTCGTTTCCCCGGCGCCGCGAATTACGTAAAACGCCTGGGACGTCGCGGTCGCGGTCGTGTCGATGGACTCACCCACGCACACCCTGACGAAGCTAGCCATTAGGTTTGGGCTCGTACACTGGCTTTCGATTTCAAGGCAGTCGTTGATGTCGAAGGGAATGACACGCGTGCTGCCTTGTTCGTGAAGAATCGCGGGGTGCACCAGCACCGGAATCGGGGCCATCACCGGGTTCGCCGCGGCGCCGTATTCGAAGATGTTCGCGGTCTCACTCCACTTCGCTTCTTGTTTCGCGTGCTGGCTCACGGGCAGCGTGGGGCGCTTCAACAGCGCCGCATCCGCACTGGGGAGCCGGGTAAGGCTCACCTCGACGCTGGCCATCGTGAACGTGGTTGGGTCTGTTAAAAATTAATGACGCTGACGTTGTCCGCCAGATCTTTTTCGAATCCACGACGGCGGGTCGCGTTCGGGGCGAACGGACGAGGTGTGTGGGCAAGCAGTCAGTGCCTATGCGCGACTGTGCCGATCTCGATGTCGTCACGGAGACGATGTGCGCCCGCGAAGTGTGTGTGAAAGCGAAGCCCCCACGCGTCAACCGCTTTTCGAAAAGTTAGACGCGTCGGTGGAGACGCGCTCAGCCTGTGAAATTCGCGCGAGCCTCGGCACCCCTCACGAGAGCCACACGGTTGCCCATCAGGCGACTCAAGAACGGCGGTTCGCGAACCCCGTTGTTCAACAATTCTCGCAGTGACGCAGTGTGGAGTGAGTTTTAAGTTTTGGCCAAAAAGCAACTGTTAGAAGTGTCTACCTATCCTTGAGTTATTATTCAGAAAACATAGTCTACATGCAGCAAGCGGTGCACGGCCAGAGCGCTGCACGTCACACATGCGTTGAGTGCGCTACGACGCGATGTATCGCTCTAGCTAGGGTTGTACATTCAGTCCCTCCGTCTGTTGCTTCGCCGCCAACGCTTCCGCCCGTCTCGCCCGCGCCGCCGCGATTGTTTTTTCGTCATCCACCATGTCGTCCCCACTGGAGTATTCCTCCTCCGAATCCTCTTGGTTTTCGTCCGCCCCATCCCCTTCTCTCAGTTCTTGTTCACTCGCGGGGTGGTTACACCCGGGGCACATTTTCGACTCCCGCGCGCACGGGTCGCACAGCATGCGGTACGACAAATGAACACGCTTCAACTTACACCGAGTGCAGTTTCCCGTCTTGCCTTTGCGCATCGCTCGGTACTTCTCGTAGTGGAACTTCCAAACAACCTAGGTTTTATTGAGAAGTTAGTCAGAGGGAAAGGTCAGCTGTGTTCGAGTGCGTGGAAGGGTAGGAGTGATAGCTCTCGAGGATGTTTCAGCACAATGGGGAGGATTTCAGTGAAAAAATAAATACCTTTTGCGCGCATCTTCGGCACACCCCCGCGCACGCCTGTTGCTTCAACGCCGCTTCCGCATCCACATCCCGCACCGCGCGTTTGATGTTCCTGTGCGCTTTGAACGACTCCCGGTTCTGGTACCGCTGGCCCTTCTTCACAGGCTCCGACATCACGACCGTGGAGCGTGAAGTGGAGGCGAACGGCGGCGGTGCGGTATTTTGCCAAAAAGAATGTTGGCGCGCGCAGCGCAGTTTTGGTTTTGCTCTTCGTTCCGTTTTTCTTCGCTTCATCAGCGACTCCTCTCCACCACTCTCGCCCTTTTTAGCCGGCGCAGCGTCGAGGAGTCACTCCACGTTCGCAGAAATCCGTCAAGATGGTGCGTGGCCTCACCAATAGCCCTCTCCCCCGGAGCGCGTGTCCGTCGTCGCGTCGCAACAGCGCTCGCATCGCACGCGTCCACGGTATTTTTCGCCGCGTAGTGCTAGGGTTTGCACGAACGAGGGACGGATCCCGAGCTCGGGAACGGCGTGGCGCGAGTGTGACGAGCGACCGCATATGGGTTAGACGACGGCATCGTGGTACTGTATCACGACCGTATCACCCAGCGATCTTTTCGGCGCATCACACCACGTCGTCCTTGGCGTCGCGCGCCTCCATCACACCGCGTCGGGCAAAAACATCTTTCGTTAGGTCTACTACGAGGGGCATCCATTTTCTTGACCATCGATCAGTGCGCTAACCTCCCCCCCCTCCCCCAAACAACAGTCGACGAACCCCATGAAGGAACCCCGCATTCACAAGCTCGTGCTGAATATCTCCGTCGGCGAGTCCGGTGACCGTCTGACCAAGGCGGCGAAGGTCCTCGAGCAGCTCACCGGGCAGCAGCCTATTTTCTCCAAAGCGCGTTATACCGTGCGCTCGTTCGGCATTCGCCGAAACGAAAAAATCTCCACGCACGTCACCGTTGGTAACAGAGACAAGGCGATGCAGATCCTCGAATCCGGCCTGAAGGTGAAGGAGTTCGAATTGATCAAGCGCAACTTCTCGCACACCGGGTGCTTCGGCTTCGGCATCTCCGAGCACATCGACCTCGGCATTAAATACGACCCCTCCACCGGGATTTACGGTACGTCGCAAGTTCCTATCAACCCGTCCCTATCAACCGTAATACTGCTCCTATCAAGCACCAGTTATTGCTGATTACTTCGTGGACGTTGCCCAACGGTGTGCCACCGAGTATGAACTTGGTGCAACACTGAGATGTCCACGTAACTCGCTTTGCATTGAGACTCTTTTGCAGTGCAAAGCAGGCGCACGGGCACAATCGCTTTTGAGAATATTTTCACGATTGGTTCTTGAGTCAGTCCCTATTCAAATGTTCATGTCTCTGACCCTCTCTTCCCTTCCCCCCCAACCATAGGTATGGATTTCTTCGTTGTCCTGGAGCGCCCCGGCTTCCGCGTGGCGAAGCGCCGCCGCAAGCAGGCTAAAATCGGCGCCCCCCACAAACTCAAGAAAACCGACGCCATGACGTTCTTCAAAAAGAACTTCGAAGGCATCATCCTGAACAAGGCGTACGATTAAACAGGGCGTTTAAGTGGTGATACTTGTAATAAGCAGGTATACTTGAAGTAATTGAGTATTTGTCTGAGTCTTAGTCTTCATCAGCATTAAAACTACCTATCCTATTGGTTCCCTTCACATCAATCTATTCTACTTGTCCTTTTTTCGGCTTTTGAATGACTTTCTTCGGAGTAGTTACTTCCTTGAACGCGGCTGGACACGCCGCGTTCACCAAGCACTCCCCGCACTTCGGGTTCCTTGGTAAGCACGTGAGCTGCCCGTGCCCCACAAGAAGCGGGTTGATCTCCACCCACTCGTCTTTCGGAAGCCAGGACTCTAAAACCTTCCGCGTGTCTTCGGGCGTTTTATTCTTCTTAGGCGTCCCGTTGTCGGATGAGACAAACTCGGGAACCCACCCCAAACGTTCCGCGATCCGATGAACGTGCACGTCCACGCAGATCCCGGCGTTTTGTTCCCACCCCACGTTCATGACTAAAAACGCCATCTTGGGCCCCACACCAGGGAGGTCCATTAACGACTCGAGATCAGGAGGGATGTCGCTTTGGTATTTCTCGACGCAAATTTTTGCCGCTTGTTTTAAGTACTGCGCTTTCCTGGTGTGGAACCCCACAGGGGTTATTAACTGGTCGAGTACCTCGACTGGGGTGTCCGCTATGTTCTCTGGTGAGCAGCCGTGTTCCACTAACCTAGCCGTCGCCGCGTGCGTGATTTGGTCTTTCGTTTGGGAAGAGAGCATGGCGGATACTAACGTTACGAACCGCCTTCCAGCGGCGGTCGGAGCGGCGTCCTCTGAGATTTTCTCGCAGCCCATCGTGTCCACGGGCGCGCCACCCACGCTGCGCATTTGCTTGATTAAGGTGAGCACTTCGATCCAGTAGTTTGGGGGGACGAAGGGCGACGCAGCAGGTGACATCGCACCCCGAGGCGTCGCTTTAAGCGTCGTGGACGTGCTCGCGCCTCGAGTTCCATCCCTCACAGGCGTGGTGTGTTCCACTTTCAACGCGACGTGCGTTCGTTTCGTGCGCTTCGAGCTTCCGGGGGAAACGGAGTTGTCTCCCAATTGGGATTTGGGCATCGTAAACGAGGCCAGAGAGCGACCGCGCGTGAGCTATGAGCAGGGACGGGAAGGGAAGCACACGGATGGAACGGAGTTGTTGTTAGTCCAAATGAAAGTGAATGTGAAACACTCGTCGAGAGAACCCAACCGGGGAAGAGACGCACCACTCGTGAGACCGCGGAGCCGCGGGAGGGAGAGAAAACGAAGATTCTAGAGCTCGAGAAACTTCGCCACGCCGACGCGATCATCCGGTCGGGCTGCGCGGCGACGGTATGGTGCACGCAACCGGAAGAAGTCGAATGAAGTTTTGGCATTGTTTGGCAAAAGCCAAAAATTGCAAGCCCCTGGTTCTCCCCTACGAAAAACCCTAAATCGCTTTCTCGTTTTTTCTCGATGGCCATCGCCAACGCCGTCGCCAAACGATCTTCCCTTTCTAACCGCACGCGAACAGATCCTAACAAGCAGGTGCGTGCCTTTCCGCGTCTTTGTGTCTGATGATCTGCGACGACCGCCGGTAGATGTGCCGCGACGAATGCTCGGAGGCGTTCGACCGGCATCTGTCGAGATTTACATTTACGCCATTGCATCTGCGAAAGCCGCCTCTTCCGTGTCCGACGCGCCCGCATCGGCGCCTCTTCTGGGTTCGCCGACCGATCTTTTGGGTTGTTTCAGCGGCTGACCTTCTCTTTACATGTTCTCCCCCATCATCCACAGGATGCCGCCTAAGTTCGATCCCTCCTCCGTCATCGAGGTGTTCCTCCGCGCCACCGGTGGCGAGGTTGGCGCCGCGTCGTCGCTCGCCCCTAAGATCGGTCCTCTCGGTCTCTCCCCCAAGAAGGTTGGTGAGGACATCGCCAAGGAGACGAAGAAGGACTGGAACGGCCTTCGCGTCACGGTGAAGCTCACCGTGCAGAACCGCCAAGCCAAGGTGAGCGTGGTGCCCTCCGCGTCCGCGCTCGTGATCAAGGCGCTGAAGGAGCCCCCTCGCGACCGCAAGAAGGTGAAGCACGTCAAGCACAGCGGCAACATCACCATCGACGACTGCATTGAAATCGCGCGCATCATGCGCCCCCGCTCCAGGGCCAGGCACCTAGCCGGCACCGTTAAGGAAATTCTCGGCACCGCCAAATCAACCGGGTGCACCGTGGACGGCGAGGATCCCCAGGACGTGCAGCAAGCGATTGACGACGGCGAATACGAGATTCCCGACAAGTAAATTAGATCTTACGGGGTGAGCGTATTGGCAGGCTGTCGAGCGCACGCGATACTTGAAACAATGACTGAGTCGGAACTAAAACAGTGACTTGATACCCGCACATCTCCATCTTTCAAACGCACAGCATCGCTTGTGTTTAGTTTCCAGACGCCGCGGGTTGGATCTCGGCGGGTTTCGCTTCTTTCGCCGAAGATGCCGCCGTCTTCTCTTCGCCTTCTTTCAGCAGTTTCGCCGCGTCCGCCTTGAGCTGCGCGGCTTGCTCATCCCTCCTTTGCCGTCCTCGTTTCAGGAACTCCTCGTCCGTCTCCTCTTCCGAAGATTCCTCCGTGCCGGTCTCTTCGGACGGGTAACCGTCGTCGCGCTCGCGGCCTTCGTCGTCGGAGTCGCTTACATTGGAATCGGAATCCGATTCGCGATCAGACGAGATCTCTTCGGGTTCAGTATCCTTCGCATCCTTTGCGATCTCTTCCTCAGCGATCTCTCCTGGACCCTTAGCAGCTCCTCCTGCCCCAGCATCACCCTCACTCGCTTTCTTCTTCTCCGCCAGTTTCGCGGCTCTCTTCCCCGCCGGCGTCTTCGCCGCCGCCTTCGCTGCGCGTGCGTCCAGCACCTCCTGCGTCCTCCGGCCAACCTTGACCTTCACCGGGTACCGCGCGTCCGTGCCGATCCAGTAATCGGACAAGACCATGACGGAGAACGCGTACGTGCCGGGGCTCGGGCACACGAACTTGAGCTGCGCGACGTGCCCTCTGGGTTCCCTTTGCGCAGCGAGAATCGCTGTCTTGTCCAGCTTCCTGTAGCTCAAAATAAAGTTCGCGGCGTGGTCCACGATTGCGATCCACCACCCCTCTTCGCGGTCGCAGTGTTCGCAGAAGGGGAGAGGGGGCAAGTCATTCGCCGAACGCACGGTCGCACCGCCCACGAGGGGAAGCTTCTTCGGCGTTTCCTTTGACTCCTTCGCGTCGCCATCCTTCTCAGGCAGCGCTAAGTTCGCCGCCGCACCGCGCGAGATTTTGACGTTCAACGTGCACGTCACGACGTCTTGCTCGACGATTTGCGACTCGCCGTCCGTCTCGATCGTTCCTTCCAGAATCTCGGCTCGGGGGATGAACGCGAGGTGGGCCTCGACGTCTTTGACCTGCACAGATGTGAGCCCCGCTGCACTCAGCGCGGCGGCTCTCTTTTCCGCCCCGGGCAGCGACGCCAACTCACCTACCCCGCGCACCTTCCCTTTCTTCGCCAGCAAGGAAGCGGCTTTGTCGTCGACGTGCGGGAGCTGGAGCAGTGAGACCAAACCGTCCTTCCCGCCGTCGCCCTTGACTTCCACTGAACCCGAGTCCCTGCGAACCGAAGGCGAGATGGCTTGCGTGATGCACTGCGAGAAATCCAACAGCGAAAGCACCGGCCGCGCAAACGCGTACCCCACGGAGTTCACCGGCGCCAGAAACACGTTGACCGCTTCGTTGAACAGCGTGGGAAAAAGCTTCATGACTTGCTTCAAATCCTGCCTCAACAGCGGGTCGACTTCGTGCGTTTTACGGCATGCCTGCGCCAACAACAACGCGTGCGCCTTGACGACGCCCGGGTGTCTTTTCAAAAACTTCGGGTCCTTCGCGTCCACTTCTTGTTTTAGTGTCAACGACAACAACTTCTTTAACGGTTCGTCCTGCGAACGCAGATACGGGATGTTGATGTACTCCATGGCTACAGATAAAACCCGGGCAGCCTTCATAGCCCCCAAGTGCGGCCTCTTCTCCATGTGGAAGAAGTACTGCGTTTCTCGTAACACGCCGTTCGCGCCGCCGTATTTGTTCATCTTAGTGATTACGAACACGGCGAGGAATAATGGGCCCAAGATTCCAAACGCCACTAAACTTATCAACACCACCGGGCCAGTGCCGTCCTTGCCGAACATCCAGCTTGGTAGCGCTACGCCTAATTTAGGCGCCTGTTTGCCATCGGGGTGCCCGTACTTCTCGTAATTCTCCCGCGCGGTGTCATCCGTCAGCGTCTTGTACGCCGGCGTGATTTGCTCAGTGAAGATCTTGGTAGCTTCCGGATCGGGATTTTTGTCGGGGTGGTACTGTAACGACAGGGTTCTGTACGCTTTCTTGATCTGCGATGCGTCCGCCCCGACCGGGATGTTCAACACCTTGTACGGGTCGAAGTGCTCCACCTCCTCTACTTGGCTTAAAGAGATGTAGGCTACTAACAGGAGGCTTATTCCCCAGAAGATCAAGAGGTACAAGTTGAACCCGGAAAACAGAGCGCGCAGTTTACGACCAGCGGTGGGTTTGTTCTTGGCCGCTCGTGCCGCTGCGGCCTTGCCCCACTCGGAGGAGACATCCCCGGGGAAGTGCGTCGCGTTGGCGGAAGCCTTTTCCTTCTCCGTATCGCCGTACGCCAACTCAACCAACCACGCGCCGACCCTCCACAGCGTGATCGGAACGAGGAAAAATTGGATCAGCGACAGGACGAAGATGGGGAACAAGTTCCCGTGCGCGTCCGTGGGGTCGGACTGCACCATCCTTTGTGTGTGTGCGGATCAGGAGGAGGGCGTGCGGAGAGGAAATCGACGGGTCGTCAGTCGCGTCCCTCCTCCGTGCGTCCGGATCTGAGGAGCCGCGGATATTCTCGGCACTTAATCGGCGGAAGAGTCGAGGCGCGGCCTGGATATTTTTCACGGTCAAGTTGAAAGTGTGTTCTATCAAACCAAACTGGGTGAACATGGGTCAGCTTGTATGCTCAAATGAATTCTTTCATCAGTCATTGAAGAGCCACAATTCTCGTCCCACAGCTCCCCGCGCTTCCGTCATGACGGCAGCTCAGGAGCGGACCGCGAACACGGCGTCGTCCTCCCCTTCCGCGGAGACGGTTCAGACGTTTCTCGCGTTTCGCCGAGCGCTCGTGCGGAGGTTCAAGAGGGAAGGCGAAGAGGGCAAGCTTTGGGAAGTTCTCGAGAGTGAAGCATTTGACTTCCTTCACAACTCAATCAACGCTGGGGTGGAGCGGAACGCGGTGCTTTCGTGTGCCAAGAACGAGGACATAAGACCCACACTAGGCGGCGGAAACATTTCCCTCGATGATCCGAAACTGCTAAGAGCGTACCTCGACGCACGAAGGGGGTTCTGTCCCCCTCCCGCGACAACGTCTGAAAACGACAACACGAGTCAACAACAATTGAAAACGCGAGTAACTTTGCGGTTAGTGAGCGACCCTGTGGCGTACGTCACCGCGGTGGGCAGGGAGTACCGCGCCTGTGAGTCTATGGACGCCGCGGACGTGCTAGTGGCGATGCGGAGGTTCGATGACGGAACAATTCCAAACGTATTCGACCTATCGCTAGCGGAAACCAGGGCGTTCATAAAAACCTGGGACTCGAGCGATTACAATCACCGAAACCGAGATAAGTGGTACGTGCACGACTTTAACCGATTCGTGCGGTTCGCGGATGCCGAGATGGACGCTCGAGACGGGTCTTGTCTCGGATGGTTCGACGGCGATGACCAGAAAATATCCCCCACGAAGAAAAAAGAAGGACAACGCGTCGACGCGTACGTCGACGAGCTGAGTTTCACGCAATCGCTTAGCGGCCCTCAGAAAAGGGCGCTTCATGCGAGTGAAACGGTTCGATCGCAAGCCTTGGCTCGAATCGACATGAAACAAAAACACAAGTGGAACGACGCGCGATTTAATCGGCGGAAAAGGGAAGGCGAGGCGCTTGTGAAGTGCCTCACCGAGGAGATGGCGGTGTACGAAGCACAACGATCGCCGGGCGTCGGCGGCGTCGACGAGCCGCATGAATTCAAAGTAAATTTCCGTATGGGTGCGGGGTGCGTTGGAACTTTGACTCCAGAGCCTACCTTGGCATTGGCGCTCGCGGCGACGGACGTCCCGCTGGATTTCGACGGACGCTCACCAACCACAGGCGGCGGCGCTTCCGGATTCGTAACCCCGTCCGAAGCGCGCTTGGCTTTTGCGCAGTGCGCAGTGGCGATCACGGCGCTGGAATCGGACACGCTGGGCGACCACCTCTTCCGGGTCGGGTCACACTCTACCCGGCTTCGGTGGCACATCAACGATTTACTTGATGTTTTGAGATGCGACAGGTTACCGGGCGAAGACAGCGTTGCGGTCGTTTCCAAATGGACCAAAAGTGCTACGAAAACAATTGAGGTGGAGTACTTAAACGAGGGCGTTGAAAAAAACGACACAAAGGTTGAACTGCTGCGGTACCTCGCGACGCCCGTGTCAGCCGCGTTCGGACAAGACGCGATTTGCAAAGTAGTGGACGCGTGCATGGTGCCTTTTTGCAAGCTGCAGCGGTACTTCGCTGCTTTGGACAACGAGCTGGATGTGTCCAGCGGCGGGGG
>MDSY01095772.1_pt1 | contig 10029 bp, 5 predicted proteins | sample 811131 | NCBI WGS metagenome assembly MDSY01 (sample SAMN05326643, study PRJNA326480) | marine metagenome | isolation source: seawater | place: Atlantic Ocean: South West | collected 2010
AGTCATTAATAAAAAGAAAATTAGTGGTGTTATAACTGCTCTTGGAGCTACCATAAAAAGTCATTGTGTGATTTTAACAAACGGGACATTTTTAAATGGCTTAATTCATGTAGGAAAGAAAAATTTTAAAGGCGGTAGATCTGGGGAATCATCTGCATATGGCATTTCAAGTGCGCTAAAAAAGCACGGATTTCAAACAGGAAGAATGAAAACTGGCACCCCTCCAAGAGTTGACGGCAGAAGCATAAACTTTAATTTACTTCAAGAAGACAACGGTGACGATAGCCCAAAAACATTTAGCTTTTTAAATAAAACCTCATTAAAAAAACAAGCTCCATGCTATATTTCTTACACAAATGAAGATGTTCATAAAATACTAAAAGATAGCTTTCAATCATCTCCTTTATTTAACGGAGCAATAAAGGGCGCTGGCCCCAGGTATTGTCCGTCAATAGAGGATAAAATAATGCGATTTGCAACAAAAGATAGACACCAGGTTTTTATAGAGCCTGAAGGGCTAAATACTTGTGAAATATATATTAATGGATTCTCTACCTCTCTTCCTGGCCATATTCAACATAAAGCATTAAAAAAAATTCCAGGGTTTGAAAACGTAAAACTATTTAGACCAGGATATGCAATAGAATACGACTATTTCCCGCCCACACAACTTAAACATTCTCTTGAAACAAAAAGCATTGAAAACTTGTTTTTTGCTGGCCAAATAAATGGAACCACTGGTTATGAAGAGGCCGCTTGCCAAGGTTTAATGGCCGGCATTAACGCGTGTTTTAAAATAGACAACTCTGATCCTCTTATAATAAAACAAAATGAGGGATACATTGGTGTTCTTATTGACGACCTGGTTACAAAGGGAACTGATGAACCATACAGAATGTTTACATCTAGAGCTGAATACAGAATACTTTTAAGACAAGATAATGCAGACATACGACTAACACCAATAGGAGAGAAAATTGGACTAGCCAAAACTAACCGTGTTAATCGATTAAAGTTTAAAAACCAGTATATTGAAAAGTTGTCCAAAATTATCAAGAACAAAAATATAGCTCCGAATGAAATTAACCCATTATTATCTGAGCTCGGAGAAAGCTGCATTAATGTTAATACCCGGCTTTCTAAAATTTTGTCTAGACCGAGCATTTCATTCAAACACATAATAAACGCAAATTCACTAAAGTCTTTTTTTGCGGGAAACCCGATGGACGAAGAAGCTATTGAGCAAGTTGAAATTTCTTTAAAATACGAAGGCTATATACAGAAAGAACAAGAAAGTGTTGAAAAATTTAACAGATTAGAAGAGATTAGAGTCCCTGAAAATTTTGACTACAATAAGATCATGTCTATTTCAAGCGAAGGACGTGAAAAGCTCACACAAATACAACCCCTAACAATAGGTCAAGCATCAAGGATATCCGGGGTTTCACCTTCTGACATTAGCGTGTTGCTAGTATACATGGGGCGATAATTACGCCTTTTCCACGTGGAACATTTTTATAATACACTGACTTCCAGCATTTTATGTCTATTTGCTTATCGATATTTGTTTGAAGAACTGCTCTTTTCCGCTCTCAACTTTTAAAACATAAATCCCCTGCGAAAAAGTAGACACATTAATTGTGTTTACTCCATTAATTTGTGCCTGGCTACAATTTTCACAAGAATAAGCAACCCTGCCATTAATGTCATACAGCGACATCCTTGATATTTCTGCGGAAGCAGCAATATTCAAAATATTATTAGTGGGATTTGGGAAGACAATAATTCCTGAGTCTGTTATTTTGCTTTCAGCAATAGACGTGGAGTCTGAATCTGTTATATCAATATTTAAAAACAGACACTCCAAGAGACCATCAGAATTATATTGATTCAATACTATTTGACCCTGACCTGTTCCAAAGCTCCACTGAATAGCAATTGTGTTTTCAGATGAAGAGGTGAACAAAATATCTCCACCTGTCACAGACCATTCAGAAGTGTTAGTGAATTCTGATGGAAAAGTGTACTGCCAAATAGACCCCTCTTCAACAACAGACGGACCAATAATGTCTTGTGTTTCAAGAGAGACACAGGCATCAAAATGGGCTATGATTGTTAATGGAGAAGTTAAATCAAATAATAATTCTGGGTTAGATGGATCATCTAGCAAAATATCTCCGTCAACAATCTCCCAGTAAAAATTAACAGCATTATCATTTATGTTTGCAGATATAGAAACAGGAAGTCCGGAGTAATAAGTGCCTGTCCAAGGACTATTTTCTGGAACCAAATCAACAGAATTAAGCTCCACCTCTCCATCACCCTCAATAATAACCGTAATATCCAAGGCCTCAACATCATAACATTCTTCCATTCCCTCAACAAAATCATCTGAGCATCGTTCTAATATATAGTCTCTAAGCTCCTGTACATTTTCTTGCCAACTCTCAAATGCACCACCCCATCTTTCAGTTTGACGAGGCATTTCTGGAGCAATAATTCCTATTAGACTGTCGAGGTGACTTATCATATAATCACAACTAAATATAGTGTTTGACAAGTCTGCATATCTATTTATGTAATCTGCGTTAAATTCTTCATTATCAAATAACGAATTTAGAATTGGAACATGGCCCTGCCCCCCCGGATCTCCCAATGTTTCAGGATCACATGGATCTGCTCCAGCACCAGTGTCAGGTATTCCAGTATAATTTACGTAGTGCCCGAAAGTAGCATCCATATCCCATAAGATATACCTCCACTTTCTTTTATCACCTTCTGGATTTTTACCCCTCCACCAACCGGTGTTCCAATTTAGCCAATCCATAGCAACAACATAAGAATTTAAAATAAAGTAGTCTATTAGACTTCCTGTATTATAAATGCTCTTTACATAAGCGTAATTATCTTGATCTGCCATGTCGTTTCCTGTTATAAAGTCAACCAAACTGTTCCATTCATCCTCTGTTGAGTTGTCTCCAAACTCAACCCAGGTACCACCCCAAGTTTTTAAAAAATCTACATATCCTTCCCCCTGGTCATAGTAATAATCTAAAAAATCTAAATCATCAACTTTTTCTCTAACATCGTAAACACCCCAATACTCACCATTTACATATAAAACACATGATTCGTGTGAACGCTCATCCATTCTAAGATCACCTATTTGTGAAAGTGATTGAACATATGAATCTCTAATGTGCGCCGGACTACCTGGAGCAAAATCATAGTTGTCGTTAGCAGCAGCCTTTAAAATTAAACGTTGAAAAGAATCACGATCTTTTGTTCTAAATATCTTATCATTAATTGCATAGTTATAGCCATACTGATCTCTTGTTATGTAATCAAATCCTCTTTGAGCATATGCCCACGAATCATTCCCATGTTCATTAAATTCGCCAACTGCTTCGTCCATTAAGTTGCCTTCTTCACTAAAAAACTCAAAAGATCCAATAGGTCTGATTTGATTACCATTTAATAAGTCTTCAACCTGTTCACCTGCAATGGAAATCACAGCTATAGTGTGCTGTTCATTAATAAAATAAGTGTTTGTTTCAATAAAGCTTGGCAAAAAATTGGGGTCCTGACTAAATGCAATTGCCCTAACAACCGTTGTATTATTTATATCAATTTGTGGAGCAAATGGCGACATTTGTCCATTATTGTCCGTTTGTCCATAATACATGGATGTTTCAGAAGGAAGAGAACCATCAAGTGTGTAGTAGATGTCAACATTGGGCTGATTCGTCGATAATAATAAACTAATAGACGAATCATAAAATCCAGGCTCTAAGCTAAAATCAGGTGTGTCAGAGTAGGCTGTGTATGCATTAGAGTTGTTATTACTATTGCCCGGTGTCGGATCAACATATACAGACCAATTGCCATTATTTGAAAAACGTCCATAAGAGTGATTTAGTTTATGATTATCTAGTTTAATATAGTCTATAACCTCCCCGTCTGGATCAGTTAAAATTATGTGCTCATCATTTTTAGTTTGCGTTAACTTAAAAGAAGTGTTCGTTGATGAAACACCAAAATCAGGATTTAATCCTGATGCATAAATAAGCGTGTGTGACATTGGTGGCACAATTAAGGATTCTGGCACCTGCCATTTTAATAAATTATCAAGCCTATCGCTTATATAATAACCTGAGAGATCAATACTATTAGCAGTGCTATTATATAGCTCAATCCAATCACTATAATCCCCACAATTCACACCATTATTATTGCAATTTGATGCCGAATATTCAGTAATAAACAGGCCCTGGATAGAAGAAAAGTCACACGAGCCATTTTCAATAGTAGCATTAGGGTTGTAGTTTGAGGCATTTTGACTAGTGCACCCTTCTAAAAGTAGACACTCTATATTAAACGATCCTGGCGAAGGGCATAGTGAATATGTCCAAGATGATGGATATGTATCACCATCTGGATATGAGCCATATGAAACACATTCAGACTGTTCAATAAAATTTATATCAACAAGCGTATCTCCGTCTGCATTTAATATAATTATACTTTCTCCTGAATTATTTAATTTTGCATCAATATGTAATGGTCCCTGATCAACATCTCTATCATACCAAATCACTAATACTCCTCCAGCATCAATAGTTGTTAGTTCAGGAAATCCTGAAGGTATGAAAGACCCATCATTGCCATCTCCAAAAAAATAACCCGATATGTCTATTGGGAAGCTCCCTATATTGATTATTTCCACAAAGTCTTCTTCCTCACCAAAATCATCTAAGCAGCAGTCACCACTATCAGCCATAAATTCATTGATTTGAATTTGAGCTATCATTAAAAATGGAACAATTAAAAGAATATATAAAATGTGTCCTCTCATATCATCAAGTTCTAAATTAATTATTAAATGTTATTATTCTAACTTGCTATTCTAATTGTTTTGACCTGGGGAATTGAGGCTTGAAAGACCTTGGTTCTCTAGGTTTTTTTACTTCTTTTGGGCCCTTGGCTCTATTTCGCTGATTAGCATGTCCCTCCCTCCAGTCAATCATAATTTGTGCTAGATAACTTGGGTTCTTGTCTACAATAATCTCTTCTTCCATATCTTCTTGTATAATTTCTAGCTTAGGAATAATTGGAATGGTGCTATTATCAAGTGTAACTGTATTACAAGGTAACTTGCTTTTTTTCGAAAATTTTTTATTTAATTTTTCTATTATCTTTTTATTACTCTTTTCATAAGATTGGAGTTTTTTTGAGATCTTACTATTCCATTTTTCTTGGACTTTAATATTTTTTATACTTCCCTTTTTTGGATTCCATGCTGTCTCTGTAGAATATTGTCTTCTAACCTGCAAACACTCCCTTTGTGCAACATCCATTTCTTGCCAGGCAGTAGATATGGATTCAGCTGTACACGACATTTTTTGTTTATTTAATTTCAACTGCAAAGCTCTGGCATGCCACTCAATAATATCAAATTCTCTCTGCATGGTGTTTAATATAATGGGTTTTGTTTTTGGAGGAATGTCAGCTGTCGACCACCAAGACTGACTCTTTCTAAAAATAGCTGTTATGTCATAAACCAAAACCTCTCCTCGGCATTCGCAAGAAAGCAGGAAATCACCCTCCATCGTAGCAGGATTTTTTAGTTTTTTTCGAGCTTTAGGTGTTAAATTTTGATATTTTTGAAAATCGCTCATTTTCAGTTTAAATGCATCCCATTTAAGTTCATCTGAATAAGCTGACGTCTGTCTTCCTTGAAAGACACCATTTATAAAATCGCCAATTAACCGATTTTCTTCAATTATTTTTTCTCTACCATATTTTACTTCCCGAGAATATGTCAGCTCCCCTTTTCCACAAATACTGCCCTGAAACCACTGCCCCTCATAATGCCTGTCTTTCATAAATTTTGTGTCAAGCAGGCTAGACTTACCATAACCATTTCTATAATTGTTGGCAAAATCTCCCTCATAGGAAGAACCCTTCCTAAAAGACTCTTTTCCAAAGCCCTCTTTGGCCCCTTTAATCCAATTACCCGTATAAGAATATCCCCTTTTTGTAATATAAGAGCCTCTACCGTGGATATTGCCCTCTAAAAAATCACCCGTATATGTTCCGCCTTTCAACTTATATTGGCCTTGTCCATTTTGACAGTCACCCTCAATGCATTGGCCAAACACTATAAAGGGTAAAAGAAATGCTGCGAAAAATGTATGTTTTAGTTTAATCATATAATTGACCTGTAATTTACGAAGATTTTTTGTCTTTTTAGAGAATGTGATATCTATTGTTATGATGCATGTCGTGCTTGCCTCTTTTTTGAGTTTTATTATTTAATATCAATAGAGTCGCTATAACAATAGCTGTGTGTCAGTCTACTTTAGTATTCTTTTTTCCAAAATGTGGCTTGCTCATTATTGCTATTTTCAGCTGTTAACGAGTATTTGAGAATTAAGTCATCTCCTGTTATTTCAGCCTTGAAAGTTATACTTTCTTGGCCCGTGTTCAAAACTAGTGCGGTGTCTCCTTGAGATAGTGTCGACATCGAGAGGGATTTTAGGTGTTTCATATTTTGCGTTATCTAAATCCCGCCACATATCTCCGGCACCTAAAATAGTGGTCCTAACATTATTAACATTTAATTCAGCCTGTGAATTTGCTTCCAGACATACATTTTCTATGTCTTGAGAAGATGAGAAAATTGGAATTAACAACATTGTGAAAATTATGTTTCTCATAATTAAAAAGCTTTGCGTGACCCTGGCAGGATTCGAACCTGCAACCAGCAGAGCCGAAATCTGCCATTCTATCCAGTTGAACTACAGGGCCCTTGATTGTTCAAAAATACCAAAATACTATGGATATTCGTTATATTTAGGCTATTGTTTTATATGAGAAAAAATATTTGCCTTTTACTAGTCTTTTTTTTGCCAATAATTATTGCTAGTCAAACAATTAAAGTTGGGGATTGGAGCATTCATGCTAACTACAACAACATTAATACAATGACCACGGCAAATAACAAGGTGTATGTGGGAACAGAGTTGGGATTATTTATTTACAATCTTTCTGATAATAGTCTGTCAACTTTTTCAAAAATAGATGGACTTAGTTCTTTAAATATTAGTGCACTAAAATATGACCAAAATAGCAATTCTTTATTAATAGGGTACAATAACGGGAATATTGATATTCTTCAAAATAATAATATTATTAATTTGCCCGACATCTTCTTTGCAAATATTGTAGGAGAAAAAAAAGTCAACAATATCTTTACACATAATAATCTTGCATATATTTCATGTGCATTTGGATTGGTAATTTATAATCTCGAAAAAAGAGAGGTTAAAGAAACATGTTACTTTTATAACGAGGCCGGAATCGCTAATAATGTTTATCAGACACATGTGTTTGATGATGATGTATATGGATTTAATGATATTTTTTTATCCGAAAAAATTTTTGTGGCAACAAGTGATGGTTTATTTTACGCAAATAAAAATGATAACTTAATAAACTTTAACTCCTGGTCCAATGACTTAGAATACATCTTACCTGATTTAGGAGAATTTAGTGTTCAAAATACTATTGTTAAGCACGTTATTGGGATTGATCTGAAAAAAAATGGAGGCAAAAAACTAATAATCGGAACTGATATTAGTGATGCCACAATGCTAAAAGATGGTGAAAATTACAATTTATTTGAATTAATAAGTCTAGATGAGGGGGCTTTGACCTATTTTTCACCCAAGGATTTGCTAGGTAGTATTGTCGATATCAATTATAATAACCATGCAAAAAAGTTTATAATTACTTTAAGTGATAATCGCATAGTCATAATGGATGATTTTTTAAATATAACGTCGTCTTTGACTGCAAACAATACTGCAAATGGAAACAATTCATCTCTGTCACTAGTCTCTGGCTGTATTCCAGATAATCATGACAACTCAAAAGAATTACTTTTAGGTGACATGAATCAAGGTCTAATGCTTTTTAAAATTAACGGATTAAATGTTAATGAAAAGTTAAGCTTCCTGGAGTTCCTGTGCCCTAATGGTCCAAAAAGTGCAAGTATTGGGACAATTAAAAGCAATGGGTCTAATCTTATGTTTACTCACGGGGCAATAAATATGGCATGGGGAAATACATATAATAGAGAAGAGATTTCATTTTATATAAATGACCGATGGCTTGATTCTCAAACGGTGGTAAATAATCTAGGCGTATATGATGTTGTGTCTGGTTGTGCTGCTCCTAATAATAAATTCTTTGCTGGCACATGGAACAATGGCATATTAGAGTTTCAAAACAATGAATTGCTAGCACACTTCCACCCCGGAAACACACCAGAAATAGACTCAATAAATGGCACAAATGGGTGGAGCAGGATAGGTGGAATAGATATCGATAATAATAATGATATCTGGCTAACAAATAGTGAAACCAACAGGCCATTAGTAAAGTTTTCTACACAAACCAGAAGTTGGGATAGTTTTGCTCTGCCAAGTATTGCAACAAATGTCATGTGCGGACAAATAATTTGTGGCAATAATGGATATAAGTGGATACAATTACGAAATGAGGGGCTGATTGTAGTTGATGAATACGGCGATTCTAAGAAGATAGGGATAAATAGAGGGCTTGCAAGCAGCTCTGTAAATTGTCTTGCTGAAGATATTGATGGAGCCATTTGGATAGGCACAACTCAAGGCTTATCAATTGTATACTTCCCTGAAGAATTCTTTAATAATGACATCTCTAATGCTGAATATATTGTGGTGGAAAATGAAGATGGAAACATCGAGCGTTTATTTGATAATATGGACATTCTTGATGTTCAGGTTGATCCGGGTAATAGAAAGTGGATTGCCACAAAATCAAGTGGAGTGTTTTTAATCTCTGCAGATGGGTCAACACAACTATATAACTTCACAAGTGAAAACAGTCCTTTGTTAGATAATACTGTCTATAAAATTAGTATTATAGAGTCTTCTGGAGAAGTTTTTTTTGCAACAGATAAAGGTCTATGCTCGTATAGGTCCGATGCAAGTCAATCACGCGCAGAATTTGATAATGTAACCGTATTCCCAAATCCAGTGAAAAAAGACTATGAGGGTCTTATTGCAATATCTGGTCTCAGAAATAATACTAGTGTGAAAATCACTGACATATCTGGAAACTTAGTTTTTGAAACCCGCTCTTATGGCGGAACCGCAACATGGGATGGATTTCGTTTTAATGGAGAAAGGGTAAAAACAGGAGTATATTTATTTTTATGTACATCTGAAAACTTTGAAGAAAGTGTCGTGAAAAAAATTCTTATGTATTAATTATGTTTATTACAACTCAAGGAATTGTTTTGCGGACACACCCTTTTAAGGACAATCAGTTAATTATTAAAATGTTTACAAAAGATGATGGCCCGATTTCCTTTATTATTAAAAAAAATCGATCGCAAACTATATTGTCAGAAATACTGACCTTAGCAGAAATAACATACAAAAAATCTAAAAACACATCAATATTTTATATTAAAGAGTCTCAGGTTGAATATGTGTATAAAAGTATTCCTCGGTGTCAACAAAAGATTTCATGTGCAATGATATTGTGTGATATATTAAACAAGTGTTTAAATGAAGTTTCTCCTTTTTTATATGATTTTATTGCTGACTCTTTTAAGAATCTTGATTCACAAAAAAAATACCCTATTAATTTTAAAAATCTTTTTTTAATAAAATTTTGCGATATAATGGGAATTGCGCCACTAAATAATATTGGTAATAATTCTGTACTTTCTTTAAAAGACGGGCGATACATTTCAGCAAGTTCTGTGCTTAATAAAAAAGATGTGATTCCCCTGTATGAAAGCCGTGAAATATCCCGTCTATCATCCATGAATTATGATGAATTGGACATCAACAGTCTTGAAACAAACTTAAGTTCTAGTGTTTTTAATTTTTTAATAACCTATATTTCTATTCATCTTACTGACTTAACAAAACTTAAATCTATTAAGGTTTTAAAAGAGATGGGATAAATCAACAG
>MDSY01136198.1_pt1 | contig 10029 bp, 9 predicted proteins | sample 811131 | NCBI WGS metagenome assembly MDSY01 (sample SAMN05326643, study PRJNA326480) | marine metagenome | isolation source: seawater | place: Atlantic Ocean: South West | collected 2010
AGTCTTGCGTGCGGCTGGTTGTGAGGGTAGATCAATGTGTATCCCGGAGCAAACGCCTCGGAATCATAAGCGATGGTGCCTATTGTATTTTCTTGCCCATTTGCAGATGTCAGTCCTCCAAGAATCATCAATAACAATGATATGCAATGGAGATTTCCATTCAATAGTTTGGAACGAAGTTGCTTTTTGATCATGGTATCTATTTTTTTTATCACTTCTGGAACCGCCGATTCCAGGCGTCTTCTTTTTTTTGCTGAGGAATGAAGCTCACGTCAAATGCCCATGCATTGCAGGCTTCGAAGCAAGCAAGATCAATTCCACATTCCCGTGCAAGCAATTCATATTCGTTTAATAGAGTCGTGCACATAATGCCCGGGTCATCGGTATTGATGGTGGTTTTGACGCCTGCGTCAAAAAGTGCTTTGAAGGGATGTGATCCAATGGATGAGCATGCTCCTGTGAGCCAGTTGCTAGTGGGGCATAGTTCAAGCGCAACATCCCGCTCAATAATCAAATCGATAATCGTGGAATCTTTAATCGCTTGCAGTCCATGTCCAATTCGGTCGGCGCCCATTTGTTCGATGGCGGTCCGGATATTTCGGGAGATGCCCTGTACGTTGGGTTCCCCAGCATGTACGGTAATTCCAAGGCCTCCATTTTTGGCTTCCTTGAATAGTGGAATGAATGGTTCAGGGTCGAAATCCACTTCATTGTCTGCCAAGTCCAATGCGATGAATCCTTTATCGGGATTGAGAGCGAAATCAACCCATCGAGCATTTTCAGCAACTGACTTGGTTCGCTGTAAAATGCAAATCAGACCTACAGCGATCGGGTAGGTTCGCTCTGCGCGTTCTACGCCACGAACAATTGCCTCTTGCAGGCGATTCGGATCCATGTGTGTATGATGGTCGAGTAGAAAGCTCGGTGCATAGCGGAGTTCAAGAATGCGGACATTGGAGCCGATGTACATGTCTTCGCAAACCTCAAAAGCCACACGCTCCATCCATTCCTCCTCGGTGATTACATCACGCGTGTTCAAGAACTTGTGCAAAACAGATTTCAATTCGCCCATCGGCTCATGAATCAGGAATGCATTGGAAAACGCATCAGGCGTACCCACGTTCAAGCCGCCCTTTAGTCCAAATTCCCTCAATGTGCTTTGCCGAATGGCTAGTTCCAAATGGCAATGCAATTCCACTTTGGGCATTGATTTGATTTGGGCACTTGTAGCGGGGGAAGTCAACATGTTTCAAAGGTAGGGGACATGAGTGCTTTGGTTGAGTACTTTTGTACCATGGCTAGTGCAATCAAAAATAAAAAAGCGTCTTACACGTATTTTTTAGCGGATGAATTCACCGCCGGTATGCAATTAGTCGGCTCAGAAATAAAATCGATACGAAAAGGCAAAGCCAGTATCACAGAGGCCTATGGTCGATTTTGGAATGGAGAGTTTTTTATATTCAACATGTACATTGCTGAATACTCCAATGCCGGTTATACGCCGCATCAAGTGCGGAGGCCCCGAAAGCTCTTGCTGCAAAAGACAGAGTTGAAGAAGTTGGAGCGGAAGTTGAAGGATACGGGTGTGACAGTGGTTCCCACGCTGTGTTTCATCGCTGACAGCGGCTATGCCAAATTAAAAATTGCCATTGCGAAGGGAAAGAAACTTCATGATAAGCGAGAGAGTCTCAAAGACAAAGACGTCTCGCGCGACTTGGAACGCTTGATCTAATCAAATGCGTTCCGAAACGACTCGGTAAGATTCAGTAAACGCATCCCAGTCCCAAAGAAAGTGCTCCATGAGGCGTTTGAGATCTCTTTGAATGTTGGGCTCAGGCGCATTCATATCTCGGAAGTAAGCGTTTTGGTATTGATTCAAGTGGTATTTGTAAAAAACCGCTCGAGTCATGGCCGTACCTACATTCTTGGAAGGACGGTTTATTTGTTTCATAAACGCTCTGTACTGCTTTACTTTACTTGCAAATGACTCAGGCGAGATATCCAATGATCGAGCAAACTTGCTGCAAATTCGTTGGATAATTTGCCGATCCACGCCGCTATCGAAATGCTTGGGGATCATTTGAATGTTGGCCGATACGATTATCATGAGAAAACGGCCATAATCCTCGGTGTCTAGCCCAGGTGATTGCTCAAAACCTGGACATTCATTGAGGAATTCCGCAACTTCAGGCCATCCATTTTCGACGGTCTCAAAGGTTGTGTCCACAAAAATATTGGCCACTTGCTCCTCGGTGAGCTTCCTCTTCGTCATCCAATTGAATAGTCCTGCGTTCCTCATCGTTGGGAATCAAATCTATCGGCTTGGAGGCTCGATTCAAAGGGGGGGGCAGAATGCGCTATCCACAGATTTTTCAACACAGTTAAACGATTAGAGACGTATTTTTGCGCCCATGTATGACTTGCTCAAGCCATTGATTTTTCGAGTTCAGCCTGAAATGGCGCATGAAATGACGATGAAAGTCCTGCAGATTGTTTGCCGTATTCCTGGATTGCATTGGCTCTTGAGTCGTTGGTTTTCAGTGAGTTCAAGTCATCTAGGTGTGGAGGTGGCCGGGCTAAGATTTCCGAATCGAGTGGGCCTAGCTGCAGGTTTCGATAAGGACGCGCGGTGGCTGAAAGAGATGGGGACACTGGGCTTTGGGTTCGTAGAAATTGGAACCATTACACCTGTTCCTCAATCGGGAAACTCAAGGCCGCGTCTATTTCGACTGCCAATGGACCGCGGAGTCATAAACCGAATGGGATTCAACAATGGTGGAATGGATGCTGCAGTAGAGCGTTTGAAAAGTCGTCCGAAGGGTTTGCTGGTAGGCGGCAACATTGGCAAGAATAAGGTGACCCCAAATGTGGATGCCGCGTCTGATTATGTGAAGTGTTTTGAGGCGCTTCATTCACATGTGGACTACTTCGTGGTCAATGTGAGCTCTCCAAATACACCGGGCTTGCGGGAGTTGCAGGAAAAAGAACCGCTGACTGATTTGCTCTCCGCGCTTGTGAAACTAAATCTTAAGAAACAGATTCAGCGGCCGATTTTTTTGAAAATTGCCCCGGATCTCACCAATACCCAATTGGATGACATCATCGCATTGGTCGGTGAGACGGGAATAGCGGGTGTTATTGCGACAAATACCACAGTATCTCGGGATGGCTTAATGACGTCCAGTAAAGTTGTGAAGTCTATGGGGTCTGGAGGTTTGAGTGGCGCGCCATTGCGGGTTCGATCAACCGAAGTGATTCGCTACTTGCATGAACAATCAGGAGGCGTTTTTCCGATCATTGGAGTTGGTGGAATCTGCTCTCCAGAGGATGCTTTGGAAAAATTGAAAGCGGGAGCCGCTCTGGTTCAAGTTTATTCGGGACTAATCTATTCGGGCCCGGGTCTAGTGAAGAAGATCAACCAGGCCGTCTTACTTGATTCTTCCTCGGCGCATTAGCCAATCAATTCTTCGAGCGTTGGAGAAAGTTCGCGTGCTCGAATGCCCTTTTCTGTTTGTTGCAATCGACAACATCCATTTGCCGCATCATGCTCGAAGAAGAGAATCCAATCTTCGTCCACGGCCTGCTTTAGAAGCAGTTGCTTTTCATCCATGGTGAGCAACGGTCGAGTGTCGTAACCAATGACCCATGCCGTGGGAAGATGCGCTGCAGCAGGGGTCAAGTCGGCCATGAATGCCACTTTTGTTCCTTGACAAGGCACGATAGGAATCATTTGACTCTCTGTATGCCCATCCGCAAAGAAGATTTCCAATCCAGGGAATGTTGAGGGCAAAGGGTTTCTGTTCCATCGTCCGCTACGGTCGATAAAATTTAGCTGACCGCTCTCTTGCAGTGGCATCAGATTTTCGCTTAAAAATGAGGCTTTTTCGCGTGGATTGGGATTCATTGCCCAGTTCCAGTGGGGCTCACATGTCCAGTATTTGGCATTTGGGAAGGCTGGCCTGTAATTTCCTTCACTGTTGCGTTCTACAGCTCCGCCAACGTGATCAAAGTGAAGGTGCGTAAGAAGCACGTCTGTTATGTCGTTTCGGGAGAAGCCTCTTATTCTTAGTTCCCCGTCAAGCGAATTGTTGCCGTGAAGGTGATAATGGCTGAAGAATTTGTCGGATTGTTTGGTTCCAATACCTGTGTCTATCAAAAGCAATTGGTCTTCATGTTCTATTAGCATTGAGCGCATGGCCCAAGTGCACAAATTGTTTTCGTCAGCAGGAACATGTTTGTGCCAGAGTGCCTTCGGAACAACTCCGAACATCGCGCCTCCATCAAGTTTAAAGTTTCCGGTATGAATTGTATGAATGTTCATAAGATCAGTGAAGGATTACGGGATTAAAAAGGCCATCGCCATTATCATCATTAAGAGATCTTCAATGATGGTAACACGGGTCATTGGCAATTGAAACACAGTGCCCAAGCAGGCACAAGGAATGGATTGTTTTTTGCTCACGGCGAGAATGACGCCAACAGCACTAAATCCCATAAGCACGCTAGTGAAAAGGGCAATCTCGAATGTTCCGCCCACAAAGGCCCAACCGAAGCCAAGAGCTAGTTCTAAAAAGGGATAAATCCAAGCATATGCAATTGAACGCTTGGCAAGCAGGTCGTACATGGTGTAACTCCGAACGAATCCTCGCAAGTCTAGAAATTTGAAAAATGAGAAGACCAAAAAAAAACCGCCCATAAAAACCTCCATTCCTACTTTCACTGGTTCGGTAGAATCCCAAGCGGTGCAGGTTGAGACACCAAACAAGAAAAGACCTATCAGGATAAGTGGCCAAAATAATTGCAATCGCGTGAGCGCGGTCTGAGGATTCGCACTTCCTTCAGCCTTGGACTCATTGCCAACAACGGAATAGTGCGAGAGGGGAGCCAATGCACGCTGTACGTCGTCCATTTTGATCGCACGATTGGATTGGACCTGTACCGTTCCTGCAGATAGGTTCACTTCAACGCTAGTCATTCCGGGAATTGCATCTAGGGCATCTTTCACCCGACTTACACATCCACCGCATGTCATGCCTTCGATTTTAAACGTTCCTTCCATGGTGCGAATTTCGAGAAAAAGTCATGCCGTACGACTTGCTGTGATGTTGTATCGTAATCGTTGAGAAGTTGCGTCCGCATGCGCGCCTTTGAAGTGTATTTTTGCGGTAGAACCCTAGCTCATGCAGTTGAACTCGCTTACCGCACTGTCCCCCGTCGATGGACGCTACCGAAGTCGAACCGCCCATCTCGCTCCTTTTTTTTCGGAGTGGGGCCTCATGCGTTATCGCGTTCGTGTGGAGGTTGAGTATTTCCTTCAGCTGACTGAAATTCCGTTGCCTCAGTTGTCGAAATTTAGCCCTGACAGCATCGCTCCACTGCGCCGTATTTATGAGGAATTTACAGAGGAAGATGCCCAGCGAATCAAGGCGTTTGAGCGGACCACCAACCACGATGTTAAGGCTGTAGAATATTTCATCAAGGAAAAGATGGAAACGTTGGGTTTGGCAGAAGTTGCAGAATTCATCCACTTTGGATTGACTTCTCAGGATGTGAATAACACCGCAATTCCTCTGTCAATAAAAGAGGCTACAGAAGAAATGATCTTGCCAGCATTTCGATCTTTGCGCCAAGTCTTGGTGGGACAAGCCCGCGAATGGAAGGAAATTCCTTTGCTTGCTCGTACACATGGTCAGCCGGCTTCTCCCGTCACCCTTGGCAAGGAGTGGGCAGTTTATGTAGACCGCATAGACGCTCAGATAATCGAGCTTGAACGCATCAAGTATGCCGCCAAATTTGGAGGGGCAACAGGCCAATTTAATGCGCACATTGCAGCGTATCCTGAGTTGGATTGGATAGCATTTGGGAATGCTTTTGTTGAAGAAAGACTTGGGTTAAAGCGCAGCCAAATCACAACGCAAATTGAGCATTACGATCACCTTGCAGCTTGGTGCGACTGCCTGCGACGAATCCATTCGATACTCATTGATTTGAGCCGCGATGCTTGGACTTACATTAGTATGGATTACTTCAAGCAGAGGATTAAAGCTGGTGAGGTTGGAAGCAGTGCCATGCCGCACAAAGTAAATCCCATTGACTTTGAGAATGCGGAGGGTAATTTTGGTGTTGCCAACGCGCTGCTGAGCCATTTTGCTGAGAAACTGCCGATTAGTCGCTTGCAGCGTGATTTGACGGATTCTACAGTGCTGCGCAATATTGGTGTTCCCTTGGCCCATAATTTGATTGCCCTTGGATCTTTGCAGAAGGGATTGGGCAAGCTTTTGCTGAACGAGCCGAAATTAAGAGCTGATCTTGAATCGAATTGGGCCATCGTTGCCGAGGGCATCCAGACGATACTGCGTCGGGAAGGATTCCCAAAACCTTACGAAGCTTTGAAGGACCTTACTCGCCAGAATCAAGTGATTGATGCCGAGTCCATCGCTCAGTTCATCGACGGCCTTAGCGTATCTGAATCGATCAAAATCGAATTGAAGAGCCTCACTCCGTGGGGTTATACGGGAGCAGCATCTGCGTTGGTGGATACTTTAAAAGATTGATGGGTTGAATCGCTTCATTGATTTGTTTCGGCATTTGACTAATTACCGCTTAAACCTTGCGGTCAATGTGGTGTGCAATGTGCTCAATGCATTTTTATCATTGTTTACGTTTTTGAGCGTTGTGCCGTTTCTGCGAATTTTGTTTCAATCCAAGGATGCTGTGCCATCACCAATTGACTTGGACGCGAGCAGCAAGGTGGAGCAGTGGAGCGCTTATTTTGATGCGTTTGTGCTTGATATGGGACCAACGCGAGCGTTGTCCTACATCTGTGTTGGCATTGTCTGCATCACAATCTTGAAAAATGCTGTTGGCTATTTGGCCCTTTACAGTTTGGCTACGATTCGAACCGGCGTTAGCCGTGACTTGCGCAACAGTTTGTACTCGAAAGTGCTGCGACTTCCGATGAGTTGGTTTACCAAATCAAGGAAAGGAGATGTGATTAGCCGGATGACCAATGACTTAATGGAGGTAGAATTCAGTGTTATTGGCACCATTGAAATTTTGTTTAAGTCGCCCATTTCAATCTTCGTCTCCTTGGGCACTTTATTTTATCTCAGTTGGGAACTCACTTTGTTTTCGATGCTTTTTTTGCCTGTCAGTGGTTTTATTATCAGTCGGATAGCAAAGAGCTTGAAGCATGCTGCTAAGCGGGGCAAAGAAGAACTGGGAGGATTAATTTCCATCATGGAAGAAACCTTGGGTGGCATGATGGTGATTAAGGCTTTCCATGCGGAAGTGAAATTTGAGCGAAAGTTTATGCAGTCGAATGATCGATTCTTTGAATTGATGCGCCGGCTTTACAAACGAGAATACCTGTCTTCTCCTGTGTCCGAAACTGTTTCTTTGGGTGTGATGGCTACGCTTTTGTGGTTTGGTGGACGGCTTGTTTTGCAGGGCGATAGCGGGCTGACGGGAGACTGGTTCATTGGTTACCTCGTGGTATTTTCGCAGATCATTCCGCCGGCCCGCTCCATCAGTGATGGATGGTTTCGAATTCAAAAAGGTTCAGCGTCCTTAGAACGCCTTGAAGAAATTTTGTCGGCAGATGAAATGACGGATGCGGGTATGAATCTATCGCATGCATTGAATCAAGCAATCCGATTTGAGGGCGTGCATTTTTCTTACGGTGACCAAGAGGTATTGCGCGGCATTGATCTGACGATTAAAAAAGGAGAGACGGTCGCGCTTGTAGGCCCTAGTGGATCAGGGAAGACAACTCTTGTTCATCTATTGGCTCGTTTTTATGATGTTAATCAAGGTCAAATCACGTGGGATGGCATACCGATTGAGTCATTTGAGTTGGTTAGTTTTCGATCGCAAATGGGTATGGTGACTCAGGAAGCTCGCTTATTTAATGCTTCTGTCGCAGAGAATATTACTTTAGGAGATTCGGAGGTTTCATCGCCATCTATAGAGGAGTTGAAGCAAGTAGCAGAGGCCGCAAATGCGCTTGAGTTCATCGAGAAAATGCAGGACGGTTGGTCCTCTTCTGTGGGGGATGGCGGCAATAAACTGAGTGGCGGACAACGCCAGAGGCTCAGCATTGCCCGCGCATTGCACAAAGATCCACCTGTTTTGCTTTTGGATGAAGCAACCTCAGCATTGGACACGGAGTCTGAGCATGCGGTTCAGCAAGCAATCAATCGGCTCATGAAAGGCCGCACCACGCTGGTCGTGGCACACCGTTTAAGCACCATCCGACATGCAGATCGTATTGTGGTGTTGGATCAGGGGGCCATTGTGGAAGAGGGCAATCATGAGGAGTTGATGGAAATGAATGGCATTTACAACCGCTTGGTGTCTATGCAAGATTTGAAGTGATGCCCAAACGAAGACAAACGCGGTTTCGCGCTATGCTTCATGCACAGTGCCCCACTTGCAAAGAGGGCAAAATTTTCACTTCACCAAATGCGTACCGTTTGAAGCAAATCACGGATATGCCAGCCGAGTGTCCAGTGTGTGGTGAGGATTTTTTGCGAGAACCTGGCTTTTACTTTGGAGCAGCCTATGTGTCATACGCTCTTACTGTTGCCCTGTGGGTTGCGGTATTGGTTGCCTTGACTTGTTTCGATTGGTGGGGGTTGCTGAGCTTCTCTTTTTTTAAAAACGTTGATTTGTTTTTGACCACAGGTATATCGGTCCTCATTGTTTTGTTGCCACTGATTGCTCGACTAAGTCGCTCCATCTGGCTGCATCTTATGACAAGGAGCAAGCCGAAGTGATTCGAAAATCGGGATTAAAAAAGTGTGTAAAAAATCAAAGGGGTCCCTCCGTTGAGGAACCCCTTCTCACCAAATCGCCTGATTCGTAAACGCTCATATCGAGCGTGGCAAAACCAAAACCATCTCCCTTTACGTGGGGTGTTCGATTTTAGTTTCGAATTTCCAATAAAAAAACAAAATTAAATTTTAAGTATCTGATAAACAGTACTTTAGTCGCTCTATTTTTTAGAGCTCATTTCTTCGTTTTGGACACGAATGCTCTCTTTGTGCACCTGTTCCAAGAAGTTCAAGATGAATTCAGGGCTCAATCCTGCTTTCAATGCCCAACCCTCGCGTGTGTCGAATACTTCCTTCCAGCGCTCCATTTGCAGAATGGTCATTCCTTTCTCCCATTTGTGCCGACCAATTTGACGAGCAAGGTCCATGCGCGCATGGAGGAGATCAATGAACTGCTCATCAATTGAGTCCATTTGCAATCTCAGGGCCGTAAGGTCAGCAGATGAGATTTTCGGAGCGGAGGCATTTCGAATGGTCAGTGACTCAATCAATTCCCCGTAAGCACTTGGAGTCAGTTGCTGTTTGGCGTCACTCAATGCTGAATCTGGATTGGGGTGGGTCTCGAGCATTAAGCCATCCATTCCTAAGTCCATTGCTTTTTGGGCTACGGGTTGGAGCAAAGAGCGATTGCCGGCAATGTGACTAGGATCGCAAATAATCGGGACATCAGGCATAGCCATTTTGAGACCAATGGCTATTTCCCACATTGGGGCGTTGCGGTATTCTTGTTGTCCATATTGGCTAAACCCTCGATGAATTGCCCACACAGGACCGTTTACCGTGGATCGTACGCGCTCAATTGCACCAAGCCACAAGGACAAATCGGCGTGCATTGGGTTTTTGACAAAGACAGGAACGTCGGTGCCCTTCAATGCATCTGCAATTTCTTGCACAGCAAACGGGCTGACGGTGGTTCGAGCACCAATCCAAATCACATCGATTCCAGCATTCAAGCAAGCTTCTACATGCTGCGCATTCGCTACTTCTGTGGCAATGGGCAAACCGGATTCTTCACGGGCTTTGACCATCCAATCCAAGGCGATCGTTCCTTTTCCTTCAAATCCATTAGGGCGGGTGCGGGGCTTCCAAATTCCCGCGCGAAGGATATGCACACCAAGCTTGGCTAATTGTTTTGCGGTCTCAACTACTTGCTCTTCCGACTCAGCACTGCAGGGTCCGCTAATCAAGAGCGGGC
>MDSY01143996.1_pt1 | contig 10028 bp, 3 predicted proteins | sample 811131 | NCBI WGS metagenome assembly MDSY01 (sample SAMN05326643, study PRJNA326480) | marine metagenome | isolation source: seawater | place: Atlantic Ocean: South West | collected 2010
ATTCTGGAGGTACTTATCCTTTTGGATATAGAAATCATAGCGGTAATAATGTTCCAAAACACCCAACAACGGCATCTTCTTTTGCGACTCCAGACATTGATGTTGTACAGGATGACGCTTTAACTACAGTTAGTGGGTCAGCTGAACACGATGAGCATGATTTGAAAGTAACTGGTAGAACAAGTGCTATCAAGTACAGTGATATGAGAAGTGAAGATGGTCGAGAAAAAAACTTTGCTCTATACGGTAAGTATTATATCTACGATACGTATTATGGAATAGGAATGTCGGTAGATGGAGGTAATATATATACCTCAGGTGCACACGCTTCTTCTGCAACAAGTAGAGGTGATACAGGATATAGACCGTCACAACATCATGATAAGTACACTTTAGATATTTTAGCTGCAAAAGAGATTGGAGATGGAGAAATATTATCTAATTCTTATTTCAAATCGGGAGTTTCAGGATTTGATTTAGGAAGATTAAGCGGATTTTCAAACAATACTTTAGGATACTGTCAGTGGGGTAGAAAATTACAAAGCGAGAATAGTCTATCTTTTCTTGACGGTTCGTATAAAACAGCTGGGTGGTCAGTAAAATTTGCTCACATATATGGAAATGTTACAACCCCACCTAGTGATGTAAAAAATGCGGACTATACATATGACACCATGTCTACGATACAACAGGGGTTAAGGAGTATAGTTTTACAAATAGATGGTGACGGAGGACACACAGGTAACAAAAGGGGATTATTAAATCCCAGAAATTTATCAGCAGTTTTAGAAAATAGAAATTGGCATTCGAGAGGTACAGATGGTCAAAATTCAACTGCTACTATAGAAAAACCAACACTTTGGCAATCTGCTTTAGGAAACCCAGATGGTAATAAAAATGAAATAAGAGGTGAATTTGGAAATAGAAGTTATATACCATTTAAATTTTTATGTAGTATTGTACGTAATGTAACGCCATATGGAGGAGATTCAAAATCAGCAATAGAAAACACTAGGTTTATACCTTGTGGTAATTTTCATCCAATAACAAAAGATAGTTCTGGAAGTTCAGATGAAGCTCATTTATCTTCTGTTTATGGTGGAGACACGTATATAACATTTTATACCCATCAAAAAACAGCTTGTGTATATGAAGGCAATTCTGCTGCAAGATGGCAAATATTTCCTGTAGAATCTGACACAAACACAGATATGAGAATGGGTAGACACCTATCAGCTGGTGATGTAAATACAGGAAATGAAAGTACATCAGATGGTCAATTCGTTACTAATGAGTGGCAATATAATGATGTATACTCACAACAAAACAACCTAAAATCAGCTATCATGGTAAATGAAGATGAGATATGTAAGTCTTTGGATTTAAGATACGAAATAGCATATAGTAATACAAAAATATCAGGAGAAAAAGAAGATTCTTTTAGAGTATTTGAATGGGCGAATTTTCACGATATGGAAAGTTCATATGGTGAGATAACTAGACTAGTAAACTTTAGAAACGAGTTGTATGTATTACAAGAATCGTCTATATCTAAACTTTTAGTAAATCCAATATCTATGATAAAAGATGATTTAGGTACTACCATTAATGTAGGAACAGGGGATACTATTGAAAATCATTTATATATATCTACTAAGTTTGGTACAAGACACATGGACAGTGTTGTAGCCTCGCAAAACAATTTGTATTTTGTAGACAATAATTATGGCAAACTTTTAGCTTTTAATGGTGAGTCCTTAAATATATTGTCAGACACTTTAGGACAAAGAGATTTTTTTAAGAAAACTATAACTGATAATAATTTAGAGTCATCAGTCATACCAGGATACGGAGCGCTAGCTGACACAGATAAATTTGGAAGAAACTTTTTTTGTGATAATCATTTGAAATACAATGGTATAACCAGCGCTTTTGATTATAAAAATAATGAACTTATAATAACACTACATAGTTCTACTTTAGAAAAAGATAATACAAATGCAAGATATACTTCTAGAAAAACATCATATGATAATTTAGGAAACCAACATACTTTTAATACAAAATCTAAAACAATAGTTTTTAGTGAAGCTTTAAACGCTTTTTCATCTTATTATAGTCACACCCCTAGAAAGTGGTATGAAATTGGAGGATATTTAGTAACAGCAAAAGCAAATGTTAGTTTAGTTGATAATGCTGCAAACGCACTGGGTGTTTATGATAAAGACTTTTTATCTTTATGGAAATGGGACGACCACGTTAGTGACTATAAGACATTGTTCTTTGAGGATACAGACACGACAAAAGTTGAAGAAAGTTATATATTAAAAACTATTGCAGAAGCTCCACAAATAAGTAAAGTGTTTGATAATTGTAGAATTATAATGATTGGTACAAATCAAACTATAGATGACAGTACAATAGATTTCAATACAGAAATAACTGCTCAACAACTTATATTAGGTACAGATACTTCAGTAAAATATAGAGAGGGGGTGTTAAGATTTCCGCTTAGACAAGCACAAAGAAATTTACCAAGAATGAGAGGAACATATGTAAATATAAAATACAGTACTAAAAGTACCGAAAAATTTAATATCTTTGCAATACTTGCAAAGTATAGACAATCATTTAATTAATAATTATGCCAAGTTACGTAGATATACTAAGACAATACCAAGATAGGAATAGAGTCACAAGACAATATCAACCTACCAATCCATTTTCTTCATCAGCATATATGGACGAGGGAGCAACAGACGCTCTTTCTCAAGCTAGAACAGAAGAAGCTCAGATAAATCCTATGATTACAAGTGACATGTATACAGAGCCTACAAATGTAGACAGAGCTATGTCAGCTTATGAAAACATAGGTAGATTAGATAAAATAACACAAAGTGAAGGAATACAAAATATAGCAGAAAAAATTGGAGGACAAACAAAAGTAAACGTACCATTAAATCCAAATAATCCGTTATATGATGTAACATACATGTATCCAGATGAAACTGGATTAATAACAAATTACAATGTACCAGGGTTGAATCCTGAGGGTATAATAAATCCTAGTAACACTGGAGCTATAGCGGCTATAGCTTATGGTTTAGCAAGTGATAACAATCCATATACTTACGATACAAAAGAAGCTATAGGTATGGGTATAGGAGATTACATGACAGGAGCAAAAGCTTCATCTTTATTAGGTTTAACTTCAAACCCAGCATTAATGGCAGCCGCTCCATATGTTCCTTTAGTAGCGGCAGGGTTAGGGTATTTATTTAGAAAAGGGAGGTCAAGAAGAAAAGAGAAAGAACAAGCTAGCGCGCAGGGTGATGTTCAAAGTAGATATGAAAATCTTGTAGACGAACAAAGAAGACGTATATCAAATAACCAAATGGCGTCTAGAGGTGATGTTGGAAATACTATGTATGGAGGATATATGTATAATACTGGTGGTAAAAAATTGAATAATATTACAGCAGAGTTTACTGGAAACGAATTGATAGTAAATGACCAGGACATTGTAGAACAAGGATTGAAAGAAGGTAACTTTAAAAAAGCAGCTGCACCAATAAGAAAAGCTATGAAAGGTGGAATGATTACACCTGGTGAAGAGTCACACAAAAACAATCCGATGCCTGTTACATCAGACGGTACTATATATGCTGGGGGTGGACCATTAAAATTCAAAGTGGGTGATGGAGCTGGTATATATGACCATGCTACTGACCAGTTTAAAGAAAATATGTCAGATAAACAAATTGCAAAGGTAGCAATGAAGAATATAAAAAAGTGGAAAAAAAATAATATGTATTCATAATGGCAGAAAAGAAAAAGTCAGGTAAAATAACTGAAAAGTATTCTGGTGACACTGAAAGAGTTGTCAGACCAGAATTAGCTGAGGCTCTAAAAGACTTATTAGCTTATGGAATAGATATTAGCGTAACAAGTCTACGAAGGGTAAATAGGGGCCCCAGGGAAAAATGGATACACAGCGCGCATAGTACAGGGGCAGCTTTTGATTTAGTGCATAGTGATAACAGTGCATTTTTTGAGTTTTTATTTAACGACCCAAACGCTGACCCACCTTTAATACAATTTGATAAGGATAATTTCAATTCAAAAGATATGAAAAATTGGAAATTATCTCCAAAAGCAGAGGTATGGTGTAAAAAACACAATATCATGATTTTTGATGAGTATAATGTTCCAAACAGTGGAAAAGGAGGTAGGAGGGTAATTGCCGACCATTTACATATTGAGGTTCAAACAAAAGATGGAAATACAATACGTAGACAGGGCAAAACAAAAATAAGAACTGATTATGATGAAAATTTTGGTGAAAGAAAAAACCTCAATAGAACAATGGACGATGGGTATGGTGCTTACACAGATGTTTATGAGGGTACAGGATATTGGGGACAAAACGATGAACAATTTACAACCAATGAATATAACTCAACACCAGAGTACAAAGAAAATATAGAACAAAATGCTGATGACCACGATTATAATAAAGGTTTAAAAGATGAAATATATATAGATATAGATAAGTTATCTGAAGACTCAAAAACTCGTGTAGAAAATGGTGATATTCCAACATTCGAAAGTGTAGAAGGAGCACAAACACAACAACCTACAGATGAAACTACTACAGATGAAACTACTACACCTGAAACAACAAACAATCAAATAACAACTGTTATACCATTAAATAGAGATTTTGAACAAAATCCATTAACAGACGAAGAAGTAAGAGGTGCAGTTAATTATGGTTTTGATAGTGGCAAATTAAAACAAGATTTTGCAGACGGAAAATTACCTACAAATTCTTTGTTTATACACGATGGTGATTTATTTATCGTAGGAACTGATGATGCAGTTTATCAATACATTAGAGAAGATGGCAAATTTGCAGAAAGTGCATCCCCTCTTTTAATAGGAGACTTTGAAGATGTTGTACTACCAGAAGGACAAACTTCTGAAGATGTTCTACGAAAACCCGAAACAACTGTTGAAGAAGATGATACTATAGATGAAATAATAGAACCAGAAGAAGAATTTCCTGAACCAATACCTAAACCAAATAGAACAGATTATCCAATTGACCCAAACAAAAAAAGTGAAGGTAGGTTTAATCCCCTTACAAAAGGTAAGACATATAATGAAGCTTTAGAAGAATATAACAAACAAGAAGCAGAACGAAAAGAAAGGGAAGAAAGAGTTAAAAGAGAAACAACTACTGTAACACCATCTGACACTGATGAAAATCGTAATATTATAGCTGAAGACGATAGTGACAACGAATTTTTAACCAATGAATTAAATAAAATAGCTGAAGAAGCAGGTAGTAACAAAAGGTTAGAAAATAATAAAGTAGTAACTGTTGAAGGAGATGAAAAACAGGAAACAAAAGAAACAGAAGAAACAGTAATATCAATCGAAGAAATAGTCAAGAATGACTATATGAATGATAAGGGTTATACTAGTGAAGACCAATTAACTGAAGAAGACAAACAATTTATACAAGCAGAATTAGAAAACGCTTCATTGGATGAAGAAGCAGTAAAAAATCAAGTACAAGATAAAATAAGAGGGGATACATACTTACAAGAAAAATATCAAGGTATGGACATTAATGATATTATTATGTCCCCTACTTTTGGTAATGATTTTGCAGATATTTATGACAATATAGTAGTTGGGGATACCGAACAAAAGACTGTTGAAAATGAAACAACAGGAACTGTCGAAACAACTGGAGATACAGAAACAACAGAATTTGAAGGAGAAAGATATGGTGATTCGGAAAGAGAAATACTAGATTATATTTTTCAAGCTTCGGATGAAGATTTAGATAAATTAAAACAATTAAAAAAAGATAGAAATTTTATTACCAAAAATAAAGTAGGTAATGATAAAATATTAAAAGCGGCAGACGAAGACACGGCGGGTTCTGGAAAAGTTACATCAGAACAATATTACGAATTAGACTCTAGTCTAAGAAATGATTACACAGAAGTTATAGACTGGAACACGGGGGAGTCTTTTTACATTAGAACGGATTGGATAAATAGGTCAGAAAGTCAAAGAGCTAATGATTTAAGGAGAAAAAGAGAATCGGGTTCTATAACTGCAGAAGAAATAGAAGAATTAGAAAAATTAGATACTGGTTATCACACACGTGACGTATTGACAAGGGCTGACGTATATATGAATACAAAAGGACACCCTGGAGGTCAAACAAAACAATATACAGGAGGTTTAGAACAGGTTAATCAATTTATAAATAATAGAAGAACATTAATAATTGAAACTGGTAAAGACCCAGAAATACAATTATCGCCTGAACAAACAGAAATATACAATAAGGTTATAGATGAAAATTATGACGAATCTAATTTAGAAACAGATTTTGAAATATTTTACAATCAACCTATTGTTTACAGAACACAGATAATAGATGAGGATGGTAGAATTACATATGAGGGAGAAGAATTTTTAACAACACCTTCAGATGTTACAACTACTGTAACGGAACCACCAACAACAGATACAGATAAACAACAAATACCACCTGTAGTTACAGAAGGTGTTAGAACTTTAGGAGATATAGGGCAAGAGGTTTTAAAAGGTACTATGGCGGCAGCAAGAGGTGTTTTAGATGCTTTTGGTGGTCCAGATGCTTTAGTTAGTGCTGTAATGGGTAAAAAAGCTTTAGGTGTAGCAATGCAAGATTTAAACCCACAAGAGAAAGCTAAATTAAGTCCTATGTTTAATGAACAGTTAAGACAGTCTAAAGAGTTAACTAAAAGAGGATTTCACCCATCACAAGAAAGAAAAATAAGAAAGGATATATCACAAGCTTACAATCAAGGTTTGGACAATGCTGTGAGGGGTACAGCTGGAGACAGAGCAAAGTTTTTAGCTACGTCAGGAATTTTAGATAGAAATAGAGCTTCGGCATTGTTAGAGTTTGCAGCGTTAGATTCACAACAACAGATTGCAAATCAAGATAGATATAATCAATTATTACAATTTAAAGAAACATTTGACGCACAACAAAAAGAAAGTTTAAGAAGTGAAAATCTTGAGTTGGCGTTAGCAAATAAAAAAGCAGCCTCACAATTTGCTGGTATTGCACTGGGAGATACTATGTCAAGATTAAGTGATTTAGCTGATAATGAAATTAATAAAACTTTAAGAAACAAAATGTTAAATAACTATATGTATAATATAGATAAAACAAATCCGTATCTTATAAGTTCATTCAACACAGAAGAAGGACAATAATATGGCATTAGACTTTTCATACTACAACGCTCTAACAAGTGGGTATCAAACCTCACAACAACGTAAAGCATTACGTCAACAAGAAGAAAATAGACAGTTACAGCAATTACAAATGTTGCAACAACAACAGCAACAAAATGTACAAAACCAACAACAAATGCAACAACAGATATTGCAGGCGGAACAGTTGGTTCAAAAGATAACTGGAAATAAATTTGGTAGACAAAAAGATATAGACGATATGAAAAAGTGGTCGTCTGAATACTCTGGGTGGAATGACATAAAACAAATTATTAAAGATTATAATGGTGACTATACTGCCGCAAGAACGTATGGTAATTTAGACCATTATATTAATTTGTATAAAATGAAAATTAACAACCCTGATGCAGACCCAATGCAGGGTAATCCTATATTACAAAGAGTACAACAAAATACTCAAAATCTTACGCCGTTTTTAACTGCTTATATGAGTCCAGAAGATAGAAATTTTTTGTTTAGAGATGATATAATTAATTATCAAAAGTGGCAAGCAGGTGAAATAGATGATTTCAAATACAATGGAACTAGAAATGAATATGATGTAGAATCAATCTTAGAATCTACAACCTTAGGAACTGATGTTACAGTTGATGATATGATTGCACAAAATTACAATGCTATAATATCTGACGCTTCAAGAATAACTGGTTTACCACCGTCACATTTCCAAAATAATCCACACAATTTGAAACAATGGTTTATGACTGAAATGGGAATTAATCAAAATGTTATAGGTATAGGTCAACAAGAGGTTAGTACAGATTACGCAAGTGAGTTTTCAAATAGTTTAGAAATGTTACCAAAACATCTAGGTGATAATGTGGGTAAAGCTATATTAACTGTTGAGGATATATATGATTTAGAAGATGAAGGTGTTACACTTAAACAATTATTTGAATTACCATTTGAAGGAACATTCTACAGTGAAAATTGGGAAAGAATGGGAGGATACAATTCTGGTAAACAAGCACATAGTAAATTAGGAGGAACTAACATCATAGCTGGTCACCAAGGTATAACCTCTGGACAAATACTTACAGATAGAGCTTTACAAGTAGGTGTATTAAAAAGTCAATATGGCGAAAGATATAGTCCAGATGGTACAATACAAAATTTAGATGTAAATGGTTTGTACGCTGAAAATGGTAACAGAATCGGAGAAGATGATATAGCAAATCCTAATTGGAATTTTACACAAACTTTATTTGGTTATGAACAACAAAGTATGGATTTTAAATACAATGGTACGTTTATAGGAATGAGAATCAAATTTATAAACAATCAGTCAGGTAAAGAAGAATCTATATTGTTAACTAGAGATAGTGATAAATCAGACATTAAAAAGATAAGAGAACAATATGGAGACAAACCTGTAGAGTTTGTAATGATAAATGAATTGATAGATGAAGATGCTTTAAGTTCTGATGACCCATATTATGATGTTATAGAGTTAGACAATGTTGCATTTAGACAAGAATTAAATAAAAACACAGACCCAGAAGGTTTAAGTACGGTGATTAATCAAAATCTAAGTAACGAAGAAAAAATTAAAATACAAGAACAAAAAAATAAGAAAAGATTACAAATATCAACTAAACTTGCAGATGTATATACAAACGGGGATAATGAAGTATTAGACCAAGTAGCTCAATCATATTCACAATCTATAGGTGGTAGTCTAGTAATATCTGGATTTGATTTACAAGAATCTACAAAATTACAACCACTTATGATGAGTTATTTGTTAGCTGAAGCTGAAAGAATATCTGAAGGTGATGCGGATAAAGTAAATGAAAACTTTAGACAAATGACAACTAATTTACCTAATTTATTAAATACAAGTAATTATCAACAAATGAGAAAAGCCATGAAAGAAGGACCTGATGCGTTTATAAACTTCTTAAAAAATAACATGGATAAGAAAACTTTTAGTAAATTTACAGCAGTTAACAGGGATTGGAATAAATATTTCAGATTAAGCAAATAATATGGCAGAAAAAACACCATTGGCACAAGATGAAAATGTATCTGTACCAGGTATAGATATAGTAGAATATGATAATAATTATCAAAATGCATCACAACTTGCAGAAGGATTATTAAATCCTGCTCCACAACAAAATAGACAGATGGACGCTTATATGAGGTCACAAGCTGTTACTGATGTACAACAACAACAGTTTGAAGGATTGTCTACTAGTCCTATACAGCCAGGACAAGAGTCAGGAATGTTCGGTGTAGACCCAGATGCAGTAATAGGAACATTTGCACAAGATACAACAAGGTCTATAAAAGCTGGTTGGGGTGATTTGGTCGCAGGAACTGGAGATACAATTGATGTGTTAAACGCATGGTTTAATCCTAATGACCCAGACCCATCAACAAGTGTTGGAAATTGGATGAGAGGTGTTGGAGAAAAATATCAAAACGAAAACTTTTTAGTTATATCAGAAGACCTACAAGATTTAACTTGGGACGATATGTTTAAAGCAGAATTTTGGTCATCAAAAGTAGCAAGATTAGTTCCATATGCAGCGTCTTTTCTAATACCATATGCTGGAGGAGCTGCATTAGCTACAAGATTTACAAGTAAATTATTAATTGGAGCGGCTAAACGAGGTATTATAGGAAACGCTAGTAGAGTAATAGGGACTGCGTCAAAGTCCAAAAAAGCAAAATATCTATTTGGAAAA
>MDSY01052651.1_pt1 | contig 10027 bp, 9 predicted proteins | sample 811131 | NCBI WGS metagenome assembly MDSY01 (sample SAMN05326643, study PRJNA326480) | marine metagenome | isolation source: seawater | place: Atlantic Ocean: South West | collected 2010
AGGAGGAAGAAGAAGAAGAAGAAGAAGAAGTCTGCACGCCGTGCAATGATGGAGAGGACTCTGACTCCGACTGAGAGTTGGAAGGTTACGTGTGTGTGTAAAAAAGGGGGTGGGCTATGTTTTCTTCTTCTTCTTCTTCTTCTTCTGTACATACACAACACACATACCGCACAAGACCTAACCAGAAAAAACCCTCCAGTGTGGAGAGGATGGGGGTGGGGGAGGGGGGAGTGACGAGCGCCAAGAGAATGCTTGACCTTGTTTCTTCTCGGTGTCTCGTTCATTCTGGGAGGATTGGGGGGAATCAACTCCTTGTATTCTTGTCAATTTTGTCCGTGAACTTAAACAATGCCTGTACAAAACAAGAAGAGTCGTCAGCAATGGCAAGAGGGGGAGGCGGTGCAGGTTGATGGTCGAGGTTCAATTCCAAGTTGACACTGACGAAAGGACATTCCAGTTGCAACTGGTGCGGCCGGGTTGGCCGGGTTGGCAGGCTCCGCCGCCTTGGCGTTCGGGTCGTAGCCGATAAGGCGAGAGTTCTTCTTGGAGAAGATTCCAGTTAGTGCAACTTCACATTCCATGACGGTAATGCTCACCATCGGTTTCTGGCCGGAGCGCGAGGACCGGAGCTTGGTGGGGTTGGCATAACGCAGTGCCACTTGCATGAAACCGATGGTCGAGAAAGCCAGGATCGCTGCAATCCAAATGGCATTGTAGCCGTTTTCGGGGACGAGGTTGGTGACGATGACGAGGGTCAGATAAACGGTATAAAGAACCAAAAGCATGTAGTCCTGAGAAACAAACAGATTCAAACGTTAGATAGGACAGGCTTTGAAGCAAACGGCAATGAATTCGAATCGAAAACTCACCATAATGAAGGGGCCGGAGTAGCCATTGGTCTGCACACACGTGAGTCGAGAATCAATTTGTAAGCATTGAAAAAAACAACCCGGGTATGCATGGGTGGTGTTTGACGAATCCCGTTTTCACTTACGCCCGAGATCGCGCCTTCCGCTGCCGTGATCGCATTGAGCTGGTTGAAAACGACTGCGTACTCACTCGCCCGCTCACCATTCTGAAAGTCATCCACGCTCTCACCGAGCATCAGAATGAGCGCGGCAAACGGTGCCATGCCCGGACTGCCATTCGAAGGCTGAAGGTACATCCTGAAAGCTGCCAGGAGTTTGGGATCCTGCGACAGGGCCAGACCTTCCGGCCAGATCGGAGTTCCGCGACCCGAGTACTTGAGGACACCCATGATGGACGAGCAAAGGAGGGCCGGGCGAGTGGTCTGGTAGTAGGAGCCTTTGCCGTCCGGCAGGGTTAGATAGTCCAATCCCTTTCCGTCCTTGGCGGGGGACGACGCCATCGACTTGATGAAGAGGCACAGGTTGATGCACGATCCGGCTGCATTCCCGAATTCGCCAATGATCCTGGCGTTGTTGCCGAGTGCCGACGATTGCTTGGACACGAGGAGGAAGGCGGAGAAGGAGGAGATGGCGCCGATGGCCACGGGGGAGGAGAAAATGGCGTACGTCTCAAGGATCTTTGGTTCAGCCACCGCGAGAAGCTGAAAGGCGAGGGCAACGAGGGCGGCACCGAGGGTCCAGGGAAGGGCTCCGAAAAGAACGTCGTAAGCCATACCCAGTACCCAGTTGTTGTCCTCCTTGTTCAGCCGCTTGCGGCGATTGTCGGCCGCGAGGCGCGTAATGTCATCGGTACCTTGGTACATTGTGGAGAAACGCGCACACACGCGGCGGGGACCTGTCTAATATATTGGGCTGTGTGTGTAGACATATTGCGGCAACGTCCGTCTCCCGCCTCCCGCCTCTCTCCTCCCCAAGAGTTGTATTCGTATTGTGGTCGAATGCGAAACGTTTCCACGAAGCTTTTACTAGCAACCCTTTTGGGGATTTCGGCTGCTCCGTTGCCACTGAAGAGTCTTACCCCACGCTTGACCAACATCCAGTACGACGAACATGCCTTTCGCTTTCAGAAGGACGAGTTTGGGATGCAATGGGACAAGGTCTGGGCATCCTTTTACGACACCGAGGAAGATTTTTCTGGGTTTATGAATCACTTTTTTGATCATGCATGCAAGCCACCCAAGCGCATTGCAATTGAGCCATCGCCGCATGAAATGCTTGTCTGTGCTCACAAATGCCCAGATGGCTACCTAGCCGTGTTAAAGGTGTCCAAGTCGAAGAGGAGAACCCGAACGTGTAAGCGTGAGCGTTGAATTGAAAAAACCAGGATTCATTGGAGTGGGTTTACACACCCGGTTTACACACACGGTTCACACGGTCCACACGGTTTACACACACACACACGGTTCACACGGTTCACACGGTTCACGGTTCACTCACGCGTTTGAAAACTTTGACAATCTCATTCTCTTCACAATCGGTGTCAGTGTCCGAATGGGCGAGTGCTCGCTTCAGGGGCCGCAGCTGCCGATTCTTCACAATCGACGAGAGCCATCCATCAAACCAAGGCAGGGAACGAATGGCCAGTTTTTGGCCTTCATCCAACACCACTGCCGGCCTGTCATTGTCGTATTGAGAATTTGTAAAGTTGTTGACAATGTCGTCTAGCCACGTTCCAATGTAGAATGGAAACGTGTTTCCGGAATTGTCATAGACAATGTCAACACACTCCTTCCACTGTGGTTTCCTTTCCGCGTACATGTTGAGCAACACGGACAGCTTCATGCTCTTGGAAATGAGTTTACGCATGCGCCAAACCTCCCGTCTTTTGACGCCTCGCTCAAACCATGCATTTGCCCATGTCAACTGGAAGAATTCTTCCTTGAGCCAACTGGGGATTTCAGCTCGTGTCTTTTCGTCATTGGAAAACAGAGCCTGTGCCACCTTTTCAAGCACTGCGTGTGGATTTAGCTTGTACTCGTACGGTGAGCCATCGAGTCTATCCACAAGCACAATCTGATATCTTTGCGGTGGCGTCGCATTGAAATTTGCAATTAGCATTTTTACCTGTTCTATGAAAGTCGGTTCGTCAATGACTTTTTGTCGATGGGTGCACAGCTCGCCCAGCCACGCTTCAAACCACGGAATGGAGTACAGCTTGCACTTGAGGTCGTCCGGCATGTGCTGCGTTGGTTGGTTGTCGCCACACTTGTTGACAAGAAACTTTTTAATGTCATCGAGAAGCTTCCCAGGTTTGAACTTGTACATGTTGTTGCTATTATTGACCTGTATGGTAATCATGTCACGATGTTTGGGCTTTGTCAAGTAGCAATAGTATACCAACCACTCGACTTTTTCTTCTAGAGTTGCACGGTACATCTATTGTAACAGTTTTTTTGATCGTGGTACGATTGAGTGTGGCTCCTGTGGCTCCTGTGGCTCGTGGTGAGATGTGACCGGGTCGTTACGCGGCGGTGTACAAACTGAGAGGTACAAACGGTCGAGTCTGTAACCGTTTGTAACCGTTTGTAAACGTTTGCAACCGTTTGTAACCGCTTGTAAACGGCTTTACACCGCAAAGCCAAGTTTTTGCAACTGAAAGGGGGACGCATGTGTACATCTCACGATTGTCTCGACGGTAAAGCCCAGGTTGGCAAGGGCCTGTAAGCGAAGTCCACAGTCGAGTAGCAATTCTGCCGGTACATCCGAGAGGGCAGACGTTTGCGGCAGTTGCTTCAAGACTGCAGCGGCATGTGAGGGTGCACAGATGCACCTTTCTAGCAACTGCTTGGGTTCAATTTTGAGAATGCTGACTGCCTGTGAGCCAGCCAGAGAAACCGCGTCCTGTGGTGTGACTAAAAAGTGTTCTAGTATGTTGGCTTTTCCGAATGCGAGATTCATGGTGTTGCAGAATGCAGGGTTTACCAAGTGCAGTGCGTCGAATCCGACATTTCGCATCTTTGATGCGCATTCAAATCCACGGGCTTTGAGCTGGGTGGGTGCGATCCCAGCCACCAAGATGTTTACACTCGTCACACCACTCGAAAGAAACAAATTATAGTTCAATTCCTCATCTTCAAACGAGATAGCCTTTGAAGCGCTTACGGTTGTATTATGAAATAGTACAATCCTAGATCGGACAGAAAGTGTATCAACATCCATGGAGGTTCTCTTCATCGAGGAGAACCTTTGAATCCCGCGCTCATCGCGCTCACCGCGCTCACCGCACGCATCATCCATAGCGCAAACACAATTCACAAATGTGCATTCAATACACACAAGGTCAAAGGGTCCAATCCTAGTCGTAGATCACTCAATCGACAGCCGGCTCAGTTCTGTGTTTGCTCAAACAAATCGGTTCGTTGTACATGGCTTTAATTTACACGCGCGAGTTGCGCAAAAGATGACGTGCACGTTCTTGTGGGGTGGAATATGCACCGTCGGTGTCTGGTTTTCTTGTAGGTGTAGGTGGAGTGCAGCACGTATTATCTTGAGCTTGGTTACCGCGCTGCTCTTCCTCGAGTCTGGGCTTGAGTGGCATGGGGCAGACAACCCACCAATCGTCCTCAAGCTTTCTCTTTCGCTGAACCGTTTTGAGAGATGCAAGTGCAGCTTGTGCAGCTTCGACAACATCCTTGTTTTCGTCAAAGAGCATGAGACCTGCATCCGATTTGAAGTCGTTCACTGCATAATCATGAGGTTTAAAGTTCTGAAACCACCGTTTCATATTCACGTCAAGCACATTATGAGCCGATATTGTTTCAGGGGAAGCCAGCTCATCAACTTGGGGTGAGTGCAGCATCTGCCATTTCTTTATAGCCTGCAGTCGAGTGTGTATGCATGCCAGTTGCAGTTCCATTAAGTGAATGATGGGTTCAAACTCTCTTGCAGTCTTCGGTATGCATGGTAGGTGTGTTATATCGACGAAACGTTTCATACGTTTCAGAGGACCATTGTCAATTGGTTCCATGGGACCCAAAGTTGTACAAGTTTTCGTTTTTGTAACGGGTTTTTTGGTCGTAATACGATCGAAGGTGGCACCCGTGGGTGACAAAGTCCAAGCCATGTGCAACGGGCAACCAAACGTGGGACAGTACAAATACAGTTGCCTAATTGGGAACGGTGCTCTACTGCCAAATTAACCCATTTCTCACAACGCCATTCCTTTCCCAGTTAGGCAACCAAACTTGGGCATCCACGATGCTCATGCCTTGCACAGCTTACCAGATTTTTCCAGCTTCTTGCGCATGCGTTTCTCCTCTGGTGTGCCAGCCTTCAACACTGGCCAGTCGGATGCGTACCGAACGATTCCCGTGCACACACCGTTGGGATTCTGCTTTGTGTGTTTGATAAAGACGAACTTCCTGTACACTGGCGGTGGTTCAAGATCCGCAGCGACGTGGATGGGCTGCCCATTGTCATATTTGTACTTTTTGCTGCAATGGTCCTTCTCGGCATCGGGGAGCGCATCCCGCTCCTTCTTCTCCATAAACCTGGAGTATCCAGAAACCTTGATACAAATCGACAATGGGCGGTCGAGCTTGTTCCCATTGTCATCCTTCCAGCCATCAAAGTTGTCTGACGTTGGGATTGCGGGGTGGGTGTAGTCGGGGATCATTGCCTCTACCCACACTGGATTGGCATCTTTGATCACGTAGCCCTTGTCGTCCACGACTGGCTTGCGAACAAGGACGGGTGTCTTGCGGCGCCCAGGGGATGACTTGGAATTTGCTAAATTATGTTGCTTCTGTTCATAATTGGCACGGGCGCGATTCCCTTCATCCTTCCTTTTCGTATCCAAGGCCTCCTCTTTTTGTTTGCATTTCTCTTCCCGTGCCCGCTTGTTGGTGTCCTTTTGCATTGCCGCTGCCAACTTGTTGTACGTGGCTTTTTCCTCTCTCTCGTCTTTTCCCCTTTGTTTTTTCTCGGCCTTGTCTTGGTCATTTTGCTTCTTGACCTCTTCATTGGCTCTCTTTCTCTGCTTGACACCCGCAGCACGAGCTTGACGCTTCTTTCTGCTTTCGTTGGACTTGTCAACTTGATATTGGTTTGTGACGTTTCCAGATTCGTCGTACTTGAGCTCTTTTTTGTCGGGCCCTTGCTTACGCCGATCGCTCACTTGTTTTAGGTGCTCCTCGTACCGGTCCTGATCCAATTTCATGCGAGGGGCGTTTGCAGAGAGGCCAACCATGAAGTGATACATCCACACCCGCCACGGCTCGAAATCTCCCAAACCTTGACCACTTTTGAGAGCAGCACGAATATGGTCAAGTTCAGCACGAGCGTCCCTTGTGGATTGAAATCCAAAGACGGTGGCATAATCGTATGCTTCTCCTGGCTCCATGAGCCGCCTAGGTTTTTTGGCTTTGAATTGCTGGTATTTGGGCTCGGAAACATTGTACGACGCTCTGATGTCAGCACGGTACACGTCGGGCGGCTGCCCGCCTTGATGAATCTTCAACTCTTCCTCGGAGAGCGTCAACTCATAGTCTGGTATCAACGTACCCCACTGCTTGTCGTCTTCGCAGTCCAATCCATACCTGCATTTTGTATCGATATCTTGGAACTCGGCACGCTTCTTATTCACATCCGCGACACGGCGGTCGTACTCGGCATCTGCAGCCTCTGTATTCGATTCGTAGACTCGTCTCTTGACAACATTGGAGCAGGCCACTGTCACCATGCCCTTGATGGTTGTGCGCAGCATTCTGTTTTTACCGGCCGCCTTGGAAAGCACATCCGCGACCCGTTCATTTTCGGTGTCTCTGCACTGCATGGATCGAATGCCTTTGCTGGCAATCAATGCCTCTACCTTATTTGAATCTTGAAGCTGCTCACATTTCTTCTTCTTTTCGGCCTCCTTCCGTGCCTTTTCCTTAGCATCCGTAATTCCCTTGGCGACTAGTATGACAGGATCAGCCCGGGGCTTTTGTGGACAATTGGTCTCACCATGAGCCACATTAGACCCCACGGAACTGTGAGGGGGTGGAGTCGAGCGCGGAGCTAGCTTGGAATCCACATTGTCTTTATAACCAGCAGCCTTTTTTTGTTTCGTTGTTTGGCTCCGTGACCCACTCGCTTGCACTTGAGGTGACGTTGATGGTGCTGCAAGCTTACAGATTTCGTCGCAAAAGGTTCTTGTAGACCCGTAGGTCAACTCAAAGACGTGCTTGAAAGTATGCGCCTTTTTCTCGCAGTCGACCTGGTTACCGAGAGGGTCGATGCGCAATTTGCGTCTCGTCTCTCCACAAGCAGCCTTGTTGACCATATCGGCAACACCGTTTAGACCTTTGCCCCCAACCAGGGTGTGAGCAACGGCGCTTGGATCTTGAGGAGAAGTGGCACTGAAGACATCTCCGCGGAAATGGACGAGAGTCTCGTGCAGATTGCGCACTTGCCAGCAATCGGCAAGATCTTTATTGCCACACTCGAATGTATAGTTGTTTTCCTCAAAGTACGCTTGCTGCAGAGCAAAGCACGCCCAAGCCGAGGCGCTTGCAAGTGTCGAATACCTATTCTGGAAGCGGTCTGACTGCCCCTCCTTGTACACGTATCGCGTACCATCAACATAAGTGCCGCCATTTTCAGCATGACGACGAGGCATATCACCCATTTCCGTCTCGCAGACTCGGTACATGCCATTCAGAATATGGATGGCCGTGTTCTTGACATCTTGGTAAGTGTCTTGAAAGCACGCTTCAATCATCTCGATACCCTGTGCACACCGATCCTTGACCCACTTTTCGATATTCTTCGGAGGTTTGTTTTGGCTCAACAGCAAGGCATCGTGCTCATCGCCTTGCTGCTGCTCGTCATTGGAATCAAACTCCATGGACTTGGTAAAGGCAAAACACAAGCACTGCAAAAGGCAAGCACGGGAACGAGTTTAACAGTAGTTGAAGTGAAACCTTTGATATGGGAAAGCAAGCACCTCTGCGCATACGTTTGAACAAATGTTGCAACGGTCAGAAAAAGCGAGCACCAAGTTGGTCAGGGTATGGATGAAGGTGGCTCCGAGCGGGGCAGGGCGTGTGTAGGGAGCGGGTTGTTGTACCGAGTGCAAGTTGTAACAACCCTAGGCCACTCGTATGGATTTCTGCGCATACGTTTGGGCAACAGTTGTAACGGTCAGTATTGTAACGGATTTTTTGGTCGGGATATGGATGAAGGTGGCTCCGAGCGGGGCAGAGCGTGTGTAGGGGGCGGGTTGTTGTACCGAGTGCAAGTTGTAACAACCCTAGGCCACTCGTACCTAGTATGGATTTCTGCGCATACGTTTGGGCAACAGTTGTAACGGTCATTATTGTAACGAATTTTTTGGTCGGGATATGGATGAAGGTGGCTCCGAGAGGAGCAGGGCGTGTGTTGGAGGCGGGTTGTTGTACCTCTTACCGGTTTGTACATTCTCTACCTATAAGTCGTTGACTTTTGTGTAACACAGAAAAGAATGGAAGGTGTCAACCACCTTCCACTGATTACACTCAACTGCAACGGCCACAGGGATCATGAAGAAGAGGACGTCGATTTTTCATTGACTTCTTTATTGCCACAACTGCCACAACGCACACCAAATCTCCCAATAAATCCCAGTCAAAGTGCCAACAACAACCAAATGGTACTCATCCTGAACGGAGGTGGCATTAGCTTTGCGGCGCTGCAAGTGTCGACTCGTATTTACCAAATTGTAGTTGATATTAGTGGAATTCCATTGATCAACTCCGTTGCGGTGTTGAAAAGCTTGGTCGCCGATTCTTGGATTGTGACTTCAAACATACTGGCACTGTTGGCTGGGCGGGATCTCCCCGAAGACGCCATCGTACGTGCACTCATAATGCTCCTCGCCAAACGAGTCATTGGCATCAAGCAGCTCGGATTTGTTAGGGAGATACTGGTTCTTCTGAGCTTTATTAAGCTTGCATCGGAAGCGATGACGGCGGTGGGTTATCACGAAGAATTGGCCACTACGTTCAATCAGATTGCATCATTACCCATGCTATTTTACACTGCATTGGCTCGCATCGCGGTCGACAAGTCCATCACTGTGGACAAGTCCGCCAAAGATTGGCTAACGCAACTCCCAGATGCGGCACGCGGAGCGTCATCGTTTCGAATCAATGTCAATAACAAGGGTCAAATTGGAGTAAATGGAAGGACATTGAAAGCGAATTGGAAGGCTGTGCTTGAAAAGCACCCACAGATGAGTACATATGTTCGTAGGAATGCGATTAAAAACCAAGACCAAGCCATTGCAAGCTTGTCTGGGTTTGCACGTCTCATCTGATGCGCCTGGTAGGGTGGCAGTGGCGTTTCCGATTGTGATGGAGCGGTGAGTTGAAAAACGTTAGCAGAACCGTACCAGTTAGGTCGTAGCTTCACTTTTACAACTGCTTCCGCGCATACTTCCGAGAACTGTAAAACCACCCCGCCGTCTTTTCCTTCTTGGCCGAGATCTCGTCGCCGCGGCTCTGGTTGATGAGCCAGAGGTCCACACCGGCTGCGACCTTGGCATTGCGTTCCCAGCGCACTTCCCGGACCTGTTTCGCAAAGGCGGTGCGCAGGGGCGCCCAACGGGGCCAGTTGCGCAGGACGCGGGCGACCTCTTGGTGGCCATTTTGGAGCGCCCAACGCAGCGCCAAGTCGTCCATGGTATGGACATTGGCCCCCGCGGCGAGGAGTATCTTGACCAATTCAGTTTTGCAAAAGCGGCTCGCACAGCACAGCGCCACGTCGTCACCGGCATGGACGTTGGCCCCCGCGGCGAGGAGCACCTTGACCACCTCGGGGTGGCCATTGCAGCTCGCCTTTTTCAGCGCCATGTCGTCGATGGCATGCACGTTGGCCCCCGCGGCGACGAGCACCTTGACCACCCCGAGGTGGCCATTTTCGCTCGCCATGGCCAGCGCCACGTCGTCTCTGGTATGCACATTGGCCCCCGCGGCGACGAGCACCTCGACCACCTCGGGGTGGCAGTGGTAGCTCGCCAGTCGCAGCGCCTTGTCGTCTCTGGCATGGACGTTGGCCCCCGCGGCGAGGAGCACCTTGACCACCTCAGAGTGGCCATTTTCACTCGCCCAACGCAGCGCCAAGTCGTCTCTGGCATG
>MDSY01053038.1_pt1 | contig 10027 bp, 8 predicted proteins | sample 811131 | NCBI WGS metagenome assembly MDSY01 (sample SAMN05326643, study PRJNA326480) | marine metagenome | isolation source: seawater | place: Atlantic Ocean: South West | collected 2010
ATGTCAGCGTTCTATCCAGCTGGGCTTCAGCTCAGTGATGATGGATGGTTCTCTGGGTGAAGACGGCAAAACGCCGACCGATTACGAGTACAACGTTGATGTAACCCGTCGCACCGTTGAAATGGCGCACGCTTGCGGCGTTTCGGTAGAAGGCGAGCTGGGTTGTCTGGGGTCTCTGGAAACTGGTCAGGCCGGTGAAGAGGATGGTATTGGAGCAGAAGGCACTCTCTCTCACGATCAGATGCTGACTGACCCAGAAGAAGCCGCTGACTTCGTACGCAAGACTCAGGTAGATGCGCTGGCGATTGCCTGCGGCACCTCACACGGCGCCTACAAGTTTACTCGTCCGCCAACGGATGACATTCTGGCCATCGATCGTATCAAAGAGATCCACAAGCGTATCCCGGATACTCACCTGGTTATGCACGGTTCGTCTTCAGTACCTCAGGAGTGGCTGGCGGTGATCAACGAGTTCGGTGGTGAAATCCCGGAAACTTACGGTGTGCCAGTCGAGCAGATCGTTGAAGGTATCAAGTTCGGCGTTCGTAAAGTAAACATCGATACTGACCTGCGTCTGGCATCTACCGGTGCGATCCGTCGTTTCATGGCTCAGAACACTGCTGAATTCGACCCACGTAAGTACCTGAAAGAATCAGTGAAAGCGATGAGCGAAATCTGTATCGCCCGTTATGAAGCGTTCGGTACTGCAGGCAATGCGTCTAAGATCAAAGCGATCTCTCTTGACGATATGTTTGAGAAGTACCAGAGCGGTGCTCTTGATCCAAAAATCAGCTGATCTGTTGATCCAGTTGATAGTAAAAAGGCGCTTCGGCGCCTTTTTTATTGCCTGTATTTCCTGCACCATAAAAATATAACCAAAAAGGAATGAAGATGAACAGGCTAGAGCACAAAATACCCCCTCCCTTGGTTGGCCTTCTATGCGCACTACTGATGTGGGGGTTAAGCACACAGACGCCGGTAATACACTGGTGGGGAGTAACTGCACAAATAGTGACAGGTGTTTTAGTCGTCATCGGTCTGTTTTTGGATTCCGGTGGGCTTCTCTCGTTTATCCGCAGTAAAACCACAATCAACCCGATCAAAATTGAAAAGGCGTCAGCGCTGGTCACCGGTGGAGTGTATCGATTTACCCGCAATCCCATGTACCTGGGAATGGCCTTCCTGCTGAGTGCGCTGGGTGTGTGGCTTCAGAGCCCGGCGGCCTTCATTGGGCCTGCCATTTTTGTGGGGTACATCACCCGCTTCCAGATAATTCCGGAAGAGCGAATCCTGCTCATGCTCTTTGGTCAGGATTACTCAGATTATCAGGCCAGGGTCAGGCGATGGCTCTAGGGCATCCTGGTGTACGGCCTTAGTCACGGGTCGGAACACTTTTCGAAATTCCAGCATATACTCTAAGGGTTTTCCTTTTGGGCCTTTAGTATGTCTGACCTATCCGATGCTCTGGAGCAGCTTACCCACGCCTTTGACCCGGTTGCTGTGCTGAAGGGCAGTAAGCTGCTAGAGCAAAGTCTGTTGAGCTTACTCCGTACCGCACGAACAAAGCTGAGAATGGAAGTCGGCTTTATATCGCGCTTCGATGGGGATATGCGGACCTTCTATCTGGTAGATTCGGCTCCGGGTGTTGATATTGTCCGGTCTGGCGGATCGGATTACCGGGGTGAAAGCCTGTGTCAGAGGGTCGTGGATGGCCGCGCACCGCAACTGATAGGAGATGCACAACAGACCTCCGGGGCAAGTGACCTCACCGCTGTGAAACTGGTGCCGGTCGGGGCTCATATCAGTGTTCCTATCGTGTTCTCTGACGGCTCTGTGTTTGGCACCTTTTGTGTTTTCAGTCGTTATTCCATCCCTGAGCTTAACTATCGAAGCCTGGCGATGTGCCGGGTGTTTGCTGATGCGATCGCGACTATGATCGAAGAGGCAGAGGCTTTACCTCAGTATGAATCTGAGCATCGTATTCAATTGAAAAGCGAAGTTACCGAGCTGATCACCACACATAGACTGAAGTATGTTCGGGTTCCGCTGGTTAATCTTAATACTGGTAAGCAAGAGGGCACGGAGTTAATACCGAGCCTGGTGAGGGCAACAGATAACATAGCGAGCCCACTACTGCTTGTGCACCAGGCTGTTCGTTTAGGTCTCGCAAATCTGATAGGTGTAAATTTAATTGAGCAATTGCTGGCTGAGCTATCAGCATCACCCCATGAAAGACATGTAGTAGTTAACGTTACGCCAGAATTTCTCGCAGAGTTTAATTTTACAGCTTGGCTCAATGATGATCTTTGTGGCCGGATAGTTTTTGAGATATCTGAACACGACCGCGTCGCCAGTTATCATGAACTGAAGCGAATACTACAGCCGCTGCGTCAATCTGGTATCCGGTTGTCTATTGATAATGCGGGGGCCGGATTTGCATCGATGCAGCATATATTGCAGCTACAGCCTGAGTTCGTAAAACTGGATAGTGGCCTTACTTGTGGCATCGCCTCAGACACCGGCCAGCAGGCGATGCTGCAGGCTCTTTTGCTGTTCTCAAGGTCTCAGGGAAGCACCTTAGTTGCGGATGGAATATCGGATAAACAGGATGAGGACTACCTGCTCCACTCCGGGATATCACTTGGGCAATATTGCCAGTAGTTCTACATATCTTGAGCAGTAGATTCTTGCGTTTAAGTTTATTTGGGAAGCTGGCCATAGTTTGGCGTATTTTGTCTTCTATCGTCGGTTCAATCACCATAAACCGAGCTGAAAATACGATATTTGCCTGAATGACCGTTGAAGATTTATTCACGCTTTGCAGAAATAATCCGTACAAACGCTCCATATTTGACCTGACTGGAGAATGCTGGGAGGTGTCACCTTGTGGGGCATGTTTAATTCCGACAGAGTGCTATAGTTCCATGGTGAAGAGTCTGAAGGTATTACTTAATGGAAAAGCGCCCGGATGTCGCGAGACAGCTCGCAGAGGTGATCAATGAGCCTGCTCCTAAAAGCCCGGAAACACTGAAAACAGCGATCTCGAGTCTTATACGTTCTGTACGTGATCGGCTTGATATGGATGTGGGTTTTTTATCTGAGTTCAGCCAGGATCAGCGGGTATTCCGTTTCGTCGATTGCGCCAGTGATGCCAATCTGGTGTCTGAAGACAGCTGTGGCCCATTAAAAGATAGTTTCTGTGAGATGATCGCCGATGGCCGCCTTAAGCAGCTGGTACCGGATACTGAAGTAAGTGGCGAAACAGACCTGGTTCCCGAATTTACGACGATTCCCGTTAAATCCCACGTCAGTGTTCCTGTTGTTTTGTCTGATGGCCATACCTTCGGTACGTTCTGTATTTTCAGTCGTGAGGTTAAGCCAAAACTTAATAATCGTAGCCTGATGCTCGTACGGGTTTTCGCTGATGTTATTGCGGCTTTGATTGAAGATGCTCGTAAAGGCAGCGAAGAAAATCGCCAGCGTCAGGAAGTCATTCTCGATATTCTCGAGCGTGATGAGTTACTTCTGCACGCCCAGCCAATCTGTGCTCTGACAGACCGTTCCGTTAAGGGGTTTGAATTACTGGCGCGTTTATCGACAGACCTTGATCTGTCACCGGCTCAACTCTTTATTGATGCGGATCGCCTTGGCCTGTCGTCGGCGATTGGCCTCAGAGTAGTAGAGAAGTCTAAAGAGGCTCTGGCGGTGCTACCTGCTAACGCATATGTCTCTATCAACGTAACGCCGGCCTTCCTTCTCCAATGTGATATTTCAGGAATTTACACCCCTGAAGAAGCAAAGCGTATTGTTCTCGAGCTGACAGAGCATGAAGAAATCGCGGACTATGACCTCTTAAACGCCCGCCTGAAACCGCTTCGGGATTCGGGGATGCGTCTGGCCATTGATGATGCGGGTGCAGGCTATGCGAGCATGCGTCACATTCTTTTACTCAGCCCGGATATGTTGAAACTGGACATGAGTTTGATCCGTGACATCGATCAGGACAGAGATAAGCAGTCTCTGGTTGCTGCGCTGAGGGGCTTTGCCGAAGTTCAGGGATATAAAGTTGTCGCCGAGGGGATAGAAACCGAAAGCGAACTCGCTGAGTTAGAGACGCTGTTTATAGGCTACGGGCAGGGCTATCTTTTATCTCGCCCGCAGCCATTAGCAACGTTTACTGAATGACGTAGTGCGGCTGTCAAGCAGCCGCTGCAGTATCTTTAATTTTCTGTACCATGGCCCGCAAACCATTTCCTCGTGTCGGGCTAAGGTGCTTCACTAAGTCGACCTGCTTAAAGTACTCATCACTGTCGAAAGTAAGAATCTCTGCTGGCGTTTTAAAGTTGTATGCAGCCAGCACCATGCCCAGCAGCCCCCGAACAATATGGGCATCGGAGTCAGCCTCAAAGACAAGCTTTCCATCTTCCGTGCTGTGATCGATCCATACCTGGCTCTGGCAGCCACGAAGAAGAAATTCATCGGTTTTCTTGTCGTCGCTCATTCCGGGAAGTTCTTTCCCCAGGTCAATAATGTACTTATAGCGCTCTTCCCAGTCATCGAAGAAGCTCAGAGTATCGACGATGTCTTCGCTGGTAATACTGTTTCCAAAAGGACTTTCGATAGACATATGCGCTCCTTATAGAGATTCAATGAATGTGCGAATACGCTGAGCCGCTTCAATGCACTCCGATGTTTCAGCAACCAGCGCCATGCGAATACGGTGCTCACCAGGGTTAATACCTTCGACTGTACGCGAAAGGTATGAGCCCGGCAGTACAGTCACGTTCTGTTGAGCAAACAGCTGCTGAGCAAATGTTTCTTCGTTAATCGGCGTTTTGGGCCATAAATAGAAGCTCGCTTCCGTCTGTTTAACGTCCAGTACCGGGCTGAGAATCTCAAGAACTGAGCGGAACTTCTGAGTGTACTCGCTGCGATTCTGCTGTACGTGGCTTTCATCGTTCCAGGCTGCGATGCTCGCTAGTTGAGTGTGAACCGGCATCGCGCAACCATGGTAAGTACGGTAGAGCAAAAACGGCTTCAGCAGATCGGCGTCGCCGGCAATAAAGCCAGAGCGCAGGCCCGGCAGATTTGAGCGTTTAGACAGCGAGTGGAATACCACGCAGCGTTTGAAGTCTTTGCGGCCGAGTTGCTCACAGGCTTCCAGCAGGCCCATCGGTGCATCGGCACCATCCACATAAATTTCTGAATAGCACTCGTCGCTGGCGAGTACAAAATCGTATTTATCGGCCAGTTCAATCAGTTTTCTGAAGTCGTCCAGCTTCAGGGTTGAGCCGGTCGGGTTGCCAGGAGTGCAGACAAACAAAAGCTGGCAGCGGTGCCACACATCCTCAGGCACAGCATCGTAATCCGGGTTGAAGCCGTTTTCCTCAAGGCATGGTAAGAAGTGTGGTTCCGCACCTGACAGATACGCCGCGCCTTCATAGATCTGGTAGAAGGGGTTAGGAGAAACAACCAGAGGACGATACTGGCTACGATTAACGACTGCCTGAGTAAAAGCAAAGATGGCTTCACGGGTACCGTTGACCGGAATGACCTGAGATACCGGATCGACGTTCTCCAGCGAAAAACGGCGTTCCAGCCAGCTGGCAATGGCCGAGTTCAACTCTGGCAGGCCCTTCGTTGTCGGGTAGTTCTCAACGCGCTGTAGTTCTGTTCGTAGGGTATCGAGTACAAACTCCGGCGCTGGGTGCTTGGGTTCGCCAATCGACAGGGCGATGTGCTCCAGATCTGCAGGAGGCGTGACTTCGCCCTTCAGTTTGGCCAGTTTTTCAAATGGATAAGGCTGGAGTTTGCTCAGATCTGGGTTCATGCCGCTTCCGGTCTTGTTGTTCAGAAAGCGCGCATTATAGCCCTTTTACAGCGCAATTCCGATTGTGTGAAGTAAACAAAAAAGCCCCGCCAGTCTGCACTGGCGGGGCTTTTTATTTGCTAGTTAAAGCAGGTCTTATTTAGACGCTTCAACGATACGCTTCATGTCAGTCATGTAGCCACGCAGCTCAGCACCAACCCACTCAACTGGGTGGTTACGGATAGCTTCGTTAACTTCGATCAGACGAGCGTTGTCTACGGAGTTAGACTTCAGGTTCAGGCCTTTACCGATCACGTCAGTGCTGATGTGTGGCATGAACTTCTCGCGCAGCAGAGGTACGGCAGCGTGAGAGAACAGGTAGTTACCGTATTCAGCCGTGTCAGAGATAACAACGTTCATCTCGTACAGCTTACGACGTGCAATAGTGTTCGCGATCAGTGGCGTTTCGTGCAGAGACTCGTAGTAAGCAGACTCTTCAACGATGCCGCTTTCAACCATAGATTCGAACGCCAGCTCAACACCGGCTTTGATCATAGCAACCAGCATGATGCCGTGGTCGAAGTATTCCTGTTCGTCGATCTGAACGTCAGACGCTGGTGCTTTTTCGAAGCCAGTTTCTGCCGTCTCTTCACGCCATTTCAGCAGGTTAGCATCGTCGTTCGCCCAGTCTTCCATCATGGTACGGGAGAATTCGCCTTCCATGATGTCGGCCTGGTGCTTGCGGAACAGAGGGCGCATCAGTTCTTTCAGTTCTTCAGCCATGTCGAACGCAACGATTTTCGCTGGGTTAGACAGACGATCCATCATGTTAGTGATGCCGCCGTACTTCAGAGCTTCAGTCACAGTTTCCCAACCGTACTGAATCAGCTTAGCTGCGTAGCCTTCGTCGATACCGTCTTCAACCATTTTCTCGAAGCCCAGGATCGCGCCAGTCTGCAGCATACCGCACAGAATGGTCTGCTCGCCCATCAGGTCAGACTTAACTTCAGCAACGAAAGAAGATTCCAGACAGCCAGCGCGGTGACCGCCAGTCGCTGCAGCCCATGCTTTAGCGATGTCCCAGCCTTCGCCCTTAGGGTCGTTTTCCGGGTGTACAGCGATCAGAGTCGGAACACCGAAACCACGCTTGTATTCTTCACGTACTTCAGAACCAGGGCACTTAGGTGCAACCATAACAACAGTCAGGTCTTCACGGATCTGCATGCCTTCTTCAACGATGTTGAAACCGTGGGAGTAACCCAGGCAAGCGCCTTCTTTCATCAGAGGCATAACAGCAGTAACTACTGCAGTGTGCTGCTTGTCTGGAGTCAGGTTCATCACCAGGTCAGCAGTCGGGATCAGCTCTTCGTAAGTACCAACGTTGAAGCCGTTTTCGGTAGCGTTTTTCCATGACTGACGCTTCTCAGCGATTGCAGCTTCACGCAGAGCGTACGATACGTCCAGACCAGAGTCGCGCATGTTCATGCCCTGGTTCAGGCCCTGAGCACCACAACCAACGATGACAACTTTCTTACCTTTCAGGAATTCAGCTTCAGAAGCGAATTCAGAACGGTCCATGAAACGGCAGCGGCCGAGTTGATCCAGCTTTTGCTGGAGGTTCAGAGTATTAAAGTAGTTCTGACCCATCACAATTCTCCTGTAATGAAAGCTGGCTGCATCGCCCTGACTGTGTTGCCGGTTCACTGTGAGTGCTCACTTATTACAATAAGCTCCGCGCTCCCACTGAACCGCCGCCTTGCCAGGCCATCTTCGCCGACGCTTTCGCAGTTAAGTTAAACCACTCGCCTTGCTCTGACTGCCTCGGTTACGCTTCCGAGACGGTGCGATGTGTAGCTAGTGGTTGATATAAAAATTCGAGACGAATGATAGGTGATGAGCGTCGTTGCGTAAAATGCTATTATTGCTAGCAGTTGTTGCAAATACTGCAATGTCGAGTCAGGTACCTATTTAGCCTATGGAATACAAAGACTTACGGGTTTTCCTTACCGTCGTTGAAGCTCAGCATCTCGGACGGGCGGGGCAGCAATTACATATGAGCCCTTCAACACTCAGCCGTCGTATCAGTCGTATGGAACAGGATGCGGGTGCTCAGTTACTGGTACGTGACAGCGGGCCGTTAACCTTAACGCCAGCCGGCGAGCTGTTTCGCCAGCATGCGGAGCAGACACTGGATGCCTGGCAATCGCTGCGCTCCGCGGTAAATGCGGAGGTAAGTGACCTGGAGGGGTCGCTGACGCTTTTTTGTTCTGTCACCGCCAGTTATTCTTTTCTGGCTGACCTTTTGGCCCGGTTCCGGGAACAATATCCTAAAGTTGATCTGCGGATTCATACGGGGGATGCCGCCGAGTCTATTCCCAGAGTCGCCACCGGGGATGCGGATGTCGTGATCGCTGCACGGCCCGAACAATTGTCGCCTGACCTGACGTTCAGGGGGATTTCTGAGTCGCCGTTGCTGTTTATCGCACCAAGAACGGTGGGAACTGTTCCTCAGCTCTCACAATCAGACATATCGTGGGCCGAGGTGCCTATGGTGCTCTCAGAGACTGGTCTGGCACGTACACGCGTAAACCAATGGTTTGCTTCACGTAGTCTGACGCCCAACATCTACGCACAGGTAACGGGGCACGAAGCCATCGTCAGTATGGTGGCTCTGGGTGTGGGTGTGGGGGTTGTCCCTCAGGTTGTTTTACAGAACAGCCCACTTCTTAATCGTGTGCGGGTGTTGTCGGTAGCGCCTGAACTGGAGCCCTTTCACATTGGGCTCTGCTCGCGGACGGAACGACTCAATGAGCCAGTCTTACAGGCGCTTTGGCAAACCGCGGGGCGATGACATGGCCAGATGGACTGGTTTCGCCCATAATAGCCGCAGAACTTTAAAACCCGCAGCTCATGCGGGCCGAACACATTAAGGATCATAGTGTGAGTGATAACGAAGACGCTCAGGTACCGGTAGCAACCAAAAGGGACAGGAAGGGGATTTACCTCTTGCCTAACCTGTTTACGACGGGTGCATTGTTTTCAGGATTTTACGCCGTCGTTGCCGGCATGAACGGCGATTTTGAGAATGCAGCCATCGCAATTTTTGTCGCCATGGTGCTGGATGGACTTGATGGTCGCGTTGCGCGTATGACGAATACCCAGAGTGATTTCGGCGCAGAGTATGACAGCCTCGCCGACATGGTCTCTTTTGGTGTGGCGCCTGCGCTGGTCGCGTTCAGCTGGGCGTTGCAGGATCTGGGTAAAGTCGGCTGGGTCGCAGCTTTCGTCTACTGTGCGGGGGCAGCTCTACGTCTCGCGCGCTTTAATACTCAGCTGGCGGTGGCTGATAAAAACTACTTCACCGGGCTGGCCAGCCCGTCTGCAGCGGCAATTGTTGCTGGGAATATCTGGGTCTTCACAGAGTCGGGCACGCAGGGAGCTGATGCTGCCTGGTGGATGGCTATTATCGTGACCGCAGCGGGCCTGTTAATGGTCAGCAACTTCAAGTACCACAGTTTCAAAGGTCTGGATCTGCGCGGCAAGATTCCTTTTGTCGCCTTGCTGGCCATTGTTATGGGCTTTGCGATTGTATCGATTGATCCCGCAACGGTCCTGCTGGCTGTCTTTATGTTGTATGCATTATCTGGCCCGGCATGGGCGGTGAAAGAAAAGTTGTTTGATTAACGACTATACGAATGTAGACATAAATATGGAAAGAAGCCCGGCACAACAACCGGGCTTTTTTGTCAGAGTAATTCAGCCATTAAGAGGTGCATATGCTGATTCCAAAGCGTCGCTACCCCAAAATCGATCCTTCAGAGATCACGCCAGAAGAGTTGTACGTAAACAGGCGGCTCTTTATGAAGGGCAGCCTCACTGCGGCAGCGGCGCTCAGTACAATACAGGCACAGGCGCTTGTGTCACCTGAGGGAGGTAGTCGTATACCTGAAGGCCCTGAGTGGCTGGAGAAGGCTGTCGTTAATGCGTCTGAAACGTCCTTTGGTACTGGTGAAAAGCCAGCGCCTTACAGCTCTGCTACGCAGTACAACAACTTCTATGAGTTCGGGATGAGTAAGTCGGACCCATTCGAAAACTCAGGTAAGTTCACGACAGACCCATGGAACATGACTGTTGAAGGTGAGTGCGAGGTGAAAGGCTCCTTCGCGCTCGAAGATCTTCTAAAGGGAATCGACCTGGAAGAGCGGATTTATCGACTGC
>MDSY01065255.1_pt1 | contig 10026 bp, 10 predicted proteins | sample 811131 | NCBI WGS metagenome assembly MDSY01 (sample SAMN05326643, study PRJNA326480) | marine metagenome | isolation source: seawater | place: Atlantic Ocean: South West | collected 2010
CGCGGAAAAACCGTTCTTTATGAACGAGGAATTCTCCTTGGTCGACTGCTGTGTTGCACCCATTTTATGGCGCCTTAAGGAAGTTGGAATAACGCTTCCAGAAAAGTCGACGCGGCCGTTGTTTAAATACATGCATATGATTTTTGAGCGTGACGCCTTTAGGCAGAGCCTTACCGAGGCTGAAATGGAGATGCAGGAGTGAAGCCCCGGCGCCCTTATTTGTTGAGGGCGTTATACGAGTGGATAGTCGACTGTGATGAGGTTCCGAATATTTTGGTCGACACGGAAGTGGAAGGGGTCGTAGTTCCTAGTGAGTATGTTCAAGACGGGCAGATTGTCCTCAATATTTCCCCTAGTGCGGTTCGTGACCTGTCCCTAGGTAACGAGTTCGTTATGTGCTCTGGACGTTTTGCAGGGCGGAGCTTTGAAATTGCGCTGCCGATCGAAAGCATTCGCGCCATTTATTGTCGTGACAGCGGGCAGGGCCTCGCGTTTGAGGACGAAGACTTCGCGAATGCGGATTCTGACGCGCTAGCAACCGAGCAGAAAACGCTGCTCCAGGATGCGGAAGCAACGGCCGAGGACCAGGCGGTAAAGGCCAGCGACGTTGAGAAAAATGGCCCCAACCTGCGGCTGGTCTAGGCGCTATTGCGATCAAAGTGTGGGTTGTAAGTCGGTGTACTGAAAGACCTTAACAATCTTTTGCACCCCAAACGCTTTTTGCGCTTCAACCACCGAAGCTTCAGCTTGTTCGCGCGTTACTGCACCCAACAGATAAACCACGCCATTTTCAGAAATCACTTTTATTCGCAGCCCCTTGACCGTTTCTGCGGCCAATAATCGGGTTTTGACCTTAGTGGTTAACAGACCGTCGTTAGTGCGCGCGAGCATGGAAATCGGGCCGCCCACCGACAAATGATTGTGAACTTTTTCAGCGTCCACTTTATATAGGCTACCCGCGACCACAGCAGCCTGAGTTCTTAGTTGCTCGCTGGGGACTTGGCCGAGCAATAATACAAGTCCGTCGTAAACAGCGATTACTAAGTGAGCGCCTTTATAGGCCGCATCAGACGCGCGTATTTCCCGTTCGATAGTAACCTCAAGAATGTTGTCATCGATCCATGCGCCGGTGGAGCGTGGTCTTTCCTGAGTCCCAGCGCAGCCGCTGAGTAATAACAGACCGGTCAACAGTACCGTAGCAGGCCAGATTGTCTTCATGTGTCAAATATATCCTTCATCCAAGTTATTCGAGGCAGGCGTGCTGGCCATGTCATTAATACCGCATCAAAGCGCATAGGTAGCCGACTGTATTGTTGGTGCCTATGCACAAAATGGTTCGCGCTATTTATTAGCCGAAGTTGCTTAGGTACGTCAATGCTTGCAGCGGCACTGCCCAGAGATTCGCTCGTTCGGTAACGCACTTCGACGAATACAAGTGCTATTGACCGTCTTCGCTCGCGGTGCAATGCGATCAAATCTATTTCGCCATAGGCACAGTAGTAGTTGCGATCAATAATCCTTAGCCCTCGTAGGAGCAAAAACAATGCAGCCATTGTTTCAGTCAAGCGGCCAACTCGGCGTGACATTATTCAGACCCCATGTTCCCGGCTGACGAAATTGCTCTTTGCCGATCCCGTGCGGTTGTCACCGTAAGAGTTCGCGATACACGACCTGTAGAGCTGATGCTGAGCATGCCGATGGGTGAATGACGAATAAAGTGTTCGCGCCAGGACGAAGACTCGGTGAGCACCGGTGCCCAAGTTGCCATCTGGAATGCGGCCAGACCAAGCGCATAAAGGTCAACAAGTGGGCTCTGGTTGAGATTAAACGCATCGATCAGCGCTTGCTCAGCTGCGTTGGGTTGGACTAGCACGGGTAATTCTGTGACCGCAAAGCCGGTTGGTGATTTGTTGTCGCGTAAACTCTGTGAGGTGGCGTAAACCGGTAAATGGTCGGCAAAGTGAAATTGCAATGCGGGCACCAGTGCCGCTGATTCGAACCCGGTGGTAAGTGCGAGGATGGCGTCTAGGTCCTGTCTTGCTCTCGGTAAGAACTCAACCGGCTCGCCAAGTAGTGCGGCGATTCGAGTCTTGCGAGCCGTGCTCGCCGCGACACCCATGGTTGAGCCAACTGCGTTAGTCAGCTGCTTTATGGTGCCGAAATTCGCGGTATGCAACGGATATGGCCAAGCTTCGCGGAAGGTGTTCAGAGCTTTATTCGCCCAAGCACTGTCGTTATAGACGACCATGACCCGCTCGTGTTGGTTGGTTTGCAGGTGCGCCGCCAAAGTCGTGGCCTCATCTTCGATAGCTGTGCCTAATTGCAGCAAATTAATTGCAGGCGCGCCGAAGTCGCTGTCACCGGGAAGATAGTTGAGCAACAGTGTAGGGGTTTCACTGGCTGCCGCAAAAGCTGCAAACGCTTCGACGTTAAGTTTCAGCAGCGGGCCTACGACTACATCGGCGCTGACATTGCGTGCGAGCCGAATGAGTTCAATCGGAGAATGGTTTGCGCTATCGAAGATATGCAGGTCGGTATTTAGCTCTTCCGCCATGAGTGCTGCGATAAAGCCGTCTCGCACTGCTCTACCGACCCGGGCAAGGTTCCCGGAAAGTGGCAGCAATAGTGCAATTGACCTGGTCGTTTTGACTGCAAGCTCATTCGTCAGTGTCGGGGGCGTCAGGGCTGCTGGATGAGTTGACCATCTTTGCTGCCAGTTATCCCAAGCGGCGATTGTTTTTTGTCTCGATCCAGCGGATGTTAGAACGTCTGCGAGAGCATACCAACCCAAGTGCGAGTTGGTCTCAGGAGTGGACAATGGGGTGATCTGCGCCGCAGTTAACACTAGATCTTCGGATCCTGGATTGCGATTGGCGTCCAGTAAGGTCTCTAAAATGGCATCTTGCTCGACTTGACCGGATAACTGGGTCTGGTTCTGGAGCGCTATCATGCTATCAGCCTTGCAGCGGCTGAACGCCAGTGCTGAACAAACTTGTCGTAGCAGAACCCAGTATTCAGCAGTCGTTTGCGACACTTGGGTAAGCGCCCGATAAGCTTCGATGGCGTTGTTTAGAGAGGAATGCGCTTGTGCTGTAAGTGTATAAAACCAATCGTTCACTGATGCAGAAAATTCTTGATTTGTGAATTCGTTGAGCAACATTAAGGTTTGCGTGGCGTCTCCGGAGTCGAGTAGTGCTTGCGCCTGTGCAAGTGTCAGCTTGAGGTCACGGTCTTGTTGTGTAAGGGTCTGCCGCGCCTGATTAAAGCCAATACCGATACTATTTGTCTGTGCACCGGTTGGTGCAGATTTTGTGGTTTGTGATGGTGCAGGCCGCGAGCTTTGTGGAGCAGTTTGGCAGCCGATCGTTAAAACTGCGGCGCAGCAAAAAATTAGGAGTCTAGTGGGCATGTCAGGAACACTCTATGTGGTTGCAACCCCAATTGGCCATCTGGGCGATTTGAGTCAACGCTCTATCACGACTCTGAAACAAGTCCAGATCATCGCAGCGGAGGATACCAGACGCACTGGCGTGCTGTTAGCACACATTGGCCATGAGGGCTGTGAGCTTGCCAGTTTGCATGATCACAATGAAGACTCTGCCAGTCCCAGACTAATCAGTCGTTTGCAGGCTGGAGATTCTGTGGCTTTGGTAAGCGATGCGGGGACGCCGCTGATCAATGATCCAGGTTATCGACTGCTGCAGTTGGCGTGGCAGTCGAGCATAAAGGTAGTACCGATTCCTGGCCCTAGTGCGGTAATTACAGCGCTCAGTGTTTGCCCGTTGCCCAGCCAGCCGTTTCGCTACGTAGGCTTTTTGGCGGCCAAGGCGGTGGCGCGCCGGCAGCAGTTACAAACCTGGCTCCAGCACCCAGAGGCGGTAGTGTTTTTCGAGTCGCCCCACCGAATTCGTCATACCTTGGAACAATTAGCCGAAATGACTAGCCGGCGGATTTTCCTTGCTCGCGAGATGACTAAGCAATACGAAACACTGATGCAGGGTTCGGCAGCAGAACTGCTGGCGCAGCTGGCTACACCGCCCAAGGGCGAGTTTGTGGGCATTATTGAGAGCGGTGAAGAGATGACTCAGCAGTTTCAGCATCAACAGGTTATGCAGATATTGTTGCAGGAACTGTCGCCGGCAAAAGCGGCGCGGTTGGGTGCGCAAATATGCGGAGTTAACAAAAAAGAGCTGTACGAGCTTGCTATGTCGATGAATCCACAGCCGCCAAAAAAATAATCGCACGAGGATGGTTTGCCGACTTGTGTCAGGCCGCGATCGCTCTACACTGTCGGGCGAGAGTCAGCTGGGCAATCGCCGGTCGTTTACGACGGGAGGAAAGTCCGGGCTCCATAGGGCAGGGTGCCAGGTAACGCCTGGGGGGCGAGAGCCTACGGAAAGTGCAGCAGAGAGTAGACCGCCGATGTGTGTTAAAGCCGTCGGTAAGGGTGAAAGGGTGCGGTAAGAGCGCACCGCGCACGTGGCAACACGTTGTGGCTAGGTAAACCCCACCTGGAGCAAGGCCAAATAGAGATCTTATGATACGGCCCGTATCGGATCCGGGTAGGCCGCTTGAGGTTGTTGGTGACGACAACCCTAGATGAATGATTGTCCACGACAGAACCCGGCTTATAGGCTGACACTCACCGTTTTTGCGGCCTCTATTGAGGCCGGAATTAGCTCCGTTCGCTGCCCGCCATGTAACCGAAAAGTTCTTTTATATCCGTAATTTATGCCACCTACTCAGTACTGAATGGTGCTTGACTCTGGCATACGGGCTATATAGTGTCGCATATTGGGTAAATGTGGAGAAAAGTGGGAGAAATGGCGCGATAATGCCTCGCGCGCGGGCCCGCTATAAAGGAAAAAAAGATGTTTCGCGGCATCCACAGTGCAACTCTCGATGCGAAAGGTCGCATGGCTCTGCCGGCGCGCAGCCGAGAGGCTGTGCACCTGGCTAGCGCGGGCAAAGTGGTCGTGACAATCGATATGCGCGAATCCTGCCTGTTGCTGTATCCATTGCCCGAATGGGAGGTGGTGCAGCGGAAATTAGAAGCTTTGTCGAATATCAATCCTCAAGCTCGGTTATTACAACGGCTATTAATTGGCCACGCCACGGACTTGGAATTAGATGCTGCAGGTCGCTTGCTGTTGCCTGCCATGCTTAGAGACTATGCCGAGCTGGATAAAAAATTGGTGCTTGTTGGTCAAGGCAACAAAGTGGAAATTTGGTCTGAAAAGCACTGGCAAGAGGGCATGGACAGCTGGCTACTTGAGGGCGCGGAAGCCTTGAATGGGACAGGTAATGACCTATCTGGGTTGTCCGTATGACAGAGCCGGTGCAGCCGCGGTCGGTCGCAGCGGACAGCACTGTGCATGAACATCTGCCGGTTTTGCTATTAGAAACGATGCAGGCGCTGTCAATCATTAAGGATGGGGCCTATGTTGACGCGACTTTCGGTCGTGGCGGGCACTGTCGCGCAATGCTGGCAGAATTATCTGATCGAGGGCGGGTGATTGCACTTGATCGAGATCCCCATGCCATTGCTGTGGCTGAAAAACTGCGCACTGTTGAGCCGCGCTTGCAGGTTTTCCAAGCGCGCTTTGCTGAACTGGATACCGTAATGGAGGGCTTAGGTCTTAGTGGCGCAATTCAAGGGGTGTTAATGGATGTCGGGGTATCGTCTCCGCAATTAGATGATCCGGACCGTGGCTTTAGCTTCAGACACGCGGGCCCCCTGGATATGCGCATGGATCCGAGCCAGGGTGTAGATGCTGCCCAATGGTTAAACAGCGCCGATGAAGAAGTTATTGCTAACATCATCTGGCGTTACGGCGAGGAGCGCCGCTCACGACGCATCGCTAAAGCCATAGTTGCTGCCCGGCCGTTGCATACGACTGAAGCATTGGCCGAAGTTGTGGCTGCTTGTCTGCCGCGCGGCAATGTTAAGTCAGCTAAACACCCGGCGACCAAAACCTTTCAGGCCGTGCGAATTTTCATCAACGATGAGTTGCAAGAATTGCAGTTGGGTGTGCAGGCGGCCTTTGAAAGTTTGGCGGTAGGCGGCCGACTTGCGGTCATTAGCTTTCACTCGCTAGAAGATCGACAAGTTAAACAAACGTTTAAGGCGTTATCGCAGCCCCCAGTGTTGCCACGGCGCTTGCCGGTACAAGATTCACATACGGTGGTTCGCGGTCGACTTGTGAGCGGCCCGATCCGTGCTGGCCAGAGCGAACTTGATGCTAACCCCAGGGCGCGCAGTGCAACACTGCGGGTAATCGAGCGAGTGGCCTGAAGATGACGGCCCAGGCACAGCAAAAACCTACAGCGCGGTCGCGTCGTCGAGTAAAAGAACAACCTGATGAACCGCTTAGCAAGTCGCTTTACCCCATTCTTGTGGTGGCTGGATTGCTCGTTGCCAGCGTAGTCTCTGCGCTAGAGATGGTGGATTCAGCCCATCGTATGCGCAGTCTCTATCAGGAGCTGGATCTGGTTCAGCAGCAGCAAAACGAATTACTCGCTGTGCACAGTAGATTGCTTCTAGAGCGCGGGGCGCGAGCGAGTTTGAACGAAGTAGAGGTGGCTGCAGAGCAGGAACTGGATATGCATTTTCCACCTTTGACGAAGGCCGATCGCTGATGCGAGCGTGGCGCCATTACTTTGTGCTCGGTTTATTTCTGCTGGCAGTAGGCGCACTGTCGACTCGTGTGGTGTTTCTCGGCGTCACTGAGCGTGACTTTTTGCAGCAGGAGGGTGATGCGCGATCAATCCGCCGGGAGTCTATTCCCGCGTTGCGCGGCGTGATTTATGACCGCAACGGTGAAGCCCTGGCGGTCAGTACTCCCGTCTATGCGGTCTCCACCAATCCACAGAAGGCTGATTTCAGCACAGCGCAATTCGCTGCAATGTCGGATGCGTTAGAGATACCGCAGATGGATCTCGAGCGTCGGCTGCAAACCCATGCAGACAAACAATTTGTCTACCTGAAGCGTCATGCCGGATGGGACATGAGTCAGCGGCTTGATGCTTTGGATTTGCCGCACTTGGAATTGCGCCCAGAATATCGTCGTTATTACCCAGCAGCAGAGATTGCTGCTCATGTCACTGGTCTGACAGACATTGACGATCAGGGCATCGAAGGAGTGGAGCTGGCCTTTGAACGCAACTTGCGGGGTCAGCCCGGTGCCAAGGTTGTGCTTAAGGACCGACGAGGTAATTCGATACGAGATTTGGATTATTTGGCGCCACCGAGATTTGGTCAGGACGTGAGCTTGAGCATTGACTCGCGATTGCAATACATCGCCTATCGCGAATTGAAATCGGCAGTCCAGGTACATAAAGCTGAGTCTGCTTCGTTGATTATGGCTGACGCGAAGACCGGGGAAATTTTGGCTCTGGTAAATCAGCCCTCGTACAACCCGAATGATATCGCCGGCCAGCTTGCGGGAATGCGTAATCGCGCAGTCACCGATTCCTACGAGCCGGGGTCGACGGTTAAACCTTTTACTGCTTTGGCGGCGCTGGAGTCAGGTCGCTATGACACTGAAACTGTCATCGATACCTCACCAGGTTATTTCCGTGTTGGTGGCAAGTTGATTCAGGACCCAATTAATCGTGCCTCTTTGTCGCTTGCTCAAGCCATTCAAAAATCCAGTCAGGTGGCTATAGCGAAGGTTGCACTGGATCTGGAAGAGCAGGCGGTCTTCGAAGTTTTGGCCCGAGCGGGGTTGGGCGATTTTGTCAGCTCCGGGTTACCTGGTGAATCGATGGGTCGGTTAAATAATAGTCAACTGCGCTATCCGGTAGTGCGTGCAACCCTTGCCTATGGGTATGGGCTATCGGTAACGCCGCTGCAATTGACAAGAGCCTATTTGACTCTCGCCAGTGGCGGAAAGCGCATGCCGCTCTCGATACTCAAGCAAGAGCGGCAGATCGAAACAGAGCAAGTCTTTGATCCAGAGCACGTGCGTCATGTGTTGGCAATGATGGAGCTAGTGACGGCCCGAGCCGGCACCGCCGCTCAGGCTGCAGTGCCTGGTTATCGTGTAGCGGGTAAAACCGGTACTGCGCGCATAGTCGGGAAACAGGGCTATGACGATGAGCGGCATGTGGCTTGGTTTGCTGGCATGCTGCCAGTGTCTGATCCGCGGCTGGTAATGGTGGTGCTGGTCAATGAGCCTAGGTCCGGCGTGAACAGCGGCGGTGGGGTCGCTGCACCAATCTTTGGCCGTGTTGCCGAGCGTAGCATGCGCCTAATGGGCGTTGCAGGTGACGCGCAAGAGCCGACAATCGCTGAACGAGGCACAACTGAGCTTGTGTCGGCTGCCGGGGCCGGATTATGACGTTAGCTGAGCTAATACAGGACCCGAATTGGTCCGAACTCAGGGTTTCTGGTATCAGTGAAGATTCCAGATTTGTGCAGCCAGGCGACGCATTTATCGCCGTCAGCCAGCATCCGGATCAACGCTTACAACATGTGCAAGACGCGGTTAAGGCCGGCGCGGCAGTGGTACTCGTACCCGAGGCAATAGATTTGCAAACGCCGATACCTTTGGTGCCGGTTGCTGACTTGGCCGCATACAGAAGCGAAATTGCTGCACGTTATTATCAAAGTCCAAGCCAAGATTTGTGCTGTGTTGGTATAACCGGGACAAATGGCAAAACATCGATTGCCTGGCACATCGTGGATTTAAGTCATCGGCTTGGTGTTGCTACAGGTTATTGCGGCACCCTCGGGTGGGGGGAATTGGATCAACTTCAGCCTACCCAATTGACGACACCGAGTGCTGTAGTTTTGCAGAGCTATTTGGCCGCGATGCGCGCTCAAGGCGCCTCGCGAGTCGCCATGGAGGTTAGTTCTCACGCCTTGGACCAGGGTCGAGTCAGTGCCGTGCAGTTTGATGTTGCGGTGTTTTCAAATTTAAGTCGCGATCACTTGGATTACCATCAAACCACTGCCGCCTATAAGGAGGCAAAGGCTAAATTATTCCAAAACTGGCCACTCGCTGCGGCGGTTATTAACAGTAACGATGCTGTGGGTCGGGACCTTCTCCGCACAAGCCGTGCAAACGAGGTGATCAGTTACGGTACCCACGGCGATATCAGCTGGCGCAGTGAAACTGTGCGCCAAGGTATGCGGGTATCGTTTGCAACACCTTGGGGTCGCGCTGAAACCCTAATGCCTGTTGCTGCCGAGTTTGCAGTGGCTAATGTAGCTGCAGCAATGACGGTACTACTGACCCTAGGGCATGGCTTGCGCGACGTGGTCGAGGCTGTAGAGGCCATGGTGCCTGTTCCCGGGCGTATGCAAGTCGTTGATGGTGGACCGAAGTGGCCTCGAGTTATTGTGGATTATGCACACACACCGGATGCATTAGAAAAAGCGTTAGCTGCATTACGGCCTCAGTGTCATGGGGACCTGATTTGTATTGTTGGCTGTGGCGGTGACCGCGATCGCGGCAAGCGTGCGCAGATGGCTCATGCTGCTGTTAAAGGCAGTGATCGTGTGTGGTTTACTTCAGACAATCCGCGTAGCGAAGACCCAGAGCAAATCTTGCACGATATGGGTCGTGGTATAGATGCCTCCAATACTCAGCGCGTCCGCAGCGAGGTAGATCGCGCTGAGGCGATTGCTGCCGCTCTGACAAGCGCCGAGCCTGACGACGTAGTGCTTATTGCCGGTAAGGGGCATGAGCAGACTCAGGAAATTAACGGCGAATTAATTCCTTTCAGCGACTTTGCAGTCGTTCATGATATCCAAAGTGAGAACTCCTGATGTTGCTATGGTTAACCGACTATCTTTCTGAATTTGTCAGCGGTTTTGCGGTCTTTCAATATTTGACCTTTCGTACCATGGTCAGCGTGGTCACCGCGCTATTGATGTCATTGCTCATAGGGCCGGCGATGATCGCGCGGTTGGCGCGAGCGCAAATTGGCCAAACCATTCGCGACGACGGCCCGGCTTCGCATTTTAGTAAGGCGGGAACGCCTACTATGGGCGGCGCGCTGATCCTAGTAATTCTTGTA
>MDSY01132080.1_pt1 | contig 10026 bp, 9 predicted proteins | sample 811131 | NCBI WGS metagenome assembly MDSY01 (sample SAMN05326643, study PRJNA326480) | marine metagenome | isolation source: seawater | place: Atlantic Ocean: South West | collected 2010
CGGCCTCTCGAGCGCAGACGCAACAGCGACCACCGCCGTCCCTCCTGAAGACCAAGCTAATCGGTTGTTCATCGGCGGTCTGCCTTATTTTTTAACAGATCAGATGGTGAAAGAACTGGTGGAGGCCTTCGGCCCGGTTAAGTCGTTCAAGCTAGTCACGGACCCGGACACGGGGAACAGCAAGGGGTACGGATTTTTCGTGTACGAAGACCAGAGCGTCACGGATGTCGCATGCCAGGGGCTGCACGGTATGAAAATGGGGGAGAAGACGCTTACGGTGAAAAGAGCCACGGGGGAGAAGAATAGTGCGGGTGGTGGGGGTACAGCAGCGCCACACGCACCAGCACAGTACGTGTCTGCTCCAGGCGGCGGTGAGCAGGCTTCGCTTCCTCCTCTTCCTCCGCCCCCACCTGCAGCCCCAACCGCGCTTTCAAACCCGCCGTCGCACGTCGTGTTCCTGTCTGACATGTTCGAGATCGACGAATTAAGAGACGATGGCGAGTTCGCGGACATACAAGAGGACGTCCGGGATGAGTGCGGGAAGTTTGGGGTGGTGGTGGAGGTTGCGATTCCGAGGCCGGGTGACGGAGAGGTTCCGGGACTAGGAAAAGCGTTCGTGCGGTACGACTCCATCGCCGGCGCGACCGCCGCGAGGGACGCGTTACACGGACGAAAGTTTGGAGGGAAAACCGTGAATGCGGATTTCATAGACGTAGACGCTTTTGAGAGAAGAGTGTTTTGAGGAGAGGATGTAGGGGTAACACTCTACTAGGCATCAAAGAATCAAACTACAGAACAAAAAACTAACTACCCTAAAAACTACCTTCAACTTCCCTTAAAAGTCACGCATGCTCCCCTTTTTCCGTTTTCGTTTCGCGACGACTTTTTCCATCTTCCCCTGCTGCATGAAGTGCTTCCATTCTATGTACATTAAGTGTAAGTACTGCACATCAACGGTAGCGTATGCTATGAGCTCCGGGGATAGCGGTCGTTTCTCCCACGCGTCGTTTGTTTCGGAATCAGCAAACGCGGCGGCACCTAATTCTTTCTTTTTCACAAGTTCAACTCGCGCTTCGAAATCCAACCCGGGACAATCGCCGAGCGCGGCTTTTAGTCCTTTCAGCCTTCCGACTCGATGCCCCGCTATTTCGTCGCAGCGCATGCAGTATATCACCTGTATGTCGTACACGTTTTTCAACTCTACGCCAAACTGGTGCCGCAGCGCATCCCTGTCGCTGCGGCAATCGAAAATCAACTTTACGATGGTTTCGGATTCCAAGAGTTTGCCCAGCTTGCCTGTGGTGAATGCTTCGGGGCCGAGCGCGACGACGTCCACGAGCAACACAGGCTGGGTTTCGTCAACAGACGCGATTTGCGCTAAACACAAGCGGCCTTTCCGAGAAAGCGAGATGCCCTCAAAATCCACCGCGACGGGTTTGGCGAGTGAGATAAGGGCGGTGATGCGTTTTGTGCATTCCGTGAGACTGTCGAGCAAAATCGGCGGTGGCGATGATGTTTGTTGGGAAAGAGATACCGATGCTAGTAATTCGGTGACGTCGGAAGGGTCATCGGTTGGTGCGGTGGAGGACGTAGACGCATCGCCTTCCGCCCCGTCATCCGCCATGACCGGGCCCGCGCCGCACCGAGTGTCATGTCGTTGTTAGGTTCCGAGTCATCCGAATTAAAAGCAAAAAGAAAGACCGGACGAATCCGGCAATGCGTATGCTACGACTTCGACGAGATTCGAACTCGCGCGGGCAATGCCCATTCACTTAGCAGGGGCGTTGCGCGGGGGGGAATTCAGAGAGAAAGTGATCAACGTGGATTTCATAGACGTCAACACGTTCGAAAGAAGAGCATTTTGATGATACCGTATTCTTCAATGCAAAATTTAAAAAACATTGAAAGCGAGTTTCGCTCGTTTCGTTTTCGAATATCGTCGCCACCCTGCGTCGCCCGCTCATTGTGGCGCCACGGCGAGCCAAGCAGTCAGTCTAAGTCAGGTTGGCGTCGGTTTTGGCCTTGATGTCGGCCTTCATCTTGGCAATCGCCTCGGGTTTGTAAAACTTTCTCAGCTCAGCCTCGGTTTCATGACGTCAACCCCAACCACGGGCGCCGATTTACACCACCTCGTCGCGCCTGGCGTCCACTTAGGCCACCCGACGAACACCGTGACTCCCCCACTGGTGGCCATCTGCTTTGCCCTGACCAAGGCCTTAGCCCGATCGCGATCAAAGCCGTGTTCAGCGCGGCATCGCTCGATCTCGGCCTCCTGTTCCACGGTGAACTGACCCTGCCCAGCACCATTCCGATACCTCTTGTCGTACAGACACTTGTGCTCGTAAGTTTTGATCCCGAAAGCCTGGAACAGCGCCTCCGAGGAGTTGACACCGTAGCCAGCTTGCTTGCTCGAGTCGTAAGATCCAAGCATGCCATACATAGCGTCTTCAAACGATCTTCCGTAAACTTCTCGGGGTTGGGACTTGAGCTCCTTGATATAACCCTGTACGTCGGAAGGGTCGAACAGCGATGAAGTGTAGGAGATCGTGAACTCGCCGGCCCAGGCAAAAAACTCGGGCAATGTCATCGTCCACGGCGACAACAAGTCGTTGATAAGCCGTGTGCCGGGCACGGGGGAGCCAAAAGAGTACAGTTGGAGTTGCTGCAATCCCCCAGTGATATCGCTGATGTGCTTATCAAACGCATCCTGAGGCATCCGCCGCTCTTAATCCATCTTCTCGAAATCCTTAAGCTGCAAACTGAGATCAACCCCGCCCGCGACGTCGAGGAGATTCGCGCGTTTTTCCACTTCCTTCGTCAATTTGATCTTGTTGGCGTTTTCCTTAGACGAGCGCAGGTTTTTATCACCGCTCGCGCGAAGCATGGCCATGTCACGCGCGATTTGCGCCTTGCGCTCATCTTCTGAGGCTACCATGTACGCTCCGTCGGTAAAGCCACAGATGAACCCGCACCCTGCCGAGCAAAACTTCCCGAACCGGGAAAATCATCTCCAAGTCCACGAGCGCACATGAACCTCTAAGCAGCAGGATACTTCTGCTTATCCCCCGCCTTCGGGCGTTTCGAGTTGAAACATTGGCGGAGAAAGCTCAAGTCAGATTTTGAGAACTGACCGCCAGGAGGAGGAGGATGAGGAATCCTCAGCTCTCTGCGGTCGCCGTCGGTCAGTCCGCCAGGAATGAGCCAATCCTGAACCTTTGTTTGCCCCGCACGACCCTTAATGGTCACCGCCCATTTTTTCATGTACGCGTCCATCTCGGTTTTGGCGAAAAAACGCAACCCCGCCGCTCCCGCGACGACGGCGTTGCAAGCGGGCAAATCAAACGGCGCCGGGTTAACTGACGATAGATTTGTCGCGAGCGGACGCTTCATCGAAGCTCCCCCCTTTGATTCGTTTCTTGGTTGAACGTTCATGGCGGTGAGCCTCGCGCGGCGTTGCACTTCACTCACATCGACTTTTCCTCCAGAAGGGCCAGGAGCAGCTGGTAATACTCGCGTTTTCAATTTCACAGGCGCGGTGGAAGTACCCGCCGCGAAGCGCGTGGGCTGAGGTTCATCCGCCGCAAATACCGCAGGCGGAAATTTATCCGTCGCGAAGACCGCGAGCGGAGGTTTATCCGCCGCGGCTGGCGTGAGCAGAGATGCAATGGCAAGGCGGAGCGCGGTGGAGGATCCGGATCCACCGGTAGCGCTACCCGCGACCATCGCCTCGTTTTCCTTGAATGGGATTGCGAAAGCGGTTGGCATACCACTCACTGGGCCTTGGTCAGAAGAATCAAGACCGCCACCAGGCACGACGTCGTGACCAATCACAGCTGTGCTTTCAGCATCTTTCAGTTTTTCAAATTGCCAGTGCTTTTTGCACGCCTGGGAGTTTTCAATCTCGGTGGAACGCGAGCGTTTGTTCGAAGATCCATCCTTTGTTTCCTTTAACGGCGTACCATGCTGTACGATGAGGCTGTCGTTGTTCTGGTCACTAGGGACGGGTACTCCAGGAAGCCTGATAAAGGGATTACAAGAGAGAAGGGGGTGATGTCAGTTTGGCGCTTCAGAAAGACGGCGAATGCAGTAGACCTGTGGGAGTTGGGGCGTGTGGCTTACCCGGGAGTGGCCTCATCGGTGCGCGTTTGCTCGCCATTCGCGGGTTTCTCCATAGGCCTAGCCCATCTCCGAATGACGTACATCCTGAGACCCCAATGGCTTGCCCTTCCCACGCGGACGATTGGATCCCCCTAGGGGTCGTCGTGGCGTGCGGTCGCGGCAGATGATCTGTGGCGTCCATGGAGGCGCCCGCCCCTTCATTTGAATCCTCAGGCTCACATCCTGAGTTGGGACACTGTTTTTTCAGTCTTCAATGAGAAAAACCTCGTCGAAAACGACCACGCGGTGCACGAGCAAGTGATACAGCGAGGCCGTGGATGAACCCGATGAGAAAAATTGGATCTGTGAGAAATCTTGGAGCATCGGAGGAACCAAAAGGTTCTGACAGACGGCAACTCTCGTGCGCTTCGAATGAAGGCACCCCAGGATCCTCGGACGAACCAACCACCACGGACATGGCGGCGTTTGGAGGGGTCCCGCGAGCTCTAGGACCAGACGAGTGCGAATTATTTTGCTGATAATAGTTTTGCAAACACTCACCTATGGCACGTCTTCGGATGGAAATCGACATTAAAAATTAGGCACAGTCACTGCTTGTCCGTATGGGCAAACAGTATCAACGACTTCGTGACCGAGTGGTTGTGCGTGCCCATGCCAAACTTTCATCCCCCGGTTTAAATCCCTGTTGGATCACATTTACAATTAATGCCGATACGGTATAGTCTTCCGCTGAAAAAGCGACTGACCGTATGACACCCCTACCCTTATACCCTAACAGAAGGTGTTCGCCTGCTAAGTGAATGGGCATTGCCCGCGCGAGTTCGAATCTCGTCGAAGTCGAACTTCAACTCGCCAGACTAGTCTGGTCTTATTTTTTGCGTTTTCTCTTGGAAGAAAGTTTTTCAATTCATTCTCATCCCCATTACAACGTCTCGTAATAACTCCTCCCCAACCCTAAACACGGCTCCCACGGGACAGTGGTCAGACCCCCCCATGTCCCCGCGAATATACGCGTCGTGCACGATGAGCTTTTCGCTGTTGGAGGCTAACAAGTAGTCGATCCTCCAACCCCTGTTCTTATTCCTCGCGCCGCCTCGATAGCTAAACCAAGAGTACGCCGACGCGTTCCCGTGTACATGACGAAATGTATCCACCAAAGAAACGCCTGTGTCAGTATCAGCCGTAACGCCTTCCCCAACCCCGTAGTACTTCCCGAACGCGTTTCGTTCCTCCGGCGTGAACCCCGCGCTTTTAGAATTAGCCGCGTGGTTCCCCCACAAATCGATTTTATCCGCGGCGACGTTCAAATCGCCGCAGTACACCACTGGTTTTTGCGTTTCCAAACTTTTAAGGTATCGTGACATGGAAGGGTCCCACGCGTTCGTTCGCGGCCCCAAGCGTTTCAGCTCAGCCCCGGAGTTGGGGACGTACGCGCCGACTACGAAACACTTTGCATACTCGAAAACCACGACGCGCCCTTCGTTTTGGAAATAAGTTGAGGTATCGCCGCCTTCGTTACTTAAAACTTCAAACGGGTCGCACCAAGTATTGATTGGTTTGGTTTTCGAAAACAGCGCGGTTCCGCTGTACCCCAACCTGGCGGTGCTGCAGTTCCACACCCGGTACGGGTACTCGGCTAACATTAAAACATCAACCGCGTCGACGTCCTTTTCCTGTATTTTCGTCTCCTGCAAACAAACCACGTCGGCGTTTTCCTCAAACGCCAGGCGATCGAGAATATCCCCATCCTTACCCAGCAAAGCCCTAATTCCGTTCACGTTCCACGAAACAACACGTAACGTGTTGTTTGAGTCACTAGGGAGCACGTCCTTGCGGGGAGGCAGGGGAGGGTCGGTGACTTCCCAGCGCAGCACAGGGGGCGGTTTATTGTTATTTTTACTTTTTGGATTTAGCTGTTTCGCCGACGACGTCTCCACGCTTCGTAACAACAAAACCTCCGCAGCATCAACCACCAAGCTGTTTTGTTGCGACACACGTGCGACGAGCTCTTGCTTTTTACCGGACAGCTTTTCGCCTCGCGATCGCAACACAGCCTTGAGCTGCGTAATGGTGAGCGACTCGACTTCAATCGACTCGGCGGATTTGGTATCCTCCGATGATGATGCTCGAAGAACACTCGGAGACTCTCCTCGGTGGCTCTCCGAGACCGAGGTGAAACACACTGCTCTAGACGACAAGCATATAGGACACGGACGTCGTGCGGTAGCACCTGCCATCGGTGGTTCCAAGACACGTGTCGCGTGTCGTTCTCGACGTGGGGAGCGTCGGAAATGACAAAAATGCGGTTCCCTTGGGAGTCCCTTTCGCCCCGCGTTCCCAAGCACCAACGCCCGGACCGCGACGCGTGACATCACAGAGCACAACACGGTGGACATCGCGGGAGCAAAAAGTTGCAGCAGCGCTGACTCTTCTCCTCCGCACCCGTCGGCCCGGCACGCGGCGCGACGTCGCGGGATGCGAGTGTTACCTCGCACAGTTTTCCCCGCTTAGCAACCAGAGGGCGACAGTCTTCGTCGCGCTGGTTGGGGTCGCGTCGCCCCTCGACCGCGGCGTGTTAAGAGGAGAAGCCTTCAAGGTTCGATGGTTGATAGGCGGGAGTCGAGCCTTCATCTGTTGGGTCTTTTTATTTTTTTGAAAGGGGGGGAAGGCCCTTCGAAACCACCCCCCTCGATGAGTTTTCAGCCTGTTGGGTTCAGGCGGGAATTGGAGGATTAACTCCCCGCTCCCAGGTTTAGGGTTCACAGGCGCACGGTCGTGCGTCCTTTCGGGAGAGCTCTGCAGGGTCAAGCCCCCTTGCTCGCGCACCAAAAACAGGCTGCGTGAAAACACATGGCGGAGCACCATCTATAAACAAACAAAATACGTATGCGTCGCTAGTTATGGGTTCTTCGAAGAGGGTGCCTACGTTCACGACTTTGGCACCCTCACGCTCACAGATCTCGGGTGCGCGTGTTGGAGCGACGCGCCCCCATGGCGCCCCGCCAGCCGCCTCCTGATACTGGTCCTGAGCCGTACCGCGTGTGTGAGATCAAAACGCAGGGGAAGAAAGGCACGTCGAAGAAGGACGATGACCGCGCGCGTGAGCTACTCGAACGAACCGCGTGGCAAGTCCAGCCAATCATGCGGAAGCGGGGATGGAGAGTGGGGGTGTTGCTTGAGATGCCAGACAAAGTTAAGGACCGGCTCGGGGATAACTGGAACAAAGGCGAACGTGTGCGTTTGAAGCTGCGTAAACAGAACGGGGAGTGGGAATTGTACGAGCAAGTGTTGGCGGTGATGTTGCACGAGTTGGTGCACAACGAATTCGGGCCGCACGATGGAAAGTTTTTCGCGCGCCTCGCCGAGCTCGAGAAGGAGTGCGAGGACTTGATGGCCAAAGGTTTGGGGGGCACGGGGGTGGGGTTCGACGCGAAAGGGATGGAGTTAGGGCACAGAGGGGGATGGGGCGGGATCGAAACCAGGGATGCGATAACAGCCGCCGTCGACGCGGCAAATAAGCGAGCGAAACAACATGCGGCGATGGGGCCGCCCGGGGGTCGAAAACTCGGCGCCGGCGCTAGCGCCGTGTCAAGTAAATCCCCACGCTCCGCCGCCGCGGAAGCTGCGGAGCGCAGACGAAAAAACGAAGCCTTCGCAAAGGAACACGGACTGATGGATGATGTCGTGGTGCTGTCGGATGACGAGGAGGAGGACGAGGAGGTTGTGGAAGTCGCTGTTACCGAAAAATCTCCCGAAAAAAAAACAAAACTGAAACCGCAACTTCAATTTTCGTTCCAGGGAAGAGCGTGTCCGTGCTACGCCGCCCCGCGCGCGGACGAGACGCACGTCACGCAGTGTCGGGCGAAGGAGACAGGAGCTTCTGTGGATAAAAACGTAGAGCCTGTGAATCCTCCGGAACGGGGGAAAGAAGAGGTATCCGGGAGTGGTTCCGCGCCGTCGTCGCGCGGAGCGAGTGTTCGAACCTCGCCTCGCGCTGCGTCTCGAAAGCGGCCGCCGCAGGACGTCATCATCATCGACGACAGCGACGACGACGATACTCCAGTAGTCCCTGCGACGACCACTGCGCGTTCAAGGAACCAGAATAATTCAAAGGGAACCATCTTGAATAAAACCTGGCGGTGCGGCGCTTGTACTTTGGTGAACGTCGAGTGTGATTCGCGGTGTCAGGCGTGTGACTTGTGGCGGTTCTCTAGAGGCACGCCGTCCGCGTCGCGACCGACGGGGTACAGCGTAGACGACTGATAGAGTATTTAGTCTTGTAATACTTGTAGACGAATATGTTGATTGAAGCACGTGAGGGGTCGGAAGACTCTCTGTAAATATTAACACTACCACGTCTCTGTCCTTTCCCTGACCGCCGCTATCAACGCGACGCACGCGACGTCCGTGGAAAACGTCCTGTTCCCAACTGCGACTTCTGCGAACCCTCCGTTTTTCAACGTCTCCAGTTCGTACGGAGTCCACCCAGGTTCCGGGCCAATCGCAATCACGACGCGTCGCGGGCCGTACCCCCACGAGTCCTTCCCCGCGCCGCGAAGCGCTTGGCGTAGGGAAACCTGCGACCCAGGATGCGCCACGAGCATGATTGGTGGTTGTTCAATTGGAGATGATTTATTTTCGTCATCTTCATCGGCCACCACCAATCGTTCTACGCTTTGCTTTTTCGGCGCCTCACCCGTCACGCCAATCGCATCTAGCACCGCTGGGAACCGTTTCACCAGCGTAACGCTTGGCATGTGAACATCCCCGCTCTGTTCCAGTCCTTTGACCAACTCGTGTTTCACGGTTTCGGAATCGATGGACGACGCGTCGAAATAACACGTCTCCACCTTCGTGGCATTGGTGAGGAAAATGTTACCCAGACCCAAACTCGCAAGCGGGGCCCACAGCCGGCGTAACACCTTGGGCCTGGGAACCGCTAGCAGAAGGTCTATTTGAAGGGATGTTGATCCGGAGTGGTAGTGGTCCAGGGCCCCAGGGGTTGATTGATTCGCGCGCGCGTTTTTCGTTCCACCGTTGGCAGTCAGGTTTCGTCTCGCCGTGTCCGCGTCGTCCGTTTGCTCGCTGGGGCTCCAGTTCAAAACGAGCTCGGCGTGTGGGTCGTCCTCTGTTGGGCACGTTTGGACGTTCGCGGTGGCGGGGGAGTCGTTCAATATACCCACGCGAAGGGTATCGCCAGGGGAGACTTTAAGGACGTCGCGACAATGCACCGAACGCGGATCATTGCAGGAAAGCGTGACGAAAACATCGCCGCCGTCACCGCGGTTCACCTCTTTCTCACGGAAAAGGATGCGGTTGCGGCACGTTATGGACAAACGTCTGGGCCGGTATGACCTTGACACACGTGACCGGGGAGGCAAGCCCACGCTGGCGAGCGCCAAGGCGGTGCGCATGGCGCTGTGGTGAACAAGGCGCCCTCGTGGGGACGAACAATGCAGTCAAATTATGGGACCTGTCAAAAATAAGTTTGAAATAAGTTTGAAACCGAGTTGATTTGAAAAGCCGCGCATACCTCGACGCACGCGCTGGTGGTCTCGAGTCGTTCCCACCGCGCTCGACGACGTCTCCCAGGGAGGCGGTATCGTTGAGGCCCGAGGATGTACGCGCACCTGCTCTCCTCGGCGGGCGTGCGCGACGACGACCAGTTGTTCACGAACGAAAATGAAAAGCTTGTAGGTCGCGACATTCTCGGGTCCATCGCGACGCCTGAGATCTCGAACGCGCCTTCCAGCCGACGGTTGAGCGGCATCGGGGGCACGCCCCCCCTCCGCCCCTACCCCACACACACAACCGTGGGTACCGTGGATTCCCTGAGGGAAACCGTACCCACGCTGAACCGGGCGTTGGCGGACCTCGGGTACGCACCGCTGGAGCTTCTGCTTCCCG
>MDSY01137104.1_pt1 | contig 10026 bp, 11 predicted proteins | sample 811131 | NCBI WGS metagenome assembly MDSY01 (sample SAMN05326643, study PRJNA326480) | marine metagenome | isolation source: seawater | place: Atlantic Ocean: South West | collected 2010
CACTAGTTTTTTTTAATTAAAAATTGACCCACATTTATATTACCCGATTTAAATCCCCCTTCACAATATCCAAGATAATATCTCCACATTCTTCTAAATGTATCATTAAAACCCTCTTTTTTAATATTATCCCAGGAATTCTCGAAGGACTTAGACCATAATTTAAGAGTTTTTGCATAGTCATTGCCAAACATTTCCTTTTTTTCAATTGATAGACCCGTTAACTTTAAAACCTTACTCATCTCTTCAATAGAAGGCAACATACCCCCTGGAAAAATATAGGTCTGAATAAAATCAGGAAATTTTCTGTACTTTTTAAAAAATTTATCTTCTATTGTTATTGTCTGTAATCCAATAGCTCCATTGTACTTTAGGTTACTACCTAAGACCTCAAAATATTTTTGCCAATACTTTTCCCCAACGGCCTCAAACATCTCAATTGAAACTATCTTATCATAAAGACCTTTAACCTCCCTATAATCAGTGAGCTTAACGTTAACCTTATCATTAAGTTTTTCTTTGAATACTTTTTCTTTAACTTTCTCAAACTGTTTTTTTGATATTGTAATGGCCGTCACGTCAGTAGCAAAATTTTTTGCCAAGAAGCATGAAAAGCCACCCCAACCACATCCGACTTCAAGAACTTTATCTCTATCTTTAATGTCAATGATTTTTGCCAAATTCCGGTACTTATTTAATTGAGCATTAAATAAATCATCAGATTCTTTTTTAAACATAGCCGAAGAATATGTCATTGATTTATCCAGCCATTTTTCATAAAAGGAGTTACCTAAGTCATAATGAAAAGAAATATTTTTTTTTGAGCCTGACTTAGAATTTCTGTTTAGATAATGCTTCAACCTTAAGTAAAGGATGATAAACCATTTACCTCTTATATATTTTGAAAACTCATGAAAATTCTTCGCACCCCATTCAAGAAAATCTGATAAATTTGAGGACTCCCAATTACTTTCAATATAGCTTTCTGCCCAACCTAAATCACCTTTAAGAAAAAAATCATCGAGACATTTTTTGTGAATTAATTTTATATGCGCGTTCGGTCCAGGTAATTTTCCCAAATGAGAAAATACCTTTTTGTTTTTATAGAAAACCTTAATTGAGCCAAATTTTCCTTGTGACAAAACACTAAAAAAAAGTTCAGCTTTTGCCTTAAATTCTTTATCCATTTTTAATTATAATTTTGTTATGAAATTTTCTGGTTTGTTTGGTTTCTTTATATATGTTGCACCTTTTAACCAAAGTTTCAAGGCTTGAGTATATATCCCAAAAGTTACTTTGAAATTTTGAAACATATTGTTAAAAAAAATTTTTAAAAAATTAAACTCTGTCATTTTCATTGATTTTCCAATAAATGAGGCTTTAAAAACCTTAACATTATTTATTTCATAAAAAATGAATAAATTAACAAATTTTTTTTTTAAGTTAAAATGAATTTCGTATTTTCCTTTTGTTTTAAAAAAAGGAGAAACATAAAGCATTTTGTTAAGATGGTAAATTCCTTTTTTATTTGTTTTGCAGACATAGGCATGTCTTTCCCCAAAAGTATTGCTTACCTCAAAAATTACCCTTACTGGAAGATTGTCATTATTATAAATCAAAAAAACAGATATTGGGTTAAAAACATAACCAAAGGTTCTTGGTAAACATAAAGCTTTTATTTTTTTAATATCCTTTTTTTTTAAATCTAATTTACCCTTGAAATACTCAAAGAGACATTTAATTTTCGGTTTGACTGGACCATGGTCTGAGTCATAAAAAGAAAAAAAAGAAAATTTATTTTTCTTAAGTAATCTATATCTGTTTGTTAAGTTTATATCAAACCAAAAGTAAGTTAGATGGTATTTAAACGAATGTCTAAATGGTTTTATGCGTTCGTGATTAACTGTTCCTGAAAACATAAAGTTTTCTTCACATTTCAATAAATTTTTCTTTTTCTCTTGCATATATTTTTTTTGCTACATTAATTGATGAACTTATACCATCTTCGTGAAAACCATAACCCAAATAAGCACCACAAAACCAGGTGTTCGATTTTCCTTGGATTTTATCAATTTCCTTTTGCTTGTCGAAAGTTTCAAAATTAAATTGAGGATGTTGATAGTTAATTACTTGAAATATTTTGTCTTTTTCAGGTTTTTTAAATGGGTTTAAAGAAACGAAAATATTTGTGTTTGTTTTTAATTTTTGTAATTTATTCATCCAATAAGTTACAGTTAATTCATTTACTTTCTTGGAATCTTGTAAATAATTCCAGCTTGACCAAACTTTTTTGTTTTTGGGCATCAAAGAAGGGTCTTTATGAAGATAAACAATATTTTTTTTATATTTCATATTTGAAAAAATTTTTTTCTCTTTTCTATCTAGATTTAGAACAGATTTAACTTGATCTGAATGTGTTGCTATTACCAAGTGGTTATATTTTTTTATCAAACCATTAAATCTAAGGAAAATCATTTTTTTTCTTTTTTCAACTTTAACTATAGTATTTTTATGGAACTTTATTTTTTTATTATTTAGTATTTTTTTTACATAAGTTTGACTTCCTTTTTCTACAGTTCTCCATTTAGGTCTATTAAAAATTTTCAGCAGGCCATGATTAGAGAAAAAAGATACAAACTTTCCAAAAGGATAGTTTTTAATATCGTTCAACTTTGACGACCAAATACTTCCTGCCATAGGATAAAGATGATTAGAAATAAAATAATTACTGTATTTCTTTATTTTTAAATATTGATCAATTGTAAGGTTAGAAAATTTTTTTTTATCTTTTTCGACATTTCTATTAAATCTGACTATTTCAAATAACATCCTGAGAAAATGTAAATTGAATAAATTTTTAATTTGTGCAAAAATTGAAATTAAATTTGTACCTGAATATTCTAAATTATTATGTGCAATGGAAACTGAAAACGACATATCACTTTCATAGGAAACAACACCCAAACTCTTAAAAAATTTACACAGTAATGGGTAATTATGTTCATTAAAAACAATGAAACCAGTGTCTACGTAAATAATTTTTTTCCCATCATTAATTTGCACTGTATTTGAATGACCGCCAAATCTTTTATCGCATTCAAATAGTTCAACCTCAAATTTTTCAGATAATTTCCAGGCACAAGATAACCCAGAAATACCACTACCAATAATAGCTATTTTTTTTTTTTTCATTAAATAATTTTAGAAATTTAAAAAAAAAATAAAATACAAAAAATCAATATATAGTTTGACATCTATATTTTTTAACTATATATTGATAAATAGGGCTAGTATGATAATAACAAAAATTTGTGCAATAACATTCTCCTCAACTTTTTTGTTATTGCTAGTCTCAAGTCTATTTTAATTTCCTCCAATAAAACCCTGACTATGTCAGGGTTTTATTGTTTACGATATAAATTAATCCAGTCAGCTGAAGAGATTTGTGTGTCAAGACTGTTTTTTTCAGGGAAGGCGCTTAATTCTGAGTTTGAAAAATTGTCTAGGTTTTTCTTAAAAGAATGGCTGTGATCCTTTTTAATCCTATCAAATCTTAAATTTGAAATTAAATTTAACATATAAATTAAACGACTTTCAAAAAAAATGTTTAATTTTTTCTTATGTAATGTCGTCTAAATTCGCAAACAACTGTAAAATATGGGTCACCAGCACGAGGTTCGGATTTAAGTATATTTCTTCTTAAATCACAAAGTTCAGAAATTAATGAATTTAGTAAATGTCCTGAATTATTGTAGGATGTATGAATAGCTAAAAAAAAATTATCTGTATTTTTACACTTACTAATTTGAGCTTGAAAATCTCCTTGTGTTATATCTTTATTATAGATTGCTTTACACCAGTTGCCTGCAAAACTTTGATGAGCTTGAAATATTAAAAAGATAAAAAAAGTTATTTTAAAAACTATGTTCATATGAATACTCTCCAGTACATTAACTTAATAAAACCTTGTAAATTAGTAACGCTAGACTTTTTGTAAAGTTTAATTTTTTTATAAAAAATATTTTGATACAGCAAAATAGGAACAATTGCTCCTAAATACGCACCAAAAAAAATATCGCTCGGAAAATGCATAGTCATGAATATTCTAGAAAGGCCCATTAAAATTGCCAAGCATAAAATATAAAAATGATATTTTTTAACATAGATCATTACCAAGATAGCTAAAGTAAATGCCGCTTGTGTATGGCCAGATGGAAATGAATTAGCTTTATGTAATATATTAAAAAAATCTATTCTTTCGAAACCCTCAAAAAAAAAATATTTTGGTCGTGCTACACCCACAATATATTTTAACAAATTGCAAGCTATTCCAGCTATAGCCAACGACCAAAAAAAATGCATGCTAACTAGTGAATAATAATCAAATGTATCGAAGATTTTCTTTTTTTTTAACCCACTTTTTTGTTCCATCAAATTAAGCTTAGCTGGATTTTTGAGAGTTTTTTTTAGATTATAATTAAAGAGAATAATTACTAAACTCACTAGAATTATATGAAGCGGGTCCAATATATCTGATAGCGGATCGATAATATTTTTAAAGAACCAAAATATAGTGTCCGGAAAAGCTCTTGAGTACTGAAATATAATTATATCCAAGAAATTAAAAATTAAAATTGTAGCTATTAAAATAAAAATAAAAAAATGTAATGAAGTAAATTGCTTTAGGTTTTTAGGTATAAGATAATTAGAAGTTAGCATAAACCTTTATCAATTTAGTTTTCCCTTGAGAATAATTAAAACCTTCTATTTCATCAACTAATTTAAAATTTGAAAGTTTGTTACTTTTAATTTCCGAGTTTTCAAAATCTTGTTCTATAAGATATAAAATTTTTTTGTTATTTTCATTCTTATTTATTTTATTTTTTTTAGCTTTATGGGATGTTAAAAAAATCAAGCTAGGCTCGTTAAAACCAAAGTGAATGACCTCATCAACTACTCCAGCATATTTATCAATTACCTGGTTCATATTCTTGGCAATCCAAAAAGAATTAAGATGAGGTACTAAATAATAAACTGCTACTAAATATATGAAAACTTGATGTATAGAAGAAACAAATAAAATTTGTTTAACTTTTTTTTTTTTAAAAAAATATACCAAAATAAAAAATAAAGTTGATAAAAATACTACTAAAAAAAAGAAAGTTTCATCGAAACTTGAATACTCATGTATTACGAAAGTAATACCAGATAAAATTGATATAGGAAAAATTACTGTAGGTAAAAAAGCATATTTTAGTAGGCTTGGACTAAACTTACTTGTGATAATTTCTTTGGAAATCAAAATACTTAATGCGGCATATGAAGGAAAAACATAATGAGGAAGTTTTGTTGGAATAATCTCATATAAAATAAATGGTAAGAAAAAACATAAAATTAAAAAACAATTAGTATTATCTTGAATAAAGTATTCATTAAATTTTTTTTTTAAATTTATAAAAAAGCTAGGTAAAAATATTGAGCCCGGCCAAAAAAATAAAAAAATTAGCAAAGTATAGTAACCTGGTATAAATCCATGAGACTCTTGTCCAGATTTAACTTTATTAAATAAGTCATTTATTACTGATTCATGCCAAAATAATCCATTAGATTTTATTGAAATTAAAACAAACCAGGGAATTGAAATAAGTAAAAAAATAAGAAATCCCATTTTTGTCCATATAAATTTAAAAAAATTCTTTTTTTTAACTATTGAAAGGCCAAACAAAGGGAAAATAGTAAAAATTAAAATTATTGGTCCCTTAATCAATATTCCAAAAGCCATTGAAATCCAATAAAGTAGTCTGAAATGAATTTTTAAACCACTTTCAATAGTAGCTTTAATTGTAAGAATGTTACATAAAGTTATAAAAAGAAAAAGCATACCGTCTGTTTTGGCTTGATGAATCTCTGAAATCGTTAAAAATGAAAGTGTTAGAAAAAAAACACTAAGTAATCCGACTTCTCTTGAATAAATTGATTGAAGAAATTTATAAACTAATAAAAAAGAAAGAATTATTCCCATTAAGGATGGGATTCTATATACCCATATTTTGTCATAAGGATAATTACCTAAAATGTAATTTGAAAAACTCTGTGCCCAGTAAATACCAATTGGTTTCTTATATCTAGTTTCCTCTTGCATTTTTATATCAATAAACTCTTGTGTTTCAAGCATAGTCTTTGATGCTGTCGCAAATCTAGCCTCGTCTCTATCAAGCACTGGTAAACTGAAAATTCCTTGCATAAAAAAAATAGTAATAAATAAGAGAATTACTAAAAAAAATTTGTCTTTTAAAAAATTCATTGTTTTTCCATCACACTAGTTTAGATTAAATATCATAACACCCTAAAATGAATAATTTTACAATAATAATTCCTATATATAATGAGTCGGATTCCATTTTTACTCTTATAAATGAGATTAAAAGAGAATTTAGAGGAGAACTGCCCGAGATTATTGTTGTAGATGATGGAAGTACAGACAATTTTTCTTCTCAAAAAAAAAAAATAGCTAGGAGTATTAAAATTTTATCTCATAAAAATAATCTAGGAAAATGCATGGCTATGCTAACAGGAGTGAAAGCAGCTAAAAATAAAATAATTTGCGTGATAGATGGAGATGGACAGAACCCGCCTTATGAAATCAAAAGAATGATTCAATACTGGCATCAAGTCCCTAAAGACTGGAAAGACTTTGTATTGATATGCGGTAACAGAAAAAATAGACAAGACACAGCCTTAAAAAGAATTAGTTCAAAGGTTGCTAATACTGTTAGGAAGTTTATTCTAAATGATGACTGCAATGATACAGCTTGTGCATTGAAAGTTTTTAATAAAAAAGATTATTTAAAAATTAATTATTTTAAAAATATGCACAGGTTTTTACCTGCACTCTTCAAAATGAATGAAGGAAGAATTTTTAACGTTTTAGTGGATGACAGAAAAAGATTTGCAGGAATTTCCAAATTCAATTTTAATAATAGATTTTGGATTGGAATATCAGATTTATTTAAAGTTTGGTTATTAATTAATAAAAGGAGAAAAAATGAGTGAAGAACAAATTTGGTTAATTATAGGTTTTATTGGACAGACAATTTTTGCTTCTAGATTTTTAATTCAATGGGTTGTGAGTGAGAGAGCATCAAAGAGCATAATTCCAAATATTTTCTGGTGGATTAGCTTGGCTGGTAGTATGGTTCTGCTTAGTTACGCGATACATAAAGTTGACCCAGTTTTTATTGTAGGCCAATCCTGTGGTTTTTTAATATACTCTCGAAATATTTATCTTATCAAGAAAGAAGGTAAAAATAAAAAGAATGATCCATCTAAAATAATGAAAGTTAACTAGTGAAAATTAATTATAGGGATATTCACAAGTTATTAATTTTAAAAAGTTCAAATTACAACGAGTTAAAAAATCAAATTTTTGAAAATGGGATTATAAGTCTCTCAAAGCCAAAGATTGATTTTTTCTCATATGTTGTAAAAACAATTATTTCACAGCAAATTTCTGATACAGTTGCCAATTCTATATGGATAAATTTTTGCAAGTATTTTGAAAAAAATATACCAAAATTTGAGAAAATCAAAAATTTAGAATGGCTAGAAGACACTGCTTTAGAAAATATTGGAATATCCAAAAAAAAAAAAAGAATATATTATTCGTTTTTATCAATCAATAGCGTCAAAATCATTAAATTTTAATTTACTTAAAAACAATGATGAAGATGAATTTAAAAGCAGATTAACTAAAATAAAAGGTATTGGAAATTGGACATGCGATATGATTCTTATTTTCTTTTTTTTAAGACTTAACATTTTTCCTAAAAATGACCTTATAATTGAAAAAGTTAAAAAAAAGCTATGTGCAATCGAACGTAAACAAATAGATTTTAATAAAATTTATTCTCCTCATCTTTCCATTTTATCAATTCACATGTGGAAAATGTCTAAAAGGATTTTGTAGTAAAAATGATGTTCTAGTTTTATTTTCGTTGCTCCTTTTAGGCCAATTTATTTGGTTCACTGAACTGCATTCATCGCAAACAAATTGCCATTTATCATATTTAAAATTGCAATTGGAGCAGACCCATTTAGGTTCAGATAAAATTTTATTTTTATTAGACGGTGTAATTATTTTTGGACTTTTTTCCTCTAATCTCTTGTATAGTTTAGTAACCCTTTCATCCCATCTTTCTGGGTCTATTGAATCTAAATAGGTTTGACTTTCTCCCCAAACCTGGGCTTGAAAGGCAGAATTAGCAAGAGCAAGTTTAGTTTCATCAGTAAGTTTGTTCCCTTTTTTAATTGAACGAGAAATCATTTTAAATCTATTTAAAGAATCAGAGATATTTTTTATTTTAAACTGCATAAAAATTTCAATGATCTCAGCACATTGAAATTTTAACCAATTTTTCTGAATTATATTTGCAGCTTTTTTGATTTCGTTCTTTTCAATCAAAGCTTTAATTGATTCCTTTATAACAAAAATTGAATCATCAGAAATTTTAAGTGCCTCTACTGCGTTTTCTCCAGATAGAACTTTTAGGTTTGCCAGCATAAGCTTTAAATTAGAATTTTTTTTAATTTTAGTATTATCTATATTTAAATAATCAAAGGCCAATTTCCATTCACTTCTATGAGAATAAATTATTGCAAGTTTTTCTGAAAACCACTCATCTCCCTTATACTTATCAGAAAATTCTAGCAAATAATTTTCTGCATTTTTTGTATCATTTTCTTTAAGTGCAATTAAAACTTTTGCTCTTTTATAAATATAATCTGCCTTAGGAAGAGTTTCTAAAATTTGTAAATATCTTTTGGCTTGGTTTACATCATTTTTTAACAATGCAGTATTAACAAGCATAAAAGTAGAGAATAATTTATTATCAAAATATTTTTTTATTTTTCGAGAATTCTTTTCAAGATTATTTAAATCTCCTTTAAATAAGTCAATTGCTATTTCATCTAATGTCTGATTCCCCAATAAAAAGTTTTTATCACGCCTAACATTTGAAATGATATTCGGTAATCTTTTAATGTTTGCAAACGTTCGTATAACAAAAAAAGTTAATAAAAAAATTGCAAAAATAAAGAAAAATAAACCAACAATATTGGTTTCAATTAAATATTCAGACCAAAATATTTTTACAGTTCCAGGATGGTCACTTATCCAAACTACAATGTAGGATAATATAAGTGTTATAATAAAATATTTTAAGGCCCTAATCATTATAATTAACTAATTTTTTTAAAATTAATTCTTCTAAATTTTCTATTTTATTTTTTGCTTCAACCAATTGATTACCTTTTTCTAACCAGTCTCCAAAATTAGCCAAATCTACACCAGATTGCTCTATAATCTTTACAGCTTTACTAACATTACCAATTATTAGATATTCTTTAGAATGAATCAAAACTTCCTTGTAATTTCCACTTTCTCTAATATTTTCTTCAAAATTTGTATTATCATATTTTGTAATTTTAAATGTAGAGCTTAAAATATCATTTATGTAATTAAAAAATTGTTCCTTTGACTCAAAAATATTATTTCGTTTCAAATCATCTCGATTTTTAACCTCTTCAAAAAAATCTTCTAGTTGTAAATCATATTTATTAATTTTTTTGTTAATTTCATCCAATAAATAGTCTTTTCTTACAATTTTAGGTAAATCATTCTCATTAAAGAAATTTAGCAAAGTTAAAGCTTGAAAATTGCCTTCAAAGAAACTTGATATTTTAGAAACTTCATTTTCTAGGACTTGTCTACTAGCAAATTTATTTTTTAATATAATGAAATTTTTTAATAACTCATACTGATCTAACTCTTTTCTAAAGTTCCTGGCATAATTAAATTCATCTACTTTTGAAACTCTATCAGAGACATCATTTAATTTTATAATCAAATCTCTATTTTTTTTTTCTAAATTTTCATATGATAAATTTGAATCTCCTATTTTCTTTGTTAATTTTTCAATATCATCTCTTAGTAAGTCTACCTTTTGTTGAACTTCAGAATAAGGATCA
>MDSY01062686.1_pt1 | contig 10025 bp, 7 predicted proteins | sample 811131 | NCBI WGS metagenome assembly MDSY01 (sample SAMN05326643, study PRJNA326480) | marine metagenome | isolation source: seawater | place: Atlantic Ocean: South West | collected 2010
ACGTAACAAAGTGGTTTTACCACAGCCTGATGGCCCAAGCAGCGTGAAGAATTCATTGTCTCGAATATCAAGATTCACATCTTTTAAGGCGGCGAATGCCCCATACATTTTGGTGACATTCTGAATATCAACTGCGATGTTGTCTTTTTCTGGCACTTTGTTTCCTTACAGCTGATACTGCATCGTCAAAAGTATATATTAATAAGATTTTTTACCATAAGATTACAATTATAGGTAATACAGCGTTGTCAAAAGTATGTGTTAATAAACTTCTTACTACTACCATAAGAATACAACACAATTGGGTTAAGTATTGTTTCCCTCAGTCTCTGTTAGGCAAAAGCTAAGATTAAATCTTACTTACACAAGCAGCTTTTTGATATCTTCTCCATATAGTTGGATCGTAGCTTCATTGACTTCTCTAAAGCCCGAGATCATCCACAAAAACGATGTTTTTTCGCATCCCGGGGGCTTTTAAGGGTAAAAAATTATTACCTTTAATCGACGATCAAATCATCTTATGCGCAATGAAATTTCCATAAAGATTAACCGCGTCAAGCAAGTCAATAAACTGAATTTAAAAATTGAAACTACTTAATTCAGTCCGTGCAAATTGCACATCATATGCTCAGCTCTTCAATTACTCTAGCCAACATCCGATCACATGCAATAAGCTGGTTGTGATTAATGTATTCGTCTGCCTTATGTCCTTGCCTTGCCATGGAACCAGGACCACAAACAATAGTGGGGATGCCAAGCTTATCAAAGAAACCAGCCTCAGTTCCAAAAGCAACTTTGGTTGTTTTTTTTACCTCAAGAAATTGCTGCGCCAGCTTGGATGCATCAGAAGAGGCAGAAACATCAAGACCAGGGTAGGCGTTGATTTGAGTAATCTCTACATTGGAATCTGCAAAAATGGCGCGGTAGGGTATCAGAATTTCTTCCGACATCTTCCACAGCCGATCCATTATTAGGTTTGGGACATCTGCAGCAAGGTGGCGGTATTCAAAGGTCATCATTGCATGCTCTGGAACCATGTTCAGGGCAACACCACCACACATCTTGCCAACATGCAGAGTGTTATAAGAGATATCATAGGCAGCATCCTGCGCACCATAATCAACAAACCATTGCTGCATATTTTTTAAGCCTGTGATTAAATCAGCCGCAATATGCAACGCACTAACAAATTGGGGTGCGAGCGCCGAATGACCAGTCTGACCAATACATACAGCTTCAAATTCTACTTTTCCTTTGTGGCCAATGGCTACCTGCATCTCTGTCGGCTCTCCAACAAAGCAAGCCCTAGGGGTTCCTATAACTTGAGACAAACCACCCATCATTTCCTGAATGCCTACACAACCAATTTCTTCGTCATAAGAAAACACCAACTTGAGCGGTTCTCTCATTTGCGACCGGCTTGCCAGATCAGCTGCGCGCAACATGCAAGCGACATAGCCCTTCATGTCCGTAGTACCACGCCCATAGAGACGCCCCGATTTACTAGTCAGCAAAAAAGGATTTTGGGTCCAGTGTTGCCCTTTTACGGCAACAACATCGGTATGGCCAGAAAGCAAGATACCACCAGATGATTGCGGCCCAATCTCTGCATAAAGACCAAGCTTTCCAGTTTCCTTGGATGGTAAGGGTATACATCGAGCACCACGCATTTCCAAAAAGTTCTGAATAAATGCTATAATCTCTGCATTTGGTTTGGCACTTACTGTGTCAAACCCAACCAATCGTTCCAAAATCTCAAGGGTCAGTGTCATAGGCTCAATCCACTGCCAATTGTGTAATCTCTCTTCGGAATGGCAAATCGTCAACAATATCTTCGCCATCCAGCTCACGTGCATAGCGATGTCCTGCATAAGTTGCCCAAGCAATCGGACCAGGCGCATTCGCATCACCAATCAATTTGACTGATTTTATGCCTGCATCGGCCCATTCCACCTCACGTTCTTTGAGCGTTTTGTAAACACTATTGTTTTCCTGCTTGGAGGCAACAACCACCACAACGTCACAGTCGAAGTCCTTTGTCATGCCCGTATAAACACAATCAGATACGACATAGCCCGCAGCAATCTCTATGACACCACGGTTGAGTACAATTCTCGCACCCATCTCAGCCAATTTTTTGTGAATCGCATGTTGCTCTAGCGTATTCACAGTCCAATCAGACAAGTAAGCCGAAGGCGTTATTATTGTAACGTCGCAACCTTCTGAAATAAGTAGTTCGACCAGAACACCGCCCATATAGTAATGATCATCATCATAGATCACCACTTTTCCCGATAGCTTTCTACCAGACATAATGTCATCGGGTGTATAGATCGGCATTGCACTATCCATTGGCATCGGAACAACGTGCTGCCGGCTCACACCATCCACTCGCCACTTCGCACCAGTGGCGATACAAATATTCTGAAACCCAAATTCAAGGATATTGTCAGTATCCAGTTCACTATCAAAGTAAGTCTCAACATTGGGCTTTTGGCTGATCTGGTATTCTCGATAATCAACAACACGGCCCCAAGCAGACAGGCCAGGCAATTTACGCTCATGCGTTACACGCCCTCCAATCATAGTGTTCGCTTCGGCTATTGCTACATCGTAACCACGCTCAGATAAAGCACGTGCTGCTTCAAGTCCCGCAGGACCAGAACCAACAACAAGAACGTTTTCGCTTTTGCCTTTCAAGTTCATTTGCTCAGGGTGCCAGCCTTTACGCCACTCCTCCATGAAGGTTGGATTTTGCGTACATCGACTTATAGACATGGTCATGTCTCCCGTAATGCAAATATTACAACCAATGCATTCATGGATGTCCTCAACCCGCCCTTCTTCAATTTTCTTGGGCAAGAATGGATCAGCAATTGAGGGTCGCGCACACCCGATAAAATCCAGTGTGCCAGAGCGGATCATTTTAGTCATAACATCAGGCGAGGTAAAACGTCCCACGCCAACAATAGGCTTGTCAGTCAACTCATGGATGCCACGAACCAACTGCTCTTGTGCTCCTTCTTCTTTGAAGCGCGATGGGCCTGAACAATCTTCCCATGTACCCTGCGCCAGATCCCAAAGGTCGGGTAGATCGCGGTTCATCTCTATGAAATCACGCACTTCAGAATTGGAAAACCCTAGATCGCCAATGGTTTCATCCAAGGATACCCGCAACGTGATGCCCATTGTGTCGCCAACAGCGTCCTTCATATCAGAAATCACTTCGTTAACAAAACGCGCGCGGTTCTCAAGGCTACCGCCATATTCATCAATGCGATGGTTCGTGGCGCGACTAAGGAAGTGTTGAAAAATGCCAAAACCGTGGGCCCCATAAAGGCAGATCAGATCAAACCCAGCCTCTTTAGAACGCTTGGCCGCATTTATAAACCAGCGACGTAAATCACGAATATCGGATTTATCAAGTGCACGTGCCTGTAAGGGATCATTTGTAAATGTGCGAATGGGTGCAGCTGAAACAGCCATTGGCACTTCTTTGGAATAGAGGTTTGGGCCATTGATCCCCGAGTAAGCCAGTTGAATACCAGCCAAGGCTCCGTATTCTTTCATTTTACCTGACATCTTGCGCAACATCGGGATGTCTTTATCTTCCCAAAGACGAAGCTCTATAAAAGGAGTAATCTCGGAAGTGTGGTGTATCTCACATTGTTCAGTGAAAATGACACCCCAGCCACCTTGCGCCTTGACCCCACGCATCTCGGCTGCTGCCGAAGGGTCACGGTACCCGCCCCCGTTGCAATGTGGCACCTGATAGAACCGGTTTTTTGATGTGACAGGACCAATATCCATTGGTTCAAACAATACATCATAGCGTGGGTCACGTATTAAATCTCGCATCGGTGCAGCTCCTGGTTCTTGAGTTTAAACAAAGATAGCGCGAGCATCATGCAACCAACAGACAATGATGCAAAACCGCTGGTTAGGAAACGGCTAAGGTATATATAGAATTGAATGATCAATCGAGGTTCAGCCCAGGAATAAGTCCACTTTGATGTTCGGTCTTGCAATGCCCGATGAACGTCCGAATAGTATTGACGTTGCCTGCATCTCGCGACGATAAAAGTCCCATTTTCATTGGTCTTGCGTTTCCATCCAAGGGCACAAAATGCAACGGCTTTCCGTCAGGAGATAAGTCGTTTAAAGGTCGTATATTAGCGATCGAAAATCCAAACCCATTTGCAACAAGGCTGCGCATTACGGCCACATCACGTGTGCGCTCTGCAATATTTGGCTTTTCTCCTGTTGGCCCAAAAAATGACAAAAAATACTCTGAGCTGAATGGTAAATCAAGCAAAACCATCCGGTGAGGTAAAAGATCCTTTACTGTGACACTCGCACGATCTGCAAGGGGATGATTATCATGAAACATTGCATATGGTGGAAGTGAAGCAATCGGTTCGAAGCTCAAATCATTCGGTACATCAAGATCATATGTAATTGCAACATCAATTTCGCTGCGTCGTAATTTACTGAAAATCTGTGCCTGATCAAGTTCATGCTGGGTTACTCTGACATCAGGGAAAAGTTTCTCAAAGCTTGCTCTTAGTGCGGGCAGAACGACCTGTGCAAAGGTAAGAAGCCCGCCAATCGACAATGGTCCCTGCACCTTACCAGAGATGTCACCAGCAAGATCCACAAGTCTTACAGCTTCACCTAACGCAATTTTAGCCTGCTTAAACATCTCGCGCCCTGCAAGTGTAAGTGATAATCCTTGAGCGTGTTGACGCACAAAAAGAGGCAGACCATATTCCTGTTCAAGCTGGGTTATCGCCGCTGAAATTGAAGGTGAAGAAACATTTACCTTCTCCGCAGCTAGGGCAATGCTGCCCATTTCGCCCACGGCAATAAAGTATTCCAATTGGCGCAGTGTAAATCTTAACATGGCATCTGTCCTTTAGATCAGGATTAATACTTGATCCAAGTAGTCTTGAACGCTGTGTATTTGTCAAGTGAATGAAGTGACAAATCACGGCCAAAACCCGACTGCTTCATCCCACCAAAGGGTGTTTGAGCTGAAAGTGCATCCACAGTATTAACCGAAACGGTACCCACATGCAGATTATCCGCAACACGGCATGCCCGACTTAAATTATCGGTCCAAACAGAAGCAGCAAGGCCATAAATAGAATCGTTTGCCATACGCACTGCGTCTTCTTCAGTATCAAAAGAAATTACTGACAAGACGGGGCCAAATATTTCATCACGTGCCAGTGGATTTTCCTGTGTGACATCATCAAAAATCGTCGGTTGAACATAGCACCCTTTGCCATTCACAAAAGTTCTTTGGCCACCTGTCACAAGATTTGCTGTCTGCTTACCAGCCTCTACAAATCGCATTATGCCATTTGTCTGTTTTTCATCTACGATAGCGCCCATTTTTGAGTTGGGATCAAGTGGATCGCCCGGTTGCATTACTTCGGCACGCGCCTTGAGAAGGGCAACAAACTCCTCTTTGATGGATCGCTCTATATAAAGGCGTGAATTAGCAGAACAAACTTCTCCTTGGTTAAAGAAGATGCCAAAAGCCGCCATATCTGCCGCTTCCTCTAAGTTCTCGCTATCTGCGAAGACAATATTAGGGCTCTTGCCACCAGTTTCAGGCCAGATTTGCTTTAAGTTGGATTGGCCTGAATATTGCATGAACATCTTACCAATAGCAGTCGATCCCGTAAACGCCAGACAGTCCACATCCATATGCAATCCAAGTGCACGTCCTGCCGTCTGACCATACCCTGGCACAACATTAAATACACCAGCTGGAATACCCGCCTCAGCAGTGAGCTCAGCAAGACGAAGTGCGGAAAGAGGTGATTGTTCAGCAGGCTTCAAGACCACAGAGTTTCCTGCAGCAAGAGCGGCGGCAGCTTTCCATGTAGCCATATCAAGCGGGAAATTCCATGGCGTTACGGCGCCAACGACACCTAGCGGCACACGCCGTACGAGGGCGAGATCACCAGGGCCAGTGGGGGCGACTTCATCATAAATTTTATCGATAGCTTCTGCATACCACTGAAAAAAATGTGCAGAGCCCGGTGCATCAACAGTGACCGCATCCGTTATAAGTTTTCCCATATCAAGACTATCGAGAAGCGCCATTTCTTCAAGATTAGCGCGGATGAGATCAGCCAATCTCAGCATGATAACTTTACGATCACCAGGCGCCATCCGCGACCAATGGCCCACATCAAATGCGCGACGCCCAGCAGACACTGCGAGGTTTACGTCTTCAGCATCACATTCTGCAACAGAAGTCAGCAAAGCACCATTCGCAGGATTAATGCTGTCGAATGTCTTACAGGAAATCGCGTCAACGAACTTGCCGTCAATGAAAGCCTGATTGCGAAGAATCAAACCATCTGCGCGAGTTTTCCAATCCTGATGTGTATTGTCGAGCATAGTATTTCCTTTCAATCTTCGTCGCCAGGGACACCATAAGACGGTGCCTCGCGCGGATCATGTGCGCGCTGGATATAAGCCTCCAGCTGTGGTTTATAGATTTTCCACGCTGTTGCGATATTTTCAATGGGGCAATCCTCTGTCCAATCACAGCGCAAATCAGCGATAGGCCAACTATCCTCATCTGCAATCTGCATACCGGCCGAATGCAGCGGACCCGCCTCACCTCCAGCAGCAAGTCCTGCACGCATGGCTGCAATCAAACGATCACCAATATGACCTTTGGCGGTTGTGTAACCATCAACGATAGCTTGTGGCACTGTGTCATTGGCCAAAAGATTACCACCCGAGGCCACGTTTTTGGCCTGTGCCTGAGTCCAAATACCTAGCGAATTTGGACCTGAATGGATTGCAGTTCGGCCTTCGTAATCAACTGCAAGCACCTGTCGGTACTCAATAAATTTTCCTTGCTCACGGACAAGCGCGATGGCTTTTTCAGCATTCAATCCTTGGGCCATAAAATCGAGTGCAAGTGGACCCAATGTTGGGTCAGTAATATTCTGCGAAGCAACAGCGCCCACACCGGCACGCGTATAGGAACAACGGGCTGCCACTGCAGGAGAAGACGATGAAATCGCTACGCCAAACATTCCAGTATCGGGGCAACGGCAGACAAGTGAAAAGGTCATTCTGGTATCACCGCAGTGCCATCAATTTCGACTAGCCACTCAGGACGGGCCAATGCTTGCACAACAAGTCCAGTCGACACAGGATATACTCCTTTGATATATTCCCCCATGGTTCGGTAAACAGCTTCGCGATGCCGCACATCGGTAATGTAAACAACAACTTTGACTAAATGCTTCATCTCACCACCAGCCTCTTCAATCAATTGCCTAATATTTTGCATAACCTTATGTGTCTGTGCGACGGGATCATGACTGGCCAGATTCACTGCATCGTCAAGGTTCTGCGGACATTGCCCCCGTAGCCAAACAGTTTTGCCGCCAGATGTCACAACGGCCTGACAAAGATCGTTGTCTAGTTTTTGCTCAGGATAAGTGTCTGATGTATTGAATTTGCGGATACGGGTATGGGCCATGCTAGTTCCTTTGTGCGGTGATGAGACAGCGCAGACTCCATTGCGACTGTGGAAAAACCTTCTAAACATGGATATTAGAAATTGAGCATTCAAAAAGAACTGACTTCCTCACTTCTGATTAGGATTTACCTAAGTGCTCAGATTTATTGGGCTTCAATGGGCCCTTTAGCTTCAGCCTAAGCAGTGCTGAATAAATTACTGTTTTCGCTTATCAAATGCGTCACCTATTCTTATTCAATCGATGAAGCTTAAAAAGGATAACATCATGGTAGATGAAAAGGTAGACACCCTTGTGATCGGAGCTGGTCAAGCTGGGATCGCAGCGAGTGAACACCTGACCAACCATGGGATTCAGCATGTCGTCCTTGAACGTGATCGTATCGCTGAAAAATGGAGATCAGCACGGTGGGACTCGCTAGTTTCAAACGGACCTGCATGGCATGACCGCTTTCCAAGCCGTAATTTTGACGATCCCAACCATGATGCGTTTATTCCAAAAGAGGCTGTTGCAAATTACTTTATTGACTATGTGAAGCAGATCAAAGCACCAGTACGATGTGGGGTCAATGTCGAGCAAGTGAAACGAATGGCGGGTGGAGCCGGATTTCATGTTAAAACGAACGCAGGCAACTTTGAAGCACATCATATTATAGCAGCAACAGGAGCGTTTCAGGATCCAGTCATTCCGCCAATAGTACCTAAATGTACACCTATTCATCAAATGCACTCAAATGAATATCGAAACCCTGGGCAGCTACCTGAGGGCGCAGTGTTGGTGATTGGGGCAGGATCTTCAGGAGCACAAATTGCTGAAGAACTGATGAACTCTGGACGCAAGGTGTACCTTTCAGTTGGCGCACATGATCGTCCCCCTCGCAGATACCGTGGACGTGACTTCGTGTGGTGGTTGGGCGTTCTAGGTAAATGGGATATGCAAACACCTGCCCTAGGTTCAGAGCATGTCACAATTGCTGTCAGTGGTGCGGATGGTGGTAAAACTGTTGATTTCAGACGTTTTGCATTTGGTGGAATACATCTTGTTGGAATGGCAGATAAATATGAAAATAATACCTTTTATTTTGCTGATGACCTGGCAAAGAATATAAAAAAAGGTGACATGAATCATTTGGGGTTACTTGATGAGGCTGACGCCTATGTCCAAGATCACAATCTTGATTTACCCATAGATCTCAAAGAGCGAAAACGCTGGCCTGATCCTGACTGTTTGACTAGCCCAACACGAAAGCTTAATTTGTCAAATGCAGGAATCACAACGGTCTTGTGGGCCACAGGCTATACGGTTGATTATAGCTGGCTTGACGTAAATACTTTTGATGAACTCGGCAAACCACTGCATATGCGTGGAGTGTCCCAAGAACCAGGAATATATTTTCTTGGACTACCTTGGCAATCACGCCGAGGTTCATCTTTTATCTGGGGTGTTTGGCATGACGCAAAGTTTATTTGCGACCAGATTGCAATCCAACACACCTATCAATCATATAAGCCAAATAGAAATTCAGTGCAATTATCATGATTAACGTCCAGTAACTTTGTGACAAAGGAATAATGAAATGAATATTGAACATTCAGCACTAGTTTCAATTGATGCTTTACGTACAAATGTATCTGTCTCATTTGAAGAGGCTCGAGCTATGCCACCTCAAGTCTATACTTCAAGTGAATTTAACAAAGCAGAGCTTGAGCAGATCTTTAAGAAAGATTGGTTTTGCGTTGGCAGAGCAAGCACTCTTGAAAATCCTGGTGATTATGTAACTTGTGACCTTGCTGAACAGCCTGTGATTGTCCTTCGCGATCAAAATAATACTCTTCGTGCAATGTCGAATGTATGCCGGCATCGTATGTCAACATTACTCAATGGGAGTGGATCTACAAAAGTTATAGTCTGTCCATACCATGCCTGGACATATAATTTGGATGGAAGCTTACGTGGAGCACCCGCGATGAATACAAACAAGGCATTTTGCAAAAACCAATACAAATTACCAACCATTGCTTGCGAAGAATGGCTTGGTTGGGTTTTTATTAATCTCAATTCAGATGCAAAGTCAGTTTCAGAAGAACTCACTGAGGTTCAAGAGTTAATCAAGAGTTACGATATGAGTAACTATACTGAGACATTCTTTGAAGAACATTTATGGGATACCAACTGGAAAATCTTAGCCGAGAATTTTATGGAAAGCTATCATTTGCCAGTTTGTCATGCAGGCACTATTGGCGGCTTGTCAAAGCTTGATGAGATGGTTTGTCCACCAGGTCGTAAGGCATTTAATTATCATACAATCCTAAAGGACAAGTCTTTACGTATTGCAATGGCACACCCGGACAATAACCGCCTTGAAGGTGAAGAGCGCCGGACAACATACCTTCTGGCAATATACCCCAGTTTACTTATTACACTTACACCTGGATACTTTTGGTACCTTAGCCTCCACCCAAAGGGACCCTCCAGGGTTCACATCCGTTTTGGAGGTGGAATGTCTAA
>MDSY01040639.1_pt1 | contig 10024 bp, 10 predicted proteins | sample 811131 | NCBI WGS metagenome assembly MDSY01 (sample SAMN05326643, study PRJNA326480) | marine metagenome | isolation source: seawater | place: Atlantic Ocean: South West | collected 2010
TATAATTACCTATACCTAATTTATTTTCAATCCATGATTTAAAGCTTTTTGTTGAATTATTAAGAGAACGTATTTGGCTTGTACTATAATTATTAATAAAAATATATTTTTTATCTAATTTTTTAAAAGTAATAATATTAAAGATAAATTTCACTATAATAAAAGTGAAGATACTAACCCCTCTAATAAACTCAATAAAACAATTTAATATCAAAAATAATTTACTCATAAAATAACTTACTTTATAATTATGATTGTTTAATATTGCAATTTGTTCATTTGTTAATGGATAAATTAATTTATCACTTTTTAAAATTGAAAAATTTAATTTTTCGGTGTGTATATATCTGTATAAATTATACTGATTAAAAAAAGTTTCAAAATTTATTGGTAATTTTTTGAATATATAATTTATAAAATAATTTTTAAAATTATATTTAATATCTACAATTTCAGATTTAATTATTTCTATATCAGTTTTAACTTTTTTTCTCTTTCTCATTACTCTTAAATGTTTGACTAAAAATAATCTAAATTTAAGTTTAAAAATAAATTTACTAAATCTTCTCATTAAAGCTTATTCCAAATCTTTTTTTTTGGCTCAAATGACATCCAGGAGTAAATATTTTTTTTCATTAAACTTATAGTTAAATCTTGAAAATTTTTAATTGAGTATGAATAGATATATCCTTTTCCGCATTTATGTTTTGATATTTTATTTTTATTTAGCTTAATCATTTTACTATTTAAATTATCTTTTAGTTCTTTGCTTTAAAAGCTTTAAGATATTGTTTGGGAATCACCCGATTACTTAATTTTTCATATAACCAATTAGGATTCTTTAGAAATGGTCTTCCAATAAAAGCAAGGTCTATAAAATCTTTTTTAATATAGTTTTCTATTGAATTAACATTTTTTAAATTACCAGTTGAGCCTACTAAAGTTTTTTTAACATTTACCTTTATTTTTTTTGCCAAACTTATTCTAAATGCATTTGCTTTAGGATTCATGTTGGTTTTAGATATTATCCCCCCAGAAGAAACACATAGATAATTTACCCTCAATTTTTCTAGTTTTTTAGATAAGAAAACTGCTTCATTTATATCCATTCCGCCTTTTAAATGATCGGATCCTGTTATTCTTGCTCCAAGTATCTTATTTTTTGGAATATTTTTTTTTATATTCTTAATTATCTCAATTGCCAAACGACATCTATTTTCTAAAGACCCTCCGTAAGTATCTTTCCTGTTATTGCAAATGGGGGATAGAAATTGATGAACCAAATATCCATGGGCCATATGAATTTCCACACCATCAAAACCTGCTCTAAATGCTCTTTTGGCTGAATTTCTAAATTCTGATATTATTTTTTGAATTTCTTTAGAGGTGGCTGCTTTTGGTTTTGGCCAGTTTGAGTCTTTTCTAATATTAGAAGAAGAAATTGTCTTCCAGTAATTTTTTTTTAAAGATTTTCCTGATTTAATCCATGGTGAATTGCAAGATCCTTTTCTTCCAGAATGAGAGATTTGTAAGCAAATTGGTATATCTTTAATCTTTTTTAAAAATTTAATTAGATGTTTTAATTTTTTTTCTTGAGAGCTGTTATATAAACCTAAATCGTTATGGGTAATACGTCCCATTTTACTTACTGCTGTGGACTCTAAAATTAACATTGATGCTCCAGAAGTAATTAAATTTGAAAGATGTTTATAATGCCATTCAGATGGCAAACCATTTATTGAAGAATATTGACACATTGGAGAGACAACTATCCTGTTAGATAAATATCTAGAGTTATTTAATTTAATTTTTTTTATCATCATTAAACTTAATTACTAAAAATTCATTATGAGGATGAAATATTGCATCAGGATACGACCAATATGTTTCTAAAAAAAATCTACCCAACGCTTTACCTAGTTTTGGTAGATGCGGAACACCATCACTGTCAATCATTGAATTAAATGGTACAGAAATTCTTAACCATTCACCTTTAGGCTGTTTAATATAAACTAACCTTAAATATATTGCTATTTCAGGAGGCACTAATTCAAAATTAAGTTTTTTAAAAATTTTATATACCTCTTTTAATTTTGCTGCTTTTTTAAAGCCAATTTTTTTTAATGTAAGCCTATGAATTTCAAAATTTTGATATTTAGTATATTTAATTTTTTTTTTTTTTAAAAAAATATCCTCAATCCATGGGCTGATTGCAGATTTTTTTTTTACTTGTTTCAAGCAAGTGCCTACATTTTCAAATGGTATTTTTTTAATTTTTTTCCAAAGCATCTATAACTATTGAGATTATACTTAATTTTAATATTTTAAATAACAAACGTCCATTTCTATTGACTTTTTATCGATTTCGCAAAATAAATAATATTATTGCTTTACCGTTCAAAAAATGAAATATATACGTTCAAAAAATGAACGATTATAAAATTAATAAAGATGGGTTTGAAATATTAAAAAAAATTTCAAAAGACTCTAATATATCTCAACGTAAACTATCAACAATTTTGGGGTTTAGTCTTGGAAAATTGAATTATCTATTAAAAAAACTTGTAGAAAAAGGCCTTATAAAAATAAAAAATCTAAAGAAAAATAATGAAAAAAGCCAATATCTTTATTTTCTAACTGCCACAGGGGTGTCTTCACAAGCAGAATTTGCTTTTCAGTTTGTTTCTGAAAATATGGAAGAATATGAAGAGGTTCTAATTAAAAAACATAAAACTCTAAATCAAGTTGCCAAAAAAGGTATTGGACACAATAGCTCTTCATATAATGAAGTAATTGAAGAAAACGTCAAAAGAACAAAACCACTTTTTAAAACTATAGCTATAAATATAAAAAGAAGAACTATTATAGTTGATGATGTATTATCAACTCACAACGGATACCCAATTCCAAGTTGGATTGAATTAAGTATAATAGATGTTTGTAATCGAAGTTGTTCCTTTTGCCCAAAATCAGATCCTAAAATAGCTCCAGACACCCATCAGAGAATGCAAATGGGTTTAATAGATAAATTAACTGAAGAACTCAAAGAAATAGAATATAAAGGATCAGTAACATTATGTGGTTATGGTGAGCCAATGTTGCACAAAGATATAAATTTAATTTGTAAAAAACTATCTGAAGCCGCATTTGTAGAAGTGGTTACAAATGGAGACCCTTTAAATCCAAAAAAGATTAATGAATTATATGTTAACAATGTAAATAAACTTTTAATAAGTATGTATGATGGAAAGCATCAAATCCTAAAATTTAAAAAAATGATACATGATTCTGGTGTACCAGAGGATTTTGTAATTTTAAGAGATCGTTGGTATGACGCCAAGAAAGATTATGGTCTTAAATTAACAAATAGAACTGGAACTATAGATATAGGTAAACAAGAAAAAATTGGTAAATATAAAAAATGCTTTTATCCCTCATATCAATTTCTAGTAGACTGGAATGGAGATATTTTTTTATGTCCACAAGATTGGCAAAGAAGAATGGCAATGGGGAATATGATGCAAGAAAATTTTTTCAATATATGGACTGGTAAAATAATGACAAAATATAGAAAAAATTTATTAAATGGCAAAAGAACTGATAATCCTTGCACTTCTTGCAATGCAGAAGGTACTATATTAGGGAAAAATCATGCAAAAAAATGGAAAGAAGTCTATAATTTAATTAATTAAAATTTTAATTTTTATTCCATTTTGAAGGGTCAATTAACTTTAATTTATTAGTTTTAAATTTAGAGCTATCAATTTTTTTTAAATCATTTAATTTTTCCTTATCTTTGAGATTAATAAGTAATTTAAAACCATGTATCATTATAAACTTTAGCTTACCAAAGAAAAGTCTTTGAAAGCTTAATATTTTTTTAATGTTTAATTTTATTATACTTTGAAATAACTTAAAATAAATTTCAGAATTTTTTGTAGTTATCTTGTTTATTTTTTTCAAATCTAAATTATATCCTTCTGAAAGGTCGTATGATGAAATATTAAACTTGTTACTTATTCTAAATATTTTATTTTTTTCAACTTTGTTAAGTTTTATTTTATTTACAATTCCATAATTATTTTCAAAGTTTGCAGTACCTATAATTATTTTTTTACTAGATTTATAAATGTAAAAGCCTGATTTTTTATAACCATTTATAGACTAGTAGTTAATTTTGTTAGGGGCATTTTTAATTACTTGTTATCTTCTCTCATACCACCAATACAGGTTTTTGTTTCCATTACTTTGTTAAAGTTTTCAGAATTTCTTTCAAATTTTGATATTTTTATGAATAAATCATTTAAAATATTAAAGTAATTTTCAAGTAAATTTTTATTGTGAGATATTGAACAATAAATAGCGTTTGATGCAAGGATTTTTCTTTTTAACATTTCCTGTGTAATAAAAGTTTTGTAGGCTAAATTATTTTTAGATTTAAAAGTAAAATTAGGAATAGCTTCAATCCCTTTTATTTCTAAATCCAATTTATTTGAGTCGGCAATTAATCTCCATTTTTTTTTTATTTTTTTTCCAATACTTGTTACAACTTTCCATGATTTATTTTTTTCCATTACATCTAATGTTGCTAATGCTGCTGTTGGTCCAATTCTTTCAGTCCAAAAGGTGCTACTAACAAAAGTTGAATTACAAGCTTCCATTACCTCCCTTTTTCCTATTATAGCGTTAATAGCATGACCATTTCCTAGTGCTTTACCAAATATAGCAATATCTGGTACAATTTTATAATATTTGTGTAGACCTCCAAAGGTCTGTCTAAAGCCTGATGTACATTCATCAAATATTAAAACAATATTATTATCGTCAGCTAGTTTTCTTACTTTCTCTAAAAAATTATTTTTTGGCTCAAAATTTCTTTTGACTTCCATTTTTATAGCACCAATCTCATTTCTTTGAATTATATCTTTAAGTTGTATTAAATTATTATATTCAAAGGGATAAACTGTATTTTTTAATGATTTTGGAACACCTTTGATAGGAACATTGTTCATTAAATGTTGGTTTAATTTATTATTGTCCCCAATATTGCTAGATAAATACCAATCATGCCAACCATGATAGCCACATACTGCAACTTTATCTCTACCAGAGGATGCCCTTGCAATTCTAATTGCAACTGCATTTGCTTCACCACCTGTTCTAGTAAGTCTAACCATTTCAGCCCATGGGTGTAGTTGAACTAATTTTTCAGCTAGTTTAATTTCTTCAATAGAGTTTAGCGTTGTCATCGATCCTTTTTTAATTGTTTCTATGACTTTTCTTTCTATATGTGGGTGCGCATACCCTAAAATATTTGTTCCAACGCCCATAAATGATAAATCGTTAAAGCAATTTCCATCTAAATCCCAAATTTTACATCCCTTACTTTTGTTAAAATATGCTGGCCATTTATCTGGTAGAAATAAATCAGGGTTTTTTGAAAATAGCATTGTTCCACCGGGAATAATTTGTTTTGCTCTTTTCCAAATTTTTTGACCAGTAATCATATTTTGACCTTCATTTCTTTTAGTTTGTATATTTTCATCAAATATAGATTTATTTTTTTTATATAATCGGATCACCTCATCTATACCAAAATTATATATATTAGAAAAATTTTTTAAAACATTATTAATAACCCGCAAATCTACTGGGTCATCTAAAGTTAATCTTAAAAAAGAATAATCTTTTTTGTATTCTAAATTAACTTTTTTTAATTTTTTATTTTCTCTTATATGGGTTGTAACATGTTCTTGAAACTTTTTTACTTTTCTTGATATTTTCCATGCCTGGTATAATGATTTAAAGTTAAATATTTCAACATCAAATCCATCTGGATAAGTGGCTGGCATAGTATTTGTAGCATAATCAGCACCCTTAGCTTGAAAGGCTTTGGCAACTTGATCAATAACTTCTGGATCTATTAAGGGGCAATCACCGGTAATGCGAATAATGTTTTTAGATTTAAATAACTTTGAAGCTTGATAATATCTATCAATAACATCCAATTCAGATCCTTGAAAACAATAAATATTTAGCTTTTGACATATTTTTTTAATTTCTTTATCCAGGGGATTTGTTGAAGTTGCTACAATAATTTTTTTTATAGATTTTGATTTTTGTAATCGTTTAATCAAAAGCTCTAAAAAAGTTGTATTCTTATATTTTTTTAATATCTTTCCTGGAAACCTTTTTGAGTCTTGTCTAGCTTGAATTATGGTTGTAAATTTCAATTAAAACTCCATTTTCGTGGATCAATAAGTTTTGTTTCATTACAGATAAAAATATTAGGCACCAAAAATAACTTTTTATTAAAAGAATTAATAATTTGATTTAAATGAATAGCATTATCAAACCCAATTATTAAATAATCTATATGTTTAATTTTTTTAATAAAATGTAAACATGCAGTAATTTGATCAATTTTGTTAAATGAACACCAATCAATAAATTTTTTAAATAAGTTCTGACTTTTTATACTTCCTACTTTTAGTGAGCTATTCAACAAAATTCCCTGCAAAAAACATGACCTAGCATAAATTTCTATATTTAGTTTTTTTAGTTTTTTTAAAAGATTATTTTTTAAAAATCTTTGGTCGAAAACATTAAGTGGAAATTGAACAATATCAGGTATCCAAACTTTAAGAATTTTTTGAATTTCTTTAGGTTCATAGACAGATATACCCACCTTCATAATTAATTTTTTTTTTTGATAATCTAAAATGATATTTAAAAGCTCCTTATTTTTCCCCAATATATCTGATGTATCATGAATTAATAAACCATATAAACTTTTTACTTTTAATTTTTTTAAAGATTTATTTACTTTTGATCCTAACCATCTTTTTAAATCTTTGGGTTTTTTTAGAGGAAGCTTAATCTTGGTAATAACTTTTTTTTTAATTTTAAGATTTCCTAAAATTTTTTCACTTTCTCCATAATTCATAGCTGTATCAAAGAATTTTATTGAGTTTATTTTTAAAATTTTTTTTATATTTTTTATTTCTACCTTTTTGATTTTTTTTTTATTCAAACCATACTTAAAACCAAATTGGGCAGTCCCTATAAGTAGTTTCATTTAATATTTAATAAAGATTTTTTTTAAAGGTGTTCCAAATTTTAAAGACCTCTTTGATTTTTTACCCAAAATTGTTTCAAAATACTTTGGGTGTATACCATTTGATGGTCTAACAACTTGTAAATTTTTTGTAGTAAACTTTTCTCCTTTTTTAATATCTTTGGATATAAAAATAGATCTTTGATATCTTTTAAAATTAATTTCATTTTTTGTAGGACCATAAAAAACTTTACCTAAGGCCTGCCAGGAAATATTGCACTCCTCTTTTAGCATTTTCATTTCATTTATTTCACTAGAAAACTTACCATCAACACCAACATTTTTTTTTAAGGTAAAGTGCTTTTCAATAATAGTTGCACCTAAACTAACTGCTGTTATAGCAGCACCAATACCAAGACTATGATCAGAAAAACCAATTTCACATTTAAATATTTTTTTTAAATCATCAATTGTTTTTAAATTTAAATCTCTAGGATCAGCAGGATACGCACTAGTACATTTTAATAAAGCTAACTGTTTGCAGCCATTCTTTTTAAGATATTTTACTGATTCTTTCACTTCTTTTAAGCTTGATAAGCCAAGTGACATAATTACTGGCTTTCCTGTCTTTGCAACTTTTTTTAATAATGGAAAATGATTATTTTCAAAAGATGCAATTTTATAAACCGGAACATTTAATTTTTCCAAATAATCGACAGCTGTTTCATCAAATGGGCTACTAAAATAAATTAACTTTTTTTTTCTAGCTCGCTCAAATATTTTTTTATGCCAAAACCATGGTGTATGTGCTTTTTTATATAATTTAAATAACGAATGATTCTTTTTCCAGGGATTTTTTTTGTCTGTAATTAAAAAATGCTTCTTATTTGTATTTAATGTAATTGTTTCTGGAGTAAAAGTTTGTAATTTAATTGCATCTGCACCACTTTTGGCAGCTAAGTCTACCAATTTTAAAGCATTACTTAATGATCCATTATGATTTCCTGATAATTCTGCAATTATAAAAGGTTTATGATTAGAGGAAATTATTCTAGATTTTATTTTAATCATTACTTAAGCTTGTAGTTTTCTGGTATTTCGTAATAGTTTGATCTTCTAGTCATTCTTGTAAATTCATCTTTTGGCGGGATTAAGTCAAAACCTAATAAAGATTTCTGCTCATTTGTTAATTTTTTAAATATTTTTTTTGGAGTATTTTTCATATAATCAAATGAAGGCTTAATAAACCATCTTGCATAGCCTAATAAAACTGCCCAACGAGAACTATCATTTTTTTTCTCTGATCCACCATGCCATAAATTTGCATTGAAAATAATAACACTACCCTGTTTTGCTTTTATCAAAACCTTATTTTTTATTACTTTGTCATTATTAGCATATCTTTTAATCATATGACTTTTTGGAACTATGTAGGTACTTCCATTATTCTTATTAAAATCATCTAAAACCCACATTACATTTACTATGATATTATAATTAACTCCTGCTAAGTTGCTATCTAGATGAATTAACTGTCCCTTATGTCCATTCATTGGACATCTTGCAGAAATATTATTTAAATAATAAGGTTCAGAATTTTTATATGAACCTTCTTTCAACAAAACATTCAAAATACTTATTACTTTTTTATTTTCAAATAACTTAAACCAAATTAAATTTTTATTATGCAAATTAAATACAACTTTTTCAGTTTGTTTATCAGCTAAATTTTTATACTTTTTAATAAAATATTTATTCTTATACTTTTGATAATCTTTATTTAAAAAAGTTTTTAACATTTCGGATTGTTTTTTAGAAACTAAATTGGGTATTATTGCATACCCATCTTTTCTTATCTTTTTAATATATTTATCAATTTTATTTTTCATCTTAACTATTTGGGTGTTGCATATATAACAATTTGTCTTCCAAGATTAAGATTGGCAAGAGATCTATAAAAATTTTTAAGTACTTTTGATTTTCCTTGTTTTCTTAAATTTTCCTCAAAAAGTACTCTTTTTTTATGACAAGCTTTACCTAATTTTTCGTCTGATACATAATTTTCACCAAACAATAGAAACATTTCTAATGGAAAAGATGCTTCACATATCTTAACCTCAAAGTCTAAATATTCTAGTAATTTTACCAAACTATCTCTAGAAAAATAATTAAGATGATTTGGCGGTGCTACCCACCAATCTTTTAAATTATGAATATTTCGTCCAGTAGTCTGAAAATCATTAAAATCATTTGGAACATCAATAACTAAAATAGAATCTTTTTTTAAAATTTTTTTTATTTGTCTTAATGCTAAAACTGGGTTTGATAAGTGTTCAAGTACATTCAGCATAGTAATTATATCAAACTTTTTTCCACTAAAAACATCCATGCTTTGAAGGCCAGCATGTTTTAAATTAAGACCCTTTTTTTTGCCATAATCAACTGCTTCTGTAGCAGGATCAAATCCATAGCATTCTATTCCTTTACTTTGAAAGTATTGTAATGCCAGTCCCCAACCACACCCAATATCAAGCATAGTTGTGTCTTTACTAAGTTTTTTTTTAATTTCGATAAAATTTTCATATATGTCCTGCCATCTTCCTTGAAAAAACTCCTTATCATTTACCTGAACCTCTAAAGAAGAATCGTTAAAGTTTTTATATTCTCCAGTATAAAACTCTTCAGCATAAAATTTTGTTATTTCTTCTTCTGATGGTGTTGGGGAAACTTGATAAAACCCATACTCATTTTTAATCAATTCAAAGTTATTTTTCATTCTACCCAAACTTAACATGGTGTGATGTACTCGTCCACCCGAGATTAGCAATCAAGTCAATTATAGATAAACTTGGTACAAAATTTTTACTATCTTTTTGATTATATGGTTTATTTTTATAGTCATTAAATAATAATTTAATTTTTGTAATTTCATTAAATCCATCTTTGTGTAAATATTCCTTAGCCCCA
>MDSY01063611.1_pt1 | contig 10024 bp, 13 predicted proteins | sample 811131 | NCBI WGS metagenome assembly MDSY01 (sample SAMN05326643, study PRJNA326480) | marine metagenome | isolation source: seawater | place: Atlantic Ocean: South West | collected 2010
ATTTACTAGCTACCAATTAGTTTCGCTTTTCCAGTTTAATTCATTCTTCTTTTCTTCTCTACTCTCTGAATACTATTTTTCAGTTTATAACACATTCAATATTTCCTTTGTTTTTCAACATCCTGAGATGATAGTGTTATTGATACTAATCATTATTTCAATACTAGCCAACATTAGGTCCCGCAGCAAGCACGATGTAAAAACACTTGACTATACTGGTTTGGGTTATTTATTTCTAATAACATTCATGATCGGCTACTCAAAAAATTCATCAGAAATGCTGTTGCATTATTTGACTCTGCCTTTAACCTATTATATAAATAAGCTTCTTGAATTGAACAAGAACTCTTTTTTAGCAAACTTTCTCTTTATTTTAATAATAATTAGCTTTTTGCTTTTTACCTTTGTGTTAAAATAGCATAAAATATGGACGATATTAAAATCAGTAATTCAGCTCTTGAAATCTTTCAACAATCAGTAGATGATTACCATAAACATGATGACATTAATCAGCCAATTCAAAACCCATATCCTGATACTTCACTGTCACATTTGTTATATAAAAAAAATTGGATAGATACTGTTCAGTGGCATTATGAAGACATAATAAGAGATCCAAATATTAATCCTGAGAAGGGAATGGAGATTAAGAGAAAAATTGACAAGTCAAATCAAGATAGGACCGAAATGGTAGAATACATTGATTCATATTTTTTGAATAAATTTTCTCAAATTGTTCCAAAAGAGCAAGCTTCTATAAACTCTGAAAGCCCTGCATGGGTTTTAGACAGACTTTCTATTTTGGTGCTAAAAATATATCATATGGATGAAGAGTATAAGAGAGAAGGTACAGGAGAAGAACATAAAGATTCATGTAAAAAGAAACTGGACATATTGCTTGAGCAAAGAAAAGATTTAGCGGGAGCTATAGATGACCTTCTGACTGATATCTCAACAGGGGATAAAAAAATGAAAGTATATAAACAGATGAAGATGTATAATGACGAATCTTTAAATCCTATTTTATATAAAAATAATGAGTGAGAAGCTAGATAAATCTCTACTAGTTTATAGATTTTCTTCTTTTGGTGATATTGCAATGATAATTCCCGTATTGCGATCTTTCCATCAAACATATCCTGACCAAAAAATCATTTTTGTTTCACGAGACTTTGTAAAACCCCTTTTTGAGGAGTTCCCAAACCTTGTATTTAAAGGGGTTGATTTTAAAGCAAACTATAGTGGACTAAAAGGCTTATTCCAATTATATAAAGAGCTTAAAAAAGAAAAAATTATTGCTATTGCAGATCTTCATGCTGTCATAAGAACATTTGTTTTAAACTTTTTTTTTAGAATCAGCTTTTATAAAGTAGCATCAATAAATAAAGGCAGAAGGGAAAGAAAAAAATTAATTAGAAAAAGAAATAAAGTTTTTCAACCTTTAACACCTATGCATTTTAGGTATTGTGAGGTTTTCAGAAAATTAGGTTTCCCTTTAGATTTAAATAATCATGAGTACCCTAACAAACCCCTTCTTAATAACAATTATTTGCGGGAAATGGTGCAAGCAAATAAAAAAATAATTGGCATTGCACCCTTTGCATCTAATGAGGGAAAAACTTATCCCCTAGATCATATGCAAAAAGTAATAGCATATTTACAACAGGAGAACTATGTTCTTCTTTTTGGAGGAGGAGAAGATAATCTTGAACAATTGCAAATTTGGGAAAAGGCATATAGTAATGTAAGAGACATTTCTAAAAAACATAACCTTACAGAACAAATTAATATTATGTATTATCTAGATGTTATGATCTCTATGGACTCAGCCAATGGACATATTGCTGCCAATTGTGGAACACCTGTCCTAAGCCTGTGGGGTCTTACACATCCATTTTGTGGATTTCAACCTTTTGATCAACCTATTGAAAACTCTTTAACCTTAGACCGCAAGAATTACCCTGAAATTCCAACCTCAATTTTTGGAGATAAAATCCCAAAAAATTATGAGTCTGCATTTAGATCTTTAGACCCTAAAACGGTGATAGAAAAAACATTAGAAATTCTAGATACCTCTAGATATCATCATAGCTAACCTCAATGTGGTTTGAGGTGATTCTAGATTGACAAGTTAAAACAAGCCCTTCTTCTACTTCTTCATCTGTTAATATTTGATTATTGTCCATCACAACAGATCCTTTAATAACCCTTGCCATACATGTGCTGCAGATTCCTCCTTGGCATGAATATGGAGCATCTACATCATTTTCTAAAGCTAACTCTAAAATTGTTATGTCTTTTGTAGTATCTAGATTATACTCTAGGTCATCACAAGTTATTTTAACTGTTTTTACCATATTAGCATTGGTTTTATGGGCAATATTAATAAATTATCTATTAATTAAAAATATTATCGTAAATTTACCGCCCTGATTTATAATAAGATGAAAAATTTTGATTTATCAGCTAGCTGTAATACAGTAGAAAAGAATACAACTTTTGTTGGAAACTTTGTTTCCGAATCAGATTTTAGAATTGATGGAACTTTTGAAGGGTCTATTGAAACTAAGGGAAAAGTTGTAATTGGTAAGAGCGGAAGCATTGAAGGAACGATAGTTTGTAACTCGGCTGACATAGAGGGTAAATTTAACGGAACAATTCAAGTTAAGGATCTATTATCAGTTGGTGCTACAGGATCAGTTGAGGGGGATGTTAATATCTCAAAATTAATAGTAGAGTCTGGAGCAATTTTCAATGCAAAATCTTCAATGAAAGGTGAGAGTGAATCAGGAGGTTTGAAAAAAATCACTAACTTCTCTGACAATCGTGAAAAAACAGCCTAGGTCTTGGTTAGTTTTTTCTGGTCTAGCCTTTGAAATAGCAATTATTATGTATTTGTTTTTGAAAGCAGGGTTTTACCTTGACAGTATTGCTTTATGGGGATTTGAGATTTACACTTTATTATTATCAATTGCTGCTATTCTTGTTATTATTTGGCTGATATTATTTCAAACAAAAAATCTTAAATAACTTTTTGATATTTTGATCTAAAATCATTTTAAAATTTTCTTTTTATACCTTACATTTGTCGCGCAAAACTTAACCTTTAAGGTTTAAGCATGATAAAAAATTTTCAAACACTATCTCTAACCTTTTTTATAGCAATATTGTCAAGTTATAGTTATGCGATTGAAGAAGAAAAGAAAGAGCAGTCTTTACAGGAAGAAATTACAGAATATATAAATCACCACGTTCAAGATTCTCATGATTTTTCATTTTTTTCAACAAAAGATAAAGAGACAGGAGAAAAAATCTATATAGACTTTCCTCTTCCGGTTATTTTAGTTGATGATGGAGTAAAAGTTTTTCTTTCATCAAAACTTGGACATGGTAAAAAGGTTGTTAATGCAGGAGGAAAATACTATAAACTCTACCATGGTAAAATCTATAAAACTAATGCTGAGGGATTGATAGAATATGATGGTGAGGGGAATGTGGTTAACGCAAAACCATTAGACTTATCAATCACAAAAAGTGTTTTTACAATTATTATGGTTTCGCTACTAATGATATTGTTATTTGTTTCTCTTGCACGATCTTATAGTGGTAATAATAAAATTGCAAAAGGGATAGGGCGCTTTTTTGAACCTATAGTCATTTATATTCGAGATGAAATAGCTATACCAAGTATTGGAGAAGAAAAGTATAAAAACTATATGAGCTTTCTTCTTACTTTATTCTTTTTCGTCTGGTTTCTTAACCTACTAGGGCTTACTCCCCTAGGAGTGAATGTAACAGGAAATATTGCAGTTACATTTTGTTTAGCTTTAATCACTTTTTTAATTACAAACATAACTGCAAATAAAACATATTGGAAACATATTTTTTGGATGCCGGGCGTTCCGGTTATCCTCAGGCCACTTCTTGCACCAATCGAATTATTAGGGATATTTATTAAGCCCTTTTCATTAATGCTTCGATTGTATGCAAATATTTTAGCTGGCCATGTCGTATTATATAGCCTGATTGGACTAATTTTTATTTTTAAAAATTTAGTTGGGTCAGGATTTTCACTAGTTCTTGTTTTTTTTATAGCCATCATTGAGCTGTTAGTTGCATTATTGCAAGCATATATTTTCACATTATTATCAGCTTTATATTTTGGATTTGCAATTCAACAAGACGATCACTAAATTAATGTTTAACTTAAAATAAATAAAAATGGAAATACCAAAAATTATCGGAGCAGGACTCGCAATCATTGGAGTTGGACTTGGAATTGGAGGAATAGGTAGAGGTGCAATGGAGGCAATTGGAAGACAACCAGATGCATCTAACACAATACTTGTTGCTGCAATTGTTCTTGCAGCACTAGTAGAGGGAATAGCCTTTGCGGCCTTGTTTGCTGTTAACTAATTACAAACCAACCTATGGAAAAATTAATAAATGAGTTTTCATCAGGCTTGTTTTTTTGGCAACTAATATTATTTGTAGGGCTGATTTTCTTTTTAAGAAAATTTGCCTGGAGACCAATATTGGATGCTGTTAATGAAAGAGAAAAGACTATTATTGACTCTTTAAATTCTGCAAAAGAAGCAAAAAAGGAAATGGAAACTCTACAAACTGAAAATAAAAAGATTCTTCAAGAAGCAAGAGCTGAAAGTGACGCAATGATTAATCAGTCTAAAAAATCTGGTAAAGAAATTATTGATCAAGCTAAAGCTGATGCAAAACTTGAAGCTGAGAAAATTATTGATCAAGCTAAACAATCAATTGATAATGAAAAAAGAGCTGCAATGAATGAGATAAAAAACCAGGTAGCAAATTTATCAGTTGACATTGCAAGTAAAGTTATTGATAAGGAAATGGAAAAAAATAATAACCATGAAGATTATATAACAAAATTAATAGACGACCAAAGTAAAAATTAACAATGTATTCTAAAACTGCATCAAAAAGATATGCAAAAGCTTTAATCGGATCTGCAATAGATAGTAATATTCTCGAAGAAACGTATTCTGAAATAAATAGCCTTAAGGATACTCTCACAAGCTCTATTGAATTATCAGAGTACCTGTTAAACCCTACTATTTCAAAAGAGGAGAAAGGAAGCTTTATAATTAAGATTTTTGGAAATGAACACCCTCATTTAATTAACTTGATCAACCTCCTTAAAGCTAATAATCGGTTAGATGAGCTTGAAAATATTGCAGATAGTTTTAATGAACTATATGCTAAGAGAAAGGGGATAATTGAGGCAAGCATAACTTCTGCAGTTCCAATTTCTAATGATTTGGAAAATGAGATTGTTAATTATTTAAAGTCAATTAAACAAGGACAAATTAACTTAACAAAAAAAATTGATAAAAGTATTATTGCAGGATTTGTTCTTGATTTTGATGATACTCAATTTGATGCGAGCGCTAAAAAGAAGTTAAATAAAATGCAAAAACAACTTACACAAAACAATTAAAACAAATAAAATGCAAAAAATAAAACCAGCTGAAATATCAGCTTTACTTAAACAACAATTAGATTCAGCAAATATACATTCAGAATTTGATGAAATAGGAACAGTACTAGAGGTAGGGGATGGAATAGCTAGAGTTTATGGTCTTTCCAACGCAGAATATGGAGAGCTAGTGTCATTTGAAAATGGACTTCAAGGAATGGTTTTAAACCTTGAGGAAGACCATGTAGGTGTTGTTTTATTTGGTTCGTCAAGAGAGATAAAAGAAGGCCAGACAGTAAAAAGAACAAAACAAATTGCATCAATAAAAGTTGGAGATGGAATTCTCGGTAGAGTGGTTGATACTTTAGGAAATCCAATTGATGGAAAGGGTCCAATAAAAGGGGAGTTATTTGAAATGCCTATAGAAAGAAAAGCCCCAGGGGTAATATATAGACAGCCTGTTAATGAACCACTGCAAACAGGAATTAAATCAATTGATGCAATGATACCAATTGGAAGAGGGCAAAGAGAATTAGTGATAGGAGACAGGCAAACAGGAAAAACGACTGTTTGTATTGATACTATTTTAAATCAAAAAGAATTTTATGATGCAGGACATCCAGTATTTTGTATTTATGTTGCTATTGGACAAAAAGCGTCTACTGTTGCAGCCATTACCAAAACATTAGAAGAAAAAGGAGCTCTAGCCTATACGGTGGTTGTAGCTGCAAATGCATCCGACCCTGCACCAATGCAGGTTTATGCTCCATTTGCAGGAGCCTGTATAGGTGAATACTTTAGAGATACAGGTAGACCGGCTTTAATAATTTACGATGATCTATCTAAACAAGCTGTTGCATATAGAGAGGTTTCACTATTATTGAGAAGACCTCCTGGAAGAGAAGCATACCCTGGAGATGTTTTTTATCTTCATTCAAGACTTTTGGAGCGATCAGCAAAAGTTGTTGCAGATGACAAAATTGCAAAAGACATGAATGATCTTCCAGAAGCATTAAAAAATAAAGTTAAAGGAGGGGGCTCGCTAACAGCATTACCAATTATAGAAACTCAAGCCGGAGATGTTTCAGCTTATATTCCAACAAATGTTATTTCTATTACAGATGGTCAAATTTTCTTAGAATCTGATTTGTTTAACTCAGGGGTTAGACCAGCAATTAATGTTGGGATTTCTGTTTCAAGGGTTGGGGGATCAGCTCAAATTAAATCAATGAAAAAAGTTGCCGGGACATTAAAATTAGATCAAGCTCAATATAGAGAGCTAGAAGCATTCTCTAAATTTGGATCAGATCTTGATGCAGCAACACTTAATGTTATTGAGAAGGGAAGAAGAAACGTTGAGATTCTTAAGCAAAATCAAAACGATCCTTTCCAAGTAGAAGATCAAATTGCTATTATCTATGCTGGGTCTCAAAATTTACTTAAGGATGTCCCAGTTGATAAGGTAAAGGATTTTGAGCAGAGTTTTTTAGCGGAACTTAAGAAAAATCATAAGAAACTACTAACAGAATTAAAATCAGGAAAAATATCTGATAAAGAAATGGATCAATTAAAAACAGTTTCAGAAAAAATTTCAAAAACATTTTAAATGTCTGGTTTAAAAGAGATAAGAAATAGGATAAGCTCTGTATCGTCTACGATGCAGATAACCAATGCAATGAAAATGGTCTCTGCTGCGAAGCTTAAAAAAGCTCAAGACTCGATCTCAGCAACCCTCCCTTATTCAAATAAATTATCTGGATTAATACAAAATATTTCAACTTCAGGCGAACCACTAGAGAGTCCATTTTTCATAAAAAGGGCAATTCAAAAAGTGTTAATAATTGCAATCACCTCAAACAAGGGGCTTTGCGGAGGGTTTAACTCAAACGTAATTAAGGAAGTTACAAAACTTATAGAAACAAAATACTCATCTAAAAAAGTAGAAATTGCTTGTATTGGAAAAAAAGGAGGAGATATTTTGTCAAAGAAAAACAATGTAATTGATTCCTTTAATTCAGTTTATGATGAATTTTCATATGAAAATGTTAAGAAGATCGCAGAGTTATTTATGGAAAAATTTTCTAATGAAAGTTATGATGAAATTATATTGGTATATAATCACTCCAAAAATGCAGCAACCCAAATCTTAACAGTGGAGCCTTATCTTCCAATTGAAGAGGAGCAAGAAGAAACAGCAACTAAAGCTACAGGAGATTATATTTTTGAACCATCACAATCTGAGATTTTAAATGAATTAATCCCAAAAGCACTAGTTGTTCAGCTTTTTAAATCAATTTCTGATTCTATTGCAGGGGAGCATGGAGCAAGAATGACAGCAATGCATAAAGCTACAGATAATGCTTCAGAGCTAAGAGACCAATTAAAGTTAACATATAATAAAGCAAGACAAACTGCCATTACTAATGAAATATTAGAGATTGTAGGGGGAGCTGAAGCTTTAAATTCATAAAATAATTTTTAACATCTCATCCTTCACTTTTTTGTATTTTTGGTGGAAACAGCAATAGATGATAGGTTTATCCCAAAAAAGAAAAATGATGATAAATAAGATGTTATATAAATCTGCTGTTGTTGTTCTGTTGTTAGTGTCAGGGTGCGCTGTTAATAATAAAAGTTCTAATACTGCACTTAACCTAAACCTTGATTTAAAAAATGTTGTCAAAGAAATAAAGAAATCCGATAAGAAATTTAAAAATCTAAGAAACAGAGCAAAAATAGAATTTGATAACGGGAAAACAATTCAAAGTGTTATTTTAAACCTACGTGTATTAGAAAATGAGGCGTTATGGATTAGTGCATCAATGATTGTTCCAATAGCTAAAGCATTAATAACAAAAGATCGGTTTATTTTTTATGAAAAATTTCAAAGAACATATATTGATACACCTTTAAAAAAGAATAAAGAAAGATTCCTTCCTGTATCTATAGAATTAATTCAAAATATTTTATTTGGAAAGCCTGCTGTTGATATAGATAATAGAAATTGGAAAATTATTAAAAACCCAACACAATATGTGCTTACCCCTTCCGACAATAGAGATAATATTCAGCCTACACTATTTTTTAATCCTACAAATTTTTCTCTTGAAGAACAGCGTATATATTTTAATTCAATTAATACTTTATTAGCTATTGAATACAATAATTTTAAGTCAGTGAAGGAACAGAATATCCCTACAAAAGTTTTTATGTCCATAATTCGAAATGGGGAAATATTAAAAATAACAATTGAGTATAATCAAATAGATTTTCCAAATAACCTAACTTTCCCTATTACAATACCAGAAGGATATAGAAAAATAAATATAAATGAACTATTGCAATAGAATTTTATTATTTTTTATTCTCCTTCTATTTAATTATAGCTTTTCACAAGATTATAATCAACAACAAAAAAAATTAGAAGCTCAGAAGCTGTCTATAAAAAAAGAAATAGAAAAAATTAATGTGTTGGTTTCTGAGAATAAAAAAAAGACAACAACACTTTTAGATAATATTGAAGATGTGGAGTTAAAGATTTCTGTTAGAAATAAACTGATAGACGTTAACAATCAACAATCAAACAACTTATCCAATCAAATCAAAAATAAAAGCGATAGGATTAATGATTTAGAGATTGATTTAAAAAAATTAAAAGATGAATATGCGACAATTGTATTTAATTCTTATAAGAAAAGATCTTCTAAACTAAAATTAATGTTCTTGTTTGCTGCAAGAGATTTTAATCAGGCTTTTTCAAGGTTTCAATATTTTAAACAGTACTCAGCTTATCGAAAAGAACAAGCAAATAAAATTATTCTAACCCAACAAGATATAGCATCACTTATAGATACTCTGGAGAGTAATAGGTTAAAGAGACAGCTAGTAATAGATGAGAATAAAAAAATTAAAGTGGAGCTAGAAGGAGAAAAACTAGAAAAAAATAGACTCTTTAATACTCTGGAGAAAACAAATAAAAACTATATTTCTGAAATAAGAAAAAAAGAAAAAGAATCAAAACTTATTGATAATGAAATTCAAAAATTAATTAGACTAGCGATATCGGAATCAAATAACAATGACTCTAATGCTAATAATTTTGCACTAACACCAGAGGGCAGGATTATTTCTTCAAATTTTCTCTCTAACAAAGGCCAATTACCTTGGCCGTTAATAGAGGGAGTAATTACAAGAAGATTTGGAACTCAACCTCATCCAGTTGTTAGAACAGCCACAATAAACAGCACTGGTATTATGATAGCAACTTCTCCAAATTCAATAGTAAGGGCTATATTTGAGGGACAAGTTCTATCTGTCTATGGTTTCAAGGGAGGTAATCCAGGAATTTTAGTAAGACATGGAAAATATATTTCTAACTATCAAAATCTATCACAGGTTTTTGTTAAGAAGGGGGATAAAATTCAAGCAGGGGAAGAAATAGGAATAATATTTACAAATAACACATCAGGAAAAGCTATATTAAAGTTTAGCATATTTAATGAGTTAAAGCCAGAGAATCCTCAGAATTGGTTAAGTAAATTTTAGTTTTATTTTTCGATTAATAGCCAAGCA
>MDSY01085621.1_pt1 | contig 10024 bp, 11 predicted proteins | sample 811131 | NCBI WGS metagenome assembly MDSY01 (sample SAMN05326643, study PRJNA326480) | marine metagenome | isolation source: seawater | place: Atlantic Ocean: South West | collected 2010
AAGCTGAAAATACTACATTAGCAAAATTTATTAGGAACTTAGAGAGCAGAATTTATGCTCAATTCGCTAAACAATTAGTAGAGAGTATGTTCTCTAATGATAATCCTGCTGGATTTGGATCATTTATATTAGAGGGTAATACTATTACCTGGGAACTAGTAACGGATGAAGCTGGGGCTGAATTTATAAGATTAACAGTTGTAGCTGAAGACGGAACATCAACAGTGATTGAAATACCAGTTGGAACTGGTAACTTTGGTCAAGATCCAGATACCGGTGGTGATGGTAATGGTTAGAATTGCACTTGCATGCATTTTAATTTTATCCGGCTGCGCATCGATTCCGCAATGGAGCGATAACCCGCAAGATTGTAAGCGTTGGGAAGAAGGATTTCAAAAAGATTTAGTTACTGGAGTTACTAAACAGTTATCCAGAAAGTATATTTGTGTTGAAGAACCTGAAGCAGTTAGATTACCATCATATATTGAATTATTAAATTTACCTCCTGCAAAAGAAATGCCAGTTGTTGCTGTTTATAATTTTTTAGATAAAACAGGACAGCGAAAAGCAAGAGAAGGAATAGCTGATTTCTCTACAGCTGTTACTCAAGGTGCTACTGAAATGGTTATTGATGCACTTAAAACTGCAGGTAGTGGAAAGTGGTTTAGAGTTGTTGAAAGAAACGGCATTGACCATTTAGTTAGAGAAAGACAGATTATTCGTTCTGCCAGAACAGATTTTGCAAATAAAACTGGCGAGGATGATCCAGGAGTACAACCTCTTTTATTCGCAGGAATTATTATAGAAGGGGGAATAGTAGGGTACGATACAAATTTAATGTCAGGTGGACGAGGCGCACGGACACTTGGTATTGGGTACTCTAAACAGTATAGGCAAGATGCCGTTACTGTATCCATGAGAGCAGTATCAGTTCTCACTGGAGAAGTGTTATTAAATGTCCAGACTAGGAAGACAATTCTGAGTTACGGTGAAAGTGGAGATATTTTTAGATTCATTGAAACTGGAACTCAATTAGTTGAATTCGAGGATGGTGTGGGAAATAATGAATCAGTGACTTACGCAACACGAACAGCTATTGAAGCTGCAGTGTTGGAATTAATTTACCAGGGCCACGATAGAGGGTTCTGGGTCATCGAGGGTGATCATAGACATCCACATAACGTAGATGGTTCAAATGAGAAACACTCTCTAGAGGAGTACGAAAATGAATAAACTTTTAAGTTTAGTTTTACTAATGTCGACAGCATTTGTTTTCGCACAAGCCACTGATGATAACGAAATCAATATAACTCAAACTGGTGATACTTTAAAACTTTATATTGACCAGATTGGGTTTGGAAACAAAGTAGGTGGTGATGATGCTTCCGGTGGAAGTCCATCAGCAATGGCCATAACAGGTGCTACTTTGGAATTTGATTTAGACTTTACTGGTAATTCAAATATTTTATTTGGACCAGTAGTAGCTGATAGTTCATACTATAAATTAGACTTTACAGGAGACTCTAATGAAATAGATTGGAATATTGGTTATATCGGAAGTGCTGATGATTCAAACATTAACTTTGATGTTACTGGAGACAGTAATGAGTTTGATTTAGATCAAGGTTATGTAGTTAGTGCAGAGAGACTTAATGCTGATTTAATCCTTATTGGAGATTCAAATATCTTTGATATAGATTGGGAATCAGATGATCTTACTTGGGACTTTGAAGTAACAGGTGGATCTAATAATATTAATACTTTGCAGAAAGATGGTGCACAATATCTTGAAGTCGAATTAAACGGCGACAGCGCAGATGTTGACATCAATCAATTGTCAGGTACTTGTGTAAGTGGAGCAGGCAATTCGTGTGCTACACCTAATGCAAAAATTACATTAGATATTACATCAGATAATGCTATTATCCAGCTTAATCAGAAAGACGCAGCTAACGATAGCTAGTTTATTATTACTCATCAGTGGGGTCATATATGGTGACCCCATTGGCGATATCATAGAGTCAACAGGGCTCTCATCCCTCGTTCGAGGAAATGAAAGATTAGAATCAACAGTTAATTTAGGAGTAGAGTTGTATGATACTGCTGAGACTTCTAATGGAAGAATGCTTATTGAATTTATAGATGAAGCAGAACTAGCATTAACAGAGCATACTAGAATATTAATTGATGAAGTAATATTTGATCCTGATCCTTCTAAGTCAAAAATGACTATGAGATTTGTTCAAGGTACAGCAAGATTTGCTTCTGGTAAACTTGCAATAATGAATAAACAAAATATTGATATACAAACTCCAACAGCTACAATTGGTATAAGAGGAACCGATTTTACAACCTCAGTAGATGAAATAGGAAGATCATTAGTAATACTTCTTCCTGATGAGAATGGAGACGCCTCCGGCGAAATAACAGTAACCAATCAAGCAGGTACTATAACATTAGATGAAGCTTATCAAGCAACTATGGTATCAACTTTAGATTCTGCACCAACAAGCGCAGTACAAATAAACAATATTACACCTTCAATGATTGATAATATGTTTATAGTTAACCCACCAACAGAAGTAAAAGAAGCAATAGAAGAACAAGTACAAGAAGATAATAATCAAGATCAAGGTATATTAGATGTAGACTTTTTAGCATATGATGAATTAGATAAAGACTATGATGATTATGCTAATGATCCTGATTATGATGCAAGAGTAGGTAGAATAGATATAGATTATCTTTCAGGAGACTTCTTACCTGACTTATTAGATGTAATAGAAGAATTAATTAGAACAACTGAAGAACTAGGTGAAGTAAGACAAGCAACCGGTCAAGATGGATGGGCATTAAAGGACGCTACATTTGGCTTTAACAAAGATAGTCAGTATAATATATTTGTAGAAGATGGTAACTTAATATTTTTTAGAGATATAAACGGAGTTATAAATATAACTATAGCCTCAGGCGGAAACGGTTTTATATCTTCTAGATTTGATACATATGAAGGTATAATAGAATTTGGATCAGGAGAAGGAATTGAAATATATATTAATCAGTCTAATTAGTATTTTTATTACTTTATCAGTAGAAGCTGGACCTACAGACGATAACCATATACACGTTGAACAAGTTAATGGTGGAGATAATTTATCTTTAACTATTAATCAATTAGGCTTTGGTAATAGTATTGAATTTTCTTTCGATCATCAAAACAATACATTTAATTTAAATCAAACTGGATCTGGTAATTCTATATCATGGGTATCTTATTGGGGTTCAGGTAAAGGCTGGGGTGGAGATGTAGACGGTTATGGCAATAATGAAGCTGTTCAACAATATGATGGTGCAACATATGGTAGACATATATGGGGCAATAATAATGACGTTGATGTTTACCAAAATGGAAGCCATACTTTTAACTTAGATATACATGCTGATGATACAGAAGTAGAATTATGGCAAGAAGGGTCAGGCAGTCATTATGCACATTCATATTTTTATGGCTCAGCAGATGGGTCACAGGTTGATTTAATGCAGAAAGATGGTGGTAATCATAACGCACAAATCAGATTACAAGGAACACAACCAACAACTTTAAATTTATTACAACAAGGATCTACTAACCAATCATACAACTTAACTCAAAATTGTTATACAGTTGGTGGTTGTACTGTAAACGTTTCGCAAGGTAACTAATTGAAATTATGGCATGCAGGTATTACTCTCCTGCTTTTATTAACAATAAGAGTATTTGATCCTTTCTTAATAGAGTCATTAAGATTAAATTATTTCGACTCACTTCAAAGAAATCACGAAGAATCTTTTTCAGAGCAGATAGTATTAATTGATATAGATGAAAAAGCTATACAAAAATACGGGCAATGGCCTTGGCCTAGAAAAGATCTAGCATACGCTTTAAATGATATACCACCAGATAATCTGCTTGCTCTTTCCATTATTCTTTCAGAAAAAGATAGATTTAACGGTGATTGGTCTCTTGCAGAGACGTTACAATATTACCCTTCAGTATTATCAACTGCTCCTACTAAACAAATACAAACAGAAAGAGAGTTGCATGTCGGTACTGCTACTCTAGGTAAAATACCAGCTCAAGAATTTACAGTTGATTATCCAGGAATATTATTACCATTAGATATATTAGCTCAATCAGCTAATGGATATGGAGCTATAAGTGCAGTTCCTGATATAGATGGTGTTGTTAGAAAACTGCCTGTAGTTGTTTCTTCAAATAAAAAGGTATATCCATCATTTGCATTAGAAGTTATTAGAACAGCAGTAGGAGATATATCATATCAGATAAAAACTAATGATATAGGTATTGAATGGGTGCGTATCCCTGCGTATGATAAGATCTCAACGTTAAATGATGGTACCGTATATAACACATATTGGAACAAATTCAAACGTGTTAGCATAGGGGATATTAGGGGAGAGAATATATCTCCAGGTAGTATCTTAATAGTAGGGCCTACTTTCGAAGGAACTAATATTGTTCCTACTCCAGTTGGTGCAATGTATCCTCATGACATTCAAGCAAACTTAGTAAAGACTATAATCGATGGAACTGTTATTACTCGTCCTGATTATTTTCTTTTTGTTGAGCTAGTCGCTCTAGTACTTCTAGGTCTTCTTGCTCTAACGTCTTTAACTTGGCTGCCTTCTTTGACCAAAAACCAAACGCTGGGCGTTTCCCTTTCGGGAATGGCCAATGTTGGATTGATTTTGGCTGTTTTATTTTCTTCTTATTACCTTTTTTCTTCAAAATATATCCTGTTTGATCCTACTTGGATAATCATTACTATAGTATTAGTATTTAGCCATGGTGCTTTCATTCAGTTCTATACTAACTTTAAACAACGTCAAGAAATAAAGAAACAATTTGGAACTTATGTATCACCAGACTTAGTTAAGCAGCTACAAGATGATCCTTCATTATTAAAGTTAGGTGGAGAGAGAAAAGAAATGAGCTTTATGTTTATGGATATATGTGGCTTTACTCCTATAAGTGAGCATTATAAGAATAATGATGATCCAGAAGGTCTAGTTGAACTGATTAATAAGTTTTTAGATCTACAAACTAAGATCATTCTAAATAATAAAGGAACAGTAGACAAATACATGGGTGATTGTATTATGGCTTTCTGGAATGCACCATTGCCATGCGATAATCATGCTGATATGGCAATAAAGACTTCAATAGAAATTATTGAAGCTACAAAGGAATTAAATGAAGAACTTAAGCCTCTCGGCCTCCCTCCTATTAACGTTGGTATTGGTGTTAATACCGGTACAGTTATCTGCGGAAACATGGGATCAGAAACTAGATTTGACTATACCGTCATTGGAGATGCCGTTAATCTCGCAGCTAGACTCGAGAGCCAAACACGAAATTACCCTGGGGTGGACTTGCTGTTATCGGAATTCACTCATAGAGCAAGTACATCAGGAGAATTTACTGAAGTCGATAGAATTAAAGTTAAAGGAAAAACCGAAGAGGTTACGATTTTTACCCATAGAGAATGAACCAACTGAAGAGCAGTTAAGATATTTTTATATTGTTAATTTTTTAGATATGGCTGGTTCATATTATTTTGTAAAGAATAATCCTAACATTAAAGAAGCCAATTTTTTTTTACCAGAGAAACCTTCATTTGGCCAATTTGTAGCACATAAAGCTATAACAACACCAATAGTAGCTCAAAACGTTGAAGCTGGTCAAATGACTATTATGAATTCAGTAATCACAATTGTAGTTTTACATAACTGGTATCTATATACGTCAACACCAGAATGCCCACCTAATTTTTATCATGATACCGGTGAAAGAGTACCTTGCTAAGTAATATAAATATAAGTTGAACCTACATACATAATAGGTTATAATAGAGGAGTTAATATGGCTTTTAGTAAAGAAAGAGTGATCGAACACTTAAAAAGAGATGAAGGTATAGTATGTGAAATATACCTAGATCATCTCGGATATAAAACTGTTGGTATAGGACATTTAGTTCTAGATTCTGATCCAGAGAATGACCTTGATGTAGGTGATCCTGTTCCAGAAGAAAGAGTTATGGAATTATTTGAAGCAGACCTAGATATAGTAATGGGTGACTGCGAAAAAGCATTCCCTAACTGGAGTGACTATAACTATACTATTCAAGAAGTACTTATTAATATGATGTTTAATCTTGGTATGACTAGACTTTTAAAATTTAAAAAGTTTATAGCTGCCATAGATGAGCAGGATTGGAATGAAGCAGGCGCTCAAATGAAAGATTCACAATGGTGGAGTCAGGTTGGACCTAGAGCTCAAAGATTGTGGGAAAGAGTAATTGCTTTAGATCCTGATAATGATATGGAATTGATTTGAGTCAAAAAGCAAAAAAAATTATAGATGATACTATCTTAAATTCAAAAGACTTTACTATGTTTATTGAACAACAGGTAAGTAAATCCGGTTGTGATATTCTTGATGCTTTAGTAACTTATGCTGAAAAGAATAATATTGAAATAGAAACTGTAGCGGGTCTAGTTAAAAATAGTCACGTACTTAAAGCTAGACTTGCAGCAGAGTCTGAAAAATATAATCTACTTAAGGAAAAGTCAGGGAATAAGTTACCGATATAATGTATAAAATTTATCGCAAGTTCTGGTCTAATGAGGAACTTGATGATCTTTATAGTCTTATAGTTAGTAATGAATGGCATAATCAAGGAACTATAGGTTCCAATGATATAAAAGATCGTAATGATGTTAAGGCAGATGATTACTACTTAACTAAAAAGCGATCTAGAATAGCTCAAGCACAGACATTACGCCCTAAAGATATACCAGACCACTTTAAACAAAAGCTCTTAAAAGCAATGGAGAGAGATTTTCCTGTGGATGATGATTCATACTATTTCGATGAAGAATGGGCTATTAATAGATACCTAGGTGAACAAGGTGGTAAGTTTGATTGGCATGAAGATGTATTAGACTTTTTTATATATGAGATAAATTCAACTGCTGAACAACACTTTATTAGAAATACAAGACCTCAAAGAAAACTTTCTGTATCAGTTGCAATCAATGATAAAAGCGAATATAATGGTGGTAATCTAGTCATAGGTGAAGAATTCAAAGATAGTGAAAGAAAACCTGTAGACTTAGATAGAGGTGATATGGTAATATTTACCTCGAATACTTATCATGGTGTAGAACCTGTAACTAAAGGTATTAGGTATGCACTAATTATATGGGCACTTTCTTATAATGAGATCTATGAATGGAACAAGTACTACAAGAACTTAGAGGACGATACCGAAACTACTTTATGACACCTTTTGAAGTATATACAAAATATATTGCTTTAAAGAATCATTTTTCTCAAGAGAGATATGATTACTTTACTTATGGTGGTAAGGTAAGAGCGAAAGAATCTTCTTTTGAAATAAGAAAAGACAAATACTTTTTCTATAAGCTTTCCAAGCATAAAGATATAGAAAACTTTCTTTTAGCTAATATACTAGAAGGTGGAAAAGATTTTTGGGTTGGTGAGTTGAGAGATACTGCACCAGAGGATATATATCGTAAGTGGAAAAAAAGACAAGAATCACTTACTTATACCTTCAAAGACGATTTAACTAGAATGGATGATGACTTTGATAAAAACTTTAAAGTTGATCAATATGGACATCCGTTATTGTTAAGATTATACCTTAGAGATGAGGTATGTATTGAGACTATGTGTATACTAGATATGCTAGTAAACTATAGTAAAACCTGGAACAAATACTTGAAAAAAGACTTGATCTGGGAAGATAAATATACTATAATTAAGAAATATAGGCCTTTCCTATCTATTAATACAGATAAGTTTAAGTCTATAGTACTTGATTATTTTAATAATGTATAAAGTGAATAAAACGTTAATAAACCGCAATATATAAGGAGAAAAATATGTCGCAATCGTTCGCAAATATGAAGAAGAACTCGGCTTCTGAATTAAATAAACTCACCGAGGCACTTAATAAGCTTGATTCTAGCAAACAACAAAAAAGAGGACCTGACGAAAGAATATGGAAGCCTGAAGTTGATAAGGCTGGAAATGGCTATGCTGTAATCAGATTCTTACCTGCACCAGATGGTGAAGATGTACCTTTTGTTAGGGTATGGGATCATGGTTTTCAAGGCCCTACCGGACAATGGTATATCGAGAAGTCTCTAACTACTATTGGACAAAAAGACCCTGTATCAGAATATAATACTATGCTATGGAATTCTGGTATAGAGGCTAATAAAGATTTAGTAAGAAAGTATAAAAGAAGACTTTCTTTCTACTCAAATATTTTCGTTGTAAAGGATCCATCTAATCCTGAAAACGAAGGTAAAGTTTTCCTCTACAAATTCGGTAAAAAGATCTTTGATAAGCTCAATGATATGATGAACCCGCAATTTGAAGATGAAAAACCTGTTAATCCTTTCGACCTTTGGACTGGAGCTGACTTTAAGCTCAAGATACGTAATGTGGAAGGTTACAGGAACTACGATAAGTCTGAGTTTGATAACTCTGCACCACTTTTAGATGATGATGATAAACTAGAGCAAGTGTGGAAATCGCAATATGCTTTAGGTGAATTTATCGATGCTGATAATTTCAAATCTTATGATGAGTTGAAAAGCAAACTCTATAGAGTTTTAGCTTTAGAAAGTGGTAATCAGGAATCAGCAATGGTTGAGGCGCCAGCTTCACCTGCTCCGACTATCCCAACGAGTTCAGCTGATGAGGACATTCCCTTAACTTCATCATCTGACGACGACGACGAATCTTTGTCGTTCTTCCAAAACTTAGCTAAATCTTAATTTAGTTAATTTTTCTCTCAGGGGGCCGTTCGTGCCCCCTAACTTTTTACTTAGAAATAAAGACAGTTGGTGGGACTGGAGCGATGAACTTAGCTTGTGTTGTTGATACTGCAGTGGAAATATTAGTATCTCCACCTATTGCTGTTGATGATTCTTGATTAACAACATTATTGACTTCGTTGTTAATTGCTCCTTGAACTGTTTGTTGTGCTTGGTTATTTACATTAGGTACCATATTTTCAGTACCTGAACCTCTTAATCTTTCTACTTGATCGGCTATTCTTTCTAATTTACCTATATCTACATTACGTTGTAATCTTCTTATCTCTTCAGTAAAGTCATATAGATAATCAAAATCATCTCCTAGTGCTTTATCATTTACTGAAGTTAATAGCATAGTTAATTGTTGAGCTACGCTATCAAACTGAATACCTTGTTCGCTTACTTTGCTCATTACTTCCATAGCATTAGCTAAATCCATTAACGGGCCTGATATTCTTTCTAGCCCTCGAGTTGAGCTAGCTGTATCCATCATTTTACCAAAACCAAATATATCTAAATCAAATCCTTCTCCGGTTTCGTTTATTTCACCTGTTACACCTTGAAGTATAGAGCTAATACCTTTACCCATTGATGCAAATTTTTCTTCTAATCCATCAACATTTACTTCAGTAAGATCATTAATACCTGAAGCTAAATTATTTAAATCATCTGATATTCTTTGTAAGCCTCTAGTTCCAAAAAAGCTTTCAAAACCTGCTATAAGATTACCAAAACCTTCACCTAGTTCAGTTCCTTTTCTTTGGAACATTTCAGCGTCAGTTTTATTTAATTCATTTATAGCTTTAGGAAGCTCTTCCATAAGCTCATCGTCTAGAACATTTGCTCCAAATACACCGGCAATGTTATCCATACCGTCAATAAGTGCGTTTAACCCTTTACCTATTTTAGGAGCTTTTCTATGAAATGCATCAGCATCAGTTTCACTCATAATCTGAATGCCTTTAGCTAATGGCTCTAAATTATCATCTATTGCTTGTAAAAATTGAACTTCAAATAAAATACCTGCGGTGTGAGCTTCTTTAATAAATTGATTAAGACCAAAACCCATTTTTTTCATATGAGGTACGAAGTCTTGTCTTAATTTTATATC
>MDSY01068341.1_pt1 | contig 10023 bp, 12 predicted proteins | sample 811131 | NCBI WGS metagenome assembly MDSY01 (sample SAMN05326643, study PRJNA326480) | marine metagenome | isolation source: seawater | place: Atlantic Ocean: South West | collected 2010
AAGCAGAAGAAAAAGTATTAGATGCTTTAGTTGGAAATAAAGCAAGTGTGGCTACAAGAGAAAGTTTTAGAAAAAGATTAAGGAGTGGAGATCTTGATGGTAATGAAATTGAAATAGAAGTTCAAAATAACTCTTCTGGTATGCAAAGTTTTGAAATACCCGGCATGCCTGGTGGAAATGTTGGAATGATTAACCTTGGAGACATCTTAGGTAAATCAATGGGAGGCAAGAAAGGTAAGAAAAAAAAAATGACTGTTAAAGAATCACACGATATTTTAATAGCTCAGGAATCAGATAAAATGATTGAAGAAGACAAAATTATTTTAGAAGCTAAAAAAACTACTGAAGAAAATGGAATAGTTTTTTTAGACGAGATTGATAAAGTTTCAGCTAGAAGTGACAGAGTCGGAGGTGATGTTTCAAGAGAAGGTGTTCAAAGAGACTTATTACCACTTATTGAAGGTACGACCGTAAGTACTAAACATGGTCCTATTAAAACTGATCATATTTTGTTTATCGCTTCTGGAGCGTTTCAACTTGCCAAACCTTCAGATTTATTACCCGAATTACAAGGGAGATTACCAATAAGAGTTGAATTAAATGCACTAAAAGAAGAAGATTTTATAAGGATACTAAAAGAACCAGATAATAGTTTAATTAAACAATACAAAGAACTGTTAAAAACAGAAAACGTTAATCTAGAATTTACAGATGATGGTATTGATATGCTTGCAAAGATTTCTGCAGAAGTTAATGCTTCTGTTGAAAATATAGGAGCAAGAAGACTTCATACAATTATAGAAAAGGTCCTAGATGATATAAGCTTTAACGCTACTGATAGGGCTGGTGAAACAATCACGATAGATCAAAATTATGTTCAAGATAACTTAGGCAATTTAGTTAAAGATACCGACTTGTCCAAATTTATTTTATAAATTTTTTAGTTTAATTAAAATTGCTCCAGCACCACCGTCCTTTATAGTAGCTTCAGAAATTGAAAAAACACAGTCACTAAGTTCATTATTGTTATTAATAAATTCAGGAACAGAAAATTTTAATTTACTTAGATTTTTTGAAACATAAGTATCATTATCTGTGGTTGAATGAAGCCCTTTTCCTGTAATTAAAAGTATTTCCTTAAACTTTTTTTTTACACATGAAAGTATTATTTCTTTAACTTTTTGATTAGCTTCATCCAAAGTAAAACCGTGTAAATCAAATTTAAATCGTTCGCTTCTTGAATTACTAACTATATTTTTTTTTTCTTTATCATAGATATCTGAAGGACTCTTAGTGTAATCTTCCCATATTTTTTTATCTTCTTCTGGGAGATCTTTCTTTTTTATCACTTACTTATAATTTCAGCTAAATACCAGTTAGGACTTTTATTTTTAATATTTCTTGTAAATTTCCAGACATCTGTAACAAATTTAATTTTATCTGGATTGCCTTCTATAATTTTATCATCTTTATCTTTTTTTACGGAAATAACTTCTGCTACAAATTTTACTGTAGCAAATATATCATCTTTGGCTTTTTCATATTTTTCGACTGATGATTCCTTAATACCTATGAATGTAAACTCAGACTTAATTTTATCATTATTTCTAGCCTCAATTGCTCCAGAAAAATTATTATTCATTATAGAAGTTAAGAGACTTTTTAATTTTTTTAAATCTCCATTTGCAAAAGATGTAAGTATTGACTCGTAAGCTATTTCAGCTCCTTTTAAAAATTCTTTTTTATCTTTACCTTCTAATATTTCATGATTTATGTTCAATGGTTTGATTACATTTTTAGGAATATTAAATTTTTTTTCTGCAAAGCTTGGGTAAACTTTTGACTCATGGCCAGTTTTTCTCCCTAATATACTTCTTAGGCGCAAAATTATGAATCCTGCGATCATACCCAGTAAAATTATATCTATAAAACCAAAACTGTTACTCATAATTTGATAATTATACATTAATCATATATTTTTAAAGCAGACAAATGAACCCATTTTTTATAATTTTTATAGTCCTTCCAGTGCTAGAAATATTTTTAATGATAAAGATTGGCGGTAAAGTTGGAGCTCTAAATACAATTTCTTTGATTTTTTTAACAGCAGTAGTTGGTGTTTATTTTGCAAAATTGCAGGGAATAAGGACTTTTAGAACTGGTATGATTAATTTGTATCAAAATAAATTACCTATCTATGAATTTCTATCCGGTGCTTCAATTGCAATAGCTGCTTTACTTTTAATTATACCTGGTTTTTTAACAGATTTTTTAGGTTTCCTGCTTTTAATACCTTTTACACGAAAAATTATATTTAGTGTTGTATTAAAGAATGAAAATAAAGTTGATATAAATAATAAAGATACCATTGATGGTGAAATAGTAGATAAAAAAAAAGATGACTTATAAAATTTTAGGCAAATATATTAAAGAATTAACTTTTAACATTCCAAATCCAAAAACTTTTTTTTTACTCTCTAAAGATATTGTTAACTATAAAATTAATATTGATATTAAAAATGTCCAAGTAAAACAAAATATTATAGAGATTTTAACGACACTGGCATTGAATCCTATAAATGACAATTTTGAAAAAATAGATACGAAAATTGTTTTTTCTACAATCATAGAATTAAATAATGAAAAAATCAAAAAAGAAGAAATTGAAAAAATAATTCTAATAGAAGTTCCTTCAGAAATTTATCCTGAGCTCAGGCGAATATTTATTTTTTTATTTGAAAACTCAGGTTTTAAAGATATAAAAATTAATAATTCTGTTGATTTTGAAAAACTCTATAGATTACGAAAAGTTCAATAAAAATTTTTCTTTAATTGACTTTTCAAAAATTCCTTGTGTTTTTTTATTTCAACGTCTGAAATCTTTGTAATTTTTTTGTTATAATTTTTAACTTGAATAAAATTTTGATCTGGATTGTTGTTTGAAAGATTAAATTTCGGCTCTTTTACATCAAGTAAATTAATATAAACCTCTCTTAACAACTCACAATCAAGTAAGGCATTATGCTTTGCTCTTCTAGATAAATCTATATTAAATTTCCTACATAAAGCATCTAGAGAATTTGATGTTCCAGGAAATTTATTTCTTGCTTCTTCTAAAGAGTCGATAACTAATTTTTTATTGATTTTGTCTTTTTTAATTGAGCTTAACTCTCCATCTAAAAATCCTAAATCAAAAGATGCGTTATGAATAATAATTTTTTTATCTTTGATAAAATTTATGAATTCGTCTGCTACTTGATCAAACGTTTTTTTGTCTTTTAAAAATTCTTCTGAAAAACCATGAACATTGAAAGCTTCGCTAGGCATGCTTCTTTTAGGATTAATTAACTTATGAAAAATATTTCCTGTAGGTATCAAATCTTTTGTTTCTATACAGGCGATTTCAACGATTCTATGTCCATCCCTGTAGGATAGTCCTGTTGTTTCTGTATCTAAAAATATTTCATTCATATAATTTAATTATATCTAGTAAGTTTTTTTTTAAAATAGTTAAATTTTTTTCATTAACAACCACGTGGTTACAAAGCTTGCCTTTTTGTGAATCTGGTAACTGTTTGTTATTTAACAAATTAAATAGTTTTTTGTCTCCACCTTTAGATTTAAATCTTTTCAACCTGATTTCTTTTTTTGCTTTAATGAAAACTATTATATCAAAATAGTTCATTAATTTGCTCTCTATTAATAAAGGTATCTCATAAAAGAGCATTTTTTTACTTTTATTTTTTCTAGAGAAGTTTTTCATTTCTTTTCTGACCAAAGGATGAATTATTCTTTCTAGCTTCTTAATATTGTTTTTGTTATTTAAAATTTTACTTCTTATTAGAGTTTTCAGTTTTAATTTGTTAGCAATATTAAATCTTTTAATTAAAACTCGTTTAAAATTATCTTTTTTATAAAGTTTTTGCACAGCTATATCTGCACTAAATAAAGGGGCTCTCCTTGAAGATAAAAATCTACTAGCAGTAGTTTTACCAGAAGCAATTGAGCCTGTAATACCAATTTTTATCATTTAAGTTTAGATAACAGTAAGTTTACTAAGTCATCGTCTATTTCAGGATTAATCTTATTCCACAAATAAAAGGATTTTTGCCCTTGATAAATAAACATATCAAGTCCATTGAAAACCTTAACTCCTTTATCTTCGAGAAACTTATAGGTTTTTGTTTTTAAAGGGTTGTAAATTGTATCTATATAAATTGCATCATCTTTACATTTACTAAAATCAAAATCAAAGTCTTGACCATTCTTTAAGCCTAGGCTTGTTGCGTTGATAATTATATCATACTTTCCAATTTCAGATTGAAGACTGTTCCAGGGTAGAACATTTAAATAGTTAAATTTCTTTTTAAGAAATAAACATTTGTCCTGAGTTCTATTAATTATTGAAATATTTTTAATTCCAGACTTTTGTAGTGAAAGTATTACTGAAGGAGCTACGCCGCCAGCGCCTATAACTAAAGTTTTATTATGTAAACCACTATCAATTTCTTTTAAATAAGCCGCCTGTAACCCAAAAACATCAGTGTTTTCTCCGATAATAAATCCATTTTCATCTTTTAACAAAGTATTAACTGAACCAGTTATTTCAGCATCATTAATAATTTTATCAATATTATTTATAATTTTTTGTTTATATGGCAAAGTTATATTAATTCCACTTATAGATTTGTCTTTGATTTTTTTAACAATACCTGGAAGATCTTTTTCATCAGCCTCAATAATAGAGTAGCTTGCATCAATATTATATTTCTTAAACCAATAATTATGCAATAATGGGGACAGAGAATGCTTGATTGGATTACCAATAATACCGAATTTTTTTTTCATTTATTATATTTCTTAATATAATTTATAATATCCTTAATTGGCAAACCCATAATTGAGTCCCTATCACCTTTTATATACTCAAATAATTTTAATCCATCAGCTTCGATTTGATAAACTCCATAAGCTAGTAAAGTTTTTGTTTGGATTTTAGCAAGATATTTAGATATTTGGAGATTTGTTAACTTTTTCATTTTAAGTTCTGATGATTCCGAATGGTTCCATATCATCGAACCATTTTTAGAAATACAAACTGAACTTATAAGATAGTGTTTAGAATTATTTAATTTTTTTAAAATTTCAAAAGCTTCATCTCTCGTTACTGGTTTATTAATTAATTCATTATTCAAAGATATTACACTGTCAGCACCAAGTACTAATCGATCAGGATTCTTGCTGCTTATTTTTACCGACTTGATTTCAGCAAGGTTTTTTGATATTTCAAGAGGGTTCGCCCCTTCAGCTAAAAGTGAATCTTTTACTTCGTCCTCATCCACGTTTGAAGGTATAACTTCATTAGCAATTTTGTATTTGTCTAAAATTTCTTTTCTTACACCACTTTTAGAAGCTAAAATAATTTTCATCTATTCTTTTTAATTTCTATAATTTTAAGTATTGAAGCAGCTGTTTCTTCTACTGATTTTCTTGTGACATCTATAACTGGCCAATTATTTTTTTTAAAAAGTTTCTTTGAACTTTCAACTTCATTTTTAATGAACTTTAGGTCTGTATAATCTTTAAGATTATAATCTTTCATTATTGCAACCCTATTACGTCTAATGTCAGCTAGCCTTTCGGGATCCGCAACAAGACCGACTATACATGACTTACCATTATCGACTAATCCTTCGGGTATCTTCTGATCTAGAACTAGTGGCACATTAACAGTTTTATAGCCTCTATTTGCAAGATATATTGATGTAGGTGTCTTGCTTGTTCTGCTTACCCCCAACAAGATAACATCAGCTTTATTTATGTCATCAACTTTTTTCCCATCGTCATGGGCCATTGTAAATTGAATAGCCTCTATCCTGTCGTAATAATCATCATCGAGCACATGCTGTGCACTTGGTTTGTGAATTGCTTTTTGATTCAGCAGCTTTGAAAAGCTTAAAATTAAATTTCCCAGTATCCCAAAACAAGGCACTTTATTTTCTTCACTTTTGGTTGATATATACTTTGCTAGTTTTGTTTCTACAATGGTATAGAGTATTAACGAGTTATCTACCTGGATACACTCTTTAATAATTTTATTTATTTGATGCTCGGTTCTTATAAAAGCAAATTCTTTTTTGTCATATTTAAAATTTGAAAACTGAGACTTTAAGGATAAAAAAATCCTATCTAACGTTTCACCAGTAGAGTCAGACACAAGATATACATTGTATTTTTCGTTCATAAATTTGTTAATAAATATCTAATAAATTGATTTTCTACCTGTTTGGACATTTACATAAAAAATAGTTAACAATCATTAACATGAATTAAACAAATTGTTCTATGTTGATAATATGGTTTTATAGATGTTTATAAAATGAATAAACCCTTCAAATTGAGCAAAATATAAAGAAGTTATCAATTTCGCTATGTATAAAAGTTGTATAATTAGTTATATAACAAATTAACAGGACCTACAGCAGTAACAATACTTATAAACCTTTTATTATTTAATGAGTAATCTTAAGAAAATTTTAATCAATAAAAAAAATTGTAAATCAGTTTGGTTTATGAGACAAGCAGGTCGATACCTACCTGAATTCAGAGAAATAAGATTAAACAATAAAGATTTTATCAAACTCTGTTTGAACAGTGAATTAAGTTCAGAAATAACACTACAACCAATTAAAAGATTTGATTTAGATTCTGCTATTATTTTTTCGGATATACTCATGGTGCCTTTCGCGCTAGGTCAAACTGTAGAATTTATAAAAGGAAAAGGGCCTATTTTAAGTAATTTTAATTTAGAAAAATTTTTAGATAATGATAAAATTTCATTTACAAGAAAACTAAAACCAATTTACCAGGCAATAGAAATTACTAGAAAAAAATTGGAAAAAAAAAAAACTTTAATTTCTTTTGTAGGAGCACCGTGGACATTATTAATTTACATGTTGGGAGTAAAGAAAAATAAAAACGAAATAGATTACGAAAAAATAAAATCACATGAATTTAAAATAACTACTATATTAAATAAACTAATTGAGTATTTGTGTGTGCATATTGAAAATCAAATTCAAGCAGGAGCTGAAGTTGTTCAAATTTTTGACTCTTGGGCTGGTTTACTACCAACAGAAGATTTGCCTAACTATTGTTATATACCAAATTCAAAAATTATAGAATTTTGTAAAAAAAAAAACATACCAACAATTTGTTTTCCAAAAGGAATAGGAATAAATTACAAAAATTTTAACAATATAGTTAAAGCAGATGGGATAAATTTAGATTATGAAATAAATCCACTTTGGGCAAAACAGAATTTAAAAAATGTTATTCTGCAGGGAGGACTTCATCCAAAGACCTTATTAATGTCAGATGAAGAAATTAGAAATAATGCTACTAAATATTTTAATGTTTTTAAAGACATTCCATATATCTTTAACTTAGGACACGGTTTACTTCCTGAGACAGACCCTGGTAAAGTAGATATGTTAATTAAATTTTATAGAGAATACAAACAATGATACAGAATCACCCCGAGGTTAAATTTGGCAAAACAGGAATTTTATTAATTAATCTTGGAACCCCTGACTCAACAAGTTGGTGGGATATAAGAAAATATCTTAAAGAATTTCTTTCAGACAGGAGAGTCATAGAAGTTAACCCTATCATTTGGCAAGTAATTTTGAATTTATTTATTTTAACATTTAGACCAGCTAAAACTGCCCATGCATATAAAAAAATTTGGTTTAAAAAAACGAACGAGTCTCCCCTACGATATTTTACCAGAAATCAAGCTGATAAATTAGGACAGAAGATTGGAAGTGAAAAAATTATAGTTAAATTTGCAATGCGGTATGGAAATCCCAGCATCAAATCCAAATTACATGATCTTAAAAATTTGGGATGTGAAAATATAATTATTCTACCTCTTTATCCCCAGTATGCAGCCGCAACAACTGCTACAGTTTGTGATGAGGTTTATCGAACACTAATGGGAATGCGATGGCAACCAAGTTTACAAATTATTCCTCACTATGAAAGCGAATCCTTGTATATAAACGCCCTTGTAAAAAGTATCGAAAAAAAAATTCAAGCTATTAATTGGACACCAGATTTGGTCCTCGCCTCTTATCATGGAATACCAAAAAAATACTTCGACAAGGGCGACCCATACCAATGCTATTGCCAGAAAACAACCAGATTAGTCAGGGAAAAATTTTCTAAAATTGAAATACAAACCTCTTTTCAATCCCGTTTTGGGCCACAGGAATGGCTAACACCTTATACTGATAAAACTCTTGAAGTCCTACCGAGCAGAGGAGTAAAGAAATTACTGGTAATTTGTCCTGGTTTCGCTTCAGATTGTGTAGAAACTCTAGAAGAAATTAATATTCAAGGTAAAGAAAGTTTCTTGAAAAGCGGAGGAGAAAAATTTGACTTAATACCGTGTTTAAATGATAACTCAGATCACATCTTATTATTTGAAAAGCTTGTGAAAAAATATTTTTAATAATGAACTTTTATTTACTTTTTAAATCACTCCATTTAATTGCTGTAATATCTTGGATGGCGGGACTTTTATATTTACCTCGTATCTTTGTCTACCACTCTGAAGCAAGTCAAGAGTCTCAAAAAAGTGTTTTTAAAATAATGGAAAAAAAACTTTATAATTATATAATGATGCCGGCGATGCTTTTATCTTGGTTATTTGGAGTTGGACTAATACATAGTCTTGGTTTTTCAGTATTTTCAGAACTTTGGATGCAAGTAAAAATCGCATCAGTTCTAATTTTAACCTATTACCACTTTACTTTAGGTAAACATCTAAGAGACTTCGCAGTAGACAATAACCAGAAAAGCTCAAGATTCTTTAGAATATATAACGAAATACCGACAATTATCTTAATTGTAGTAATATTTGTCGTTATATTTAAACCCCAATAATAAGGGGTTGTATTTATTTTAAAAAGACATATATTTTCACTACTTTCCTTTAATCAAACAATCTCATGAACTTACAAGAACTAAAGCTAAAAAAACCCGCAGAACTTATTGTTGAAGCTGAAAAACTTGGTATTGAAAATCCCAGCACCTTAAGAAAGCAAGAAATACTTTTCGCTATTTTAAAAAAATTAGCTGAAAAAAATGAACAAATTACAGCTACCGGGGTTTTGGAGGTGTTGCAAGATGGTTTTGGTTTTTTAAGAGCGATAGAATCAAATTATCTACCTGGTCCAGACGATATTTATGTAAGCCCGAGCCAAATAAGAAGATTTGGATTAAGAACGGGAGACTCTGTTGAGGGAGAAATAAGAGGGCCAAAAGACGCTGAAAGATACTTTGCGCTTCTAAAAGTAAATAAGATTAACTTTGATGAACCAGAACAGGGAAAAAATAAAATTGCATTTGATAATTTAACTCCTTTATATCCAAATGAGAGAATTAAATTAGAAGTCGAAACAACAAAAATTGAAAAAAAACCTGACAACACGGCTAGATTGATTGATTTAGTAAGCCCAATTGGAAAAGGGCAAAGATCATTAATTGTATCCCCTCCAAGAGCTGGAAAAACAATTATACTTCAAAATATTGCCCAATCGATAACAGCCAATCACCCAGAATGCTACTTGATGGTTTTATTAATAGATGAAAGACCGGAAGAAGTTACTGACATGCAAAGATCTGTTAAAGGGGAAGTTGTTGCATCAACTTTCGATGAACCTGCCTCGAGACACGTAGCAGTTGCTGAAATGGTAATTGAGAAAGCTAAACGTCTAGTAGAGCACAAAAAAGACGTTGTAATTTTGTTAGACTCTATAACTAGACTAGGAAGAGCCTACAATGCAGTTATACCAAGCTCAGGTAAAGTTTTAACAGGGGGTGTAGATGCTAACGCGCTTCAAAGACCTAAAAGATTTTTTGGTGCAGCACGTAATATAGAAGAGGGTGGTTCTTTAACAATTATTTCAACAGCCTTAGTAGATACCGGAAGTAGAATGGACGAAGTTATTTTTGAAG
>MDSY01003069.1_pt1 | contig 10022 bp, 13 predicted proteins | sample 811131 | NCBI WGS metagenome assembly MDSY01 (sample SAMN05326643, study PRJNA326480) | marine metagenome | isolation source: seawater | place: Atlantic Ocean: South West | collected 2010
AGATTTACTTTCTTCAAGAGATATTAGCCCTTCGCGTCCAACCTTATCAATAGCATTGGCAATTAAACTTCCTACTTCCGCATCATTCCCTGCAGATATTTGCGCAACTTGCGTAATATCTGTCAAATTTTCAATAGGACGAGCATAGTCCATAATTTTTCGCACAACAAATTGCGTTGCTTTTTCAATTCCTCGTTTTAAAACAATTGGATTTGCCCCTGCTGCAACGTTGCGCATTCCCTGCTTAATTATCGCATAAGCTAAAACAGTTGCTGTAGTAGTGCCGTCGCCAGCGACATCATTTGTTTTTGAAGCCGCTTGGCGAATAAGCGAAACACCAGTATTTTCCAGTGTATCTTGTAAATTAATCTCCTTGGCAATCGTTACCCCATCATTAACGATTTGCGGTGTTCCAAACTTTTTTTCTAACACTACATTTCGTCCTTTAGGACCTAATGTTACAGAAACTGCTTCAGCTAAAATATCCATCCCACGTTCCAAAGCTTTCCGTGCATCTTCTTGATAAAGAATTGTTTTAACACCCATTTTAAATATTTTTATTTATTGAAGTGAAAATTATTTAGCTACTCTCTTAATAAAGTAATTGGCTCAGGCTGGACTTGAACCTGCGACCTTGGGCTTATGAGTCCCCTGCTCTAACCAACTGAGCTACTGAGCCATGTTAAGATCATAGCGAGTAATTCAAATTTTCGCAAGCAAAAATTTAACTTTTTAATTTTGTTAATATACATATACCGAAGAAATTGCCCCATTAACTATCTAATAAGTCGATTTCTTCGGTACATATAGCTGTTATTTATAACGAGTTAAAAGAACTCGAATTGAACCATCCTGCGAATTTTCAGATTGTGTAAAGTTAAAATTTTCTCTTTCACTTACTTGCACAATTGAATTATAGGCATAACGTTGATTAATTTGGTTTAAAAATTTGTCCACAGAATAAGGCTGTGCCCAAAACATTAAATCCGTAACAAGTTCATATTCAACACCATTCCATTTAAAGCCAATATCGTAATTATTTGATTGTTTTACGATAATTTCGGCGTCATGAGTTTGCTTTTGGTAACCGACAATTTGTTGATTTTGTTCGGTCCATTCTAATTTTAAATCTGAAAGACTCTTTTTCAGAATATTGCGATCATATAATTTAGTCTTAATTTTACTGAAGTGGGACATATATATATATAACAAATCGCGAAAGTTAGTACTGTTTACTGCTTATTGTAGTTACGTTGGGTTACTCCCAATGGTAAAATATAAAGTATAAAAGGAATATTTTATATAATTAATATTATATCATTAGTATGCAGGTTTTTATAAAAATCATCCTCACTTTAGGGGTTGGTTTAAAAATCTTCTAATCTAATAGCTTACATTTTCGATTTAATTTCGTTAGTTGGTTTAATAATTTAGATTAAATAAAAATTAAAATCCTAATTCATTTACCCCTATACAATACAGAAGAGTATGCTTCTTGCTGATAATTTAAATCAACTTTTAGATATATTACCTGAATTTATTAGTAAGCCCCTCCGAACTACGGAAATGAGAACACAGTTAATTGAAATTGTGTTAGATATTGGCCGCCGCCCTGAAGCGCGTTTTGCAACTGGTACTAAATATTTATCTTACAAAACAATCGTTTGGCAAGATTTAGAATACGTTTTAAAGCGCCTTGGAAAATTTAGTGGTGATAATCGGGCTGGGATCGAGAAAACTTTACACCGCGTTAGTGCCTTGCGAAATCGTAATGGTGGAGTGATTGGTTTAACCTGCCGCATAGGTCGCGCCATTTTTGGGACTGTAAATATAATATGCGATCTTTTAGAAAAACGAAAATCGATTTTACTACTTGGCCGACCTGGTGTCGGAAAGACAACAGCAATACGTGAAATTGCTCGTGTTTTATCTGATGATATGAATAAAAGGGTGATTATTATTGATACATCGAATGAAATTGCCGGCGACGGTGATTTGCCTCATCCATCCATTGGAAAAGCTCGACGTATGCAAGTTCGAAATCCTCAAAACCAGCATCAGGTTATGATTGAAGCGGTGGAGAACCATATGCCTGAAATTATAATTATTGACGAAATTGGTACTGAATTAGAAGCGACGGCTGCCCGCACTATTGCTGAACGAGGGGTTCAATTAGTTGGTACCGCGCATGGAAGTGCACTCGACAATTTAATCAAAAATCCTACGTTAACTGATCTCATTGGAGGGATTCAGTATGTGACGCTGGGCGATGAGGAAGCTCGTCGAAGAGGCTCATCTAAAAGTATATTAGAAAGAAAAGCTCCACCAACTTTTGAAATTGCCGTAGAGATTCATAATGTCAAAACATGGGTAATTCATGATAACATTGAGCGTTCTGTAGATTTACTTTTACAAGGGCAAAATTTAGCTTTGCAAAAACGTGAGCTATCCCCATTTGATCGTGGTATTGTAAAATGTAGCCTTACGCATTCTAATAAAGAGGACGAAAGTCTATATGGAATTGAAAATTCTTCAAATTTCACTACTCCGGGGTATAAAAAGTCAAAAACAAATCCTTCTCAGTTAGGTAGAGATGAACATGTAAAATCTAAAAAGTCGAATAAAAATAATTCTTTGGTAAAAAAAGAACTAGGTGAGCGCTTTATTTTTTTATATGTTTATGGGATAAATAGCCAAGATCTTTGTTCTTTAATAAAAACTTTAGATTTACCAATTATCGTTACGCGTGAGGTTCAATATGCAGATAATGTTTTAGCTTTAGGAAATTTAATTAAAAATAATAAGAAATTACGCCAAATTTCCAGCTCTCGTAATATTAATATTTCAACTATTCCAAATAATAGCTTGCTACAAATTGCTAAAGCTTTAAAACAGATTGTGATTCGAAATTCTTCGGGTTCTGAATTTAAAAACGATGATCGTATTAAGCGGGCAAGTGGACAACTATTTTCACCTCTAGAAGAAACGCAATTTTTAATTGATGAAATAATTCAATCAAAAAAGCGAGCAATAAATTTGTTACCACGTTCGCGGGAGGTAAGAAAGTTCCAACATCAATTGATTAGCCATTATCAACTGAAAAGTATTTCTGTTGGTGTTGAGCCGCATCGTTATGTTCGACTTTTTCCAAGTGGAACACGTTAATTCTTTTTGTATAGAATCTGAAAGGAATTTTATACAAAAAGACCAAGGTGGCAAACAAATCTTTTTTAAAGAAAGAGTGCTCCTTGGTCTAGTAATTTTAATTAAAGGTTTCCACGCTTGAAGTATAGTAAGAAAATCACAGCTGGTCCTGAAAGTGTTACTAGTGCTAGGCTCAGTAATTGAGCAATAATATTCCAATTAAACATAATTAAGTAGATTACGTAAATTAATATTTACCTTATGGAAATAATTATACTATTGTTTCCGATAAATAAATTACTAAATTATAAAAACGAAATTTTATAGTGATTTGTTAGTTTTTGTTTTATTCAATTTGGTATGGTTGGAACTGTTTTTATAGAACGAAGGATGGTAAATATGTATTTTTATTCGGATTTTATTCTAATAAAATATAAATTTTTATTTAATGCCGTGTTTTATTAATGAAACTATTTCCTAAATACTTTTTATGGTATAATTTTAGCATCAAAGATATTGATAATTTTATTTTAGAAGCTAGATGTTTGAACGCTTTACAGAGAAAGCAATCAAGGTTATCATGCTTGCCCAAGAGGAAGCTCGAAGATTGGGTCACAATTTTGTTGGTACTGAGCAAATTTTACTAGGTTTAATTGGTGAAGGTACAGGTATTGGTCCAAAAATTTTAAAATCAATGGGTGTTAATTTAAAAGATGCACGTGTTGAAGTTGAAAAGATTATTGGGCGGGGTTCCGGATTTGTTGCAGTGGAAATACCATTTACGCCTCGTGCGAAAAGAATTCTTGAATTATCTCTTGAAGAAGCTCGTCAATTAGGTCATAACTATATTGGTACAGAGCATCTGTTACTTGGATTAATTCGAGAAGGAGAAGGTGTTGCTGCACGTGTGCTTGAAAATTTAGAGGTTGACCTTTCAAAAGTACGTAGCCAAATTATTCGCTCATTAGGTGAATCAACGGATGTTGCCGCTGGTAACAGTAGCACAACTCGTAGTAAAACGCCTACATTAGAAGAGTTTGGTACTAATTTAACCCAAAAAGCCACAGAAGGAAGATTGGATCCGGTAGTTGGACGAAGTAAAGAAATTGAACGTGTTATTCAAATTTTAGGACGTCGGACAAAAAACAATCCAGTTTTAATTGGTGAGCCGGGGGTTGGTAAAACAGCAGTTGCTGAAGGCTTAGCTCAACGTATCGCAAATCGAGATGTTCCAGATACCTTAGAAGATAAGCGTGTTGTTGCATTAGATATTGGACTACTAATTGCTGGTACGAAGTACCGAGGCGAATTTGAAGAGCGTCTAAAAAAGATTATGGACGAAGTTCGAACAGCTAATAATATTATTTTAGTTATCGATGAGGTTCATACGCTTATTGGTGCTGGTGCTGCGGAAGGTGCGATTGATGCCGCTAACATCTTAAAGCCTGCTTTGTCGCGTGGCGAACTTCAATGTATCGGAGCTACAACAATCGAGGAGTATCGTAAACATATTGAAAAAGACGCTGCATTGGAGCGTCGTTTCCAACCAGTTATGGTGGGTGAGCCAACAGTTGAAGAAACAATTGAAATTCTATATGGCTTACGAGATCGTTATGAGCGTCACCACAAATTAGTTATTTCTGATGAAGCTTTAGCTGCTGCGGCTAAGTTTGCAGATCAATATATTGCTGATCGATTCTTACCAGATAAAGCTATCGACTTGATCGATGAGGCAGGGTCTCGAGTACGTTTATTAAACTCACAATTACCTCCTGCTGCGAAACTTTTAGATCAGGAACTGCGTGATGTTTTAAAATCAAAAGATGAAGCAGTACGGAACCAGGATTTTGAAAAAGCAGGTCAATTACGTGAGCGTGAAATGGAAGTTCGCGCACAAATTAATGCCGTTATTCAAGTTTCAAAAGATCCATCAAGTTCTGTACCAACTCCTACAGTTACAGAAGAAGATATTGCTCAGATTGTTGCTGCTTGGACAAGTATTCCGGTTAATAAGCTAACGAAGAGTGAATCTGAGAAGCTTCTACAAATGGAAGAAACTTTACATAGCCGTATTATTGGACAAGATGAGGCCGTTGTTGCAGTTTCACGGGCGATTCGTCGTGCGCGAGTGGGTCTAAAGAATCCAAATAGACCTATCGCAAGTTTCTTATTTTCAGGGCCAACAGGTGTTGGTAAAACTGAGCTGACCAAAGCATTAGCTACTTACTTCTTTGGTTCAGAAGAGGCTATGATTAGACTTGATATGTCTGAATTTATGGAAAGACATACAGTTTCGAAATTAATTGGTTCACCGCCAGGTTACGTTGGTTATAACGAAGGTGGTCAATTAACGGAAGCCGTCAGACGTCGACCATATACTGTTGTTTTATTTGATGAGGTTGAAAAGGCACATCCAGATGTTTTTAATTTAATGCTACAGATTTTTGAAGATGGCCGTTTAACAGATTCAAAGGGACGAGTAATTGATTTTAAAAATACACTATTAATCATGACTTCGAACATTGGTTCGAAAGTGATTGAAAAAGGTGGTGGTGGATTAGGGTTTGAACTAGGTGAAGACCAAGATAATTCAGCTTACAACCGTATTAAGTCCTTAGTAAATGAGGAATTAAAGCAGTATTTTAGACCGGAGTTTTTAAACCGTTTAGATGAAATCATTGTTTTCAGACAACTAACTAAATCTGAGGTCGGAGAAATTGCTGAAATTATGTTAAAAGAAGTTTTTGATAGAATTTCACAGAAAGGGATTGAGCTTGCTGTAACAGATAGATTTAAAGCTCGTTTAATTGATGAAGGTTATAACCCTGCTTACGGTGCTCGACCGCTCCGTCGTGCAGTCATGCGTTTACTTGAGGATAGCTTATCAGAAGAGGTACTTTCTGAACGTCTACAATCCGGTGATGCAGCGGTTGTTGATGTAGATGAGAATGGCAAAGTTCAAGTCTTAACAGCAGATAAATTTGAAACTTTATAATTCTGTTTAAAAAGAATTTAGAAAAGATTATCCGGCGTAAAATTTTTACGCCGGATAATCTTTTTTATTTAGGCAACCGCTTGTAAACGTGCTTTTGCCTTTCGAAGTTCAATTGTAGCTTCAATTTTTTCTTTCTTTGTTGCTGCTTCGTCAACAAGTACGGTAACTTTTTCTAAAGCTGCTTGAGCTGTAGAAGCATCAATTGATGCACCTTCTTCAGCTCCATTACAAAGAATTGTAATTTTGTTATCTTCAACTTCGGCGAATCCTTCCATTAGAACGAAAGAAATCCAGTTTCCACCAGTTTTTAAACGCATTACACCGATATCAAGTGCTGTTAGTAAAGGAGCGTGGTCAGTTAGAATACCTAACTGACCTGTACTACTAGGAAGAATTAATTCTTCCGCATTCGCATCCCAAACTATGCGGTCTGGCGTGATTACACGAACATTCAAACTCATATTATCTATTTAGCGTTAATTTTTGCAGCTTTTTCGATTGCTTCGTTAATATCTCCAACAAGATAGAATGACTGCTCTGGTAAATCATCGAATTCACCACCTAGAAGTCGGTTGAAACCATCAATACTATCTGCTAGCGAAACGTACTTTCCTGGTGATCCAGTAAATACTTCAGCAACGAAGAAAGGCTGCGATAAGAAACGCTCCACTTTACGTGCACGAGCAACTGTTAGTCGATCTTCTTCTGAAAGCTCGTCTAAACCTAAAATTGCAATAATATCTTGAAGCTCTTTGTAACGTTGAAGAGTCTCTTTGATGTTTTGTGCTGTTGCGTAGTGCTCTGCACCAACGATTTCAGGTTGAAGCATTGTTGATGTTGAGTCAAGTGGATCTACTGCTGGGTAGATTCCTTTAGACGCTAAACCACGAGATAATACTGTTGTTGCATCTAAGTGTGCGAAAGTTGTAGCCGGTGCTGGATCTGTTAAATCATCCGCAGGTACATAAACCGCTTGAATTGAAGTAATCGAACCTTCTGTTGTTGATGTAATACGTTCTTGAAGTACACCCATTTCAGTTGCTAGTGTTGGTTGGTACCCAACCGCTGATGGCATACGACCTAGTAGTGCAGATACTTCTGAACCAGCTTGTACAAAACGGAAAATATTATCAATGAATAATAAAACGTCTTGCTTGTTTACATCACGGAAGTACTCCGCCATTGTTAAAGCTGTTAATCCAACTCGCATACGTGCACCAGGTGGTTCGTTCATCTGACCATAAACTAGAGCTACTTTTGAGTTATCAAGTTTCTTCTCATCGATTACACCAGACTCTTTCATTTCGGCATATAGATCGTTTCCTTCACGAGTACGCTCACCTACACCACCGAAAACTGATACACCACCATGTGCTCGGGCGATGTTGTTGATTAATTCCATGATTAGTACTGTTTTACCAACACCAGCACCACCGAATAATCCAATTTTACCACCTCGCTTGTATGGTGCTAAAAGATCAACTACTTTAATTCCAGTTTCGAAAACAGATGGCTTTGTATCTAAGTCTGTAAAAGCAGGTGCTGCACGGTGAATTGGTAAACCTGCAGTTGCTTCACATGGACCCATTTCATCTACTGGCTCACCTAGAACGTTAAAAATTCGCCCTAAAGTTGGAACACCAACGGGAACAGTAATCGGTGCACCTGTATTAACAACGGCCGCTCCACGCTTCAGACCATCTGTTGATGTCATTGAAACGGCACGAACTTTGTTACTACCTAGAAGTTGTTGTACTTCACATGTAACACTACTTTCACCTTCACCAACAATAATTGCGCTGTAAACCGTCGGTAATTCACCACCTGGGAATTCTACGTCTACTACAGGTCCAATAATTTGAGAGATAAATCCAGTTTTTGAAGCTGTATCAACCATACTTAAAATTGTTTTACAAGAACTTTTTTTTGCTACGCTGATCGACAAAATTTCGAAACTCTATTTTTTACGTTATATAAATAAATAGAGTTTGGATTTTAAAACGAAGTTTTCGTTTTAAAATTATTACGAGAAATTAGATAATACGAACTAATTTATTCCAGTTACATTATCTAAAACCAACCGACGCTTGCCAAACAAACGCTAGTAACAGAAAGAATACTGGAATAGCTGGCATTACGTCAACAATTGGTCGAAATGCTGCATACGGCTCAGGTAGAGCAGATAATAAAAAATTTACATCCATTTGAATATACAATTTATTAGAAAAACTAAACTTCTTAATATTATAGGATACATATTAAGTTTAAAAACATAAAAAGGGTTTGGTCAAAATATGAAAACTATGTTTTTTCAATTTGGGTGGTTTATAAATCTCCCACAATTTGGGAAAAATATATGTTTAGATTTTGCAACTATTCTAAATTTAAAAAAAGAGGAATTGTAGTATACAATATTCTTTAACATTAAAGTTAAAAAAGAGAAAAAGTAACGTGGTTGGAATTCTCCCATTATTTGTTGTTCTTCTTATCATTGTATCATTTGCTATGGTAGTCGCTGTACCAGTTATTTTAGCGACGCCTGGTGAATGGGAAAAATCACAAGGTATTGTTTGGAGTGGTGCAGGCTTATGGTCTGCTCTAGTTATCCTAACAGGTGTTTTTAATGCTGTTCCAGCGTAGGAATAACCAAAAAAATAAAAACCCAGACTTTCTAATTTTTAGAGAGTCTGGGTTTTTATTTTTTTACATTATACGTGATAAAAATATTAGGTTATCTCCCCAGGTAGGATTTGAACCTACGACAAACCGGTTAACAGCCGACCGCTCTACCCCTGAGCTACTGAGGAAAATTAAGTACTCTCAATTAAGAATTTTAATCCGAGTTGTATACCTTTGTCCAGTGTTTTTTAAGCTTTAACAACTTAATTAAACCACTACTTGTAAATGGAATTACAATTTATTTTTCTCTTTCGGTCATTGGACCCTCATTGACAATTCTTTCCGTTGTCGAAGTTTTTATAGAAACTTTTTCTCCACCAACATCAACAGATTTTGTTATGTCCGAATTGTCTGGTAGCGTAACTATGGGGTTTAGCATAACGGACTTAAAATGAACTTCCTCTTATGCCAGAATTTTTTTTTATTTTTTAAATTTAGAATAGTTGCAAAATCTAAACATATATGTTATAATTTACATTAGGGACTTGATTAAATTAATTAAGCCTGTAAAATCTAATTTAGTTATTTAAAATCTAAGCTATGACTCTTATACGCGGTTTAAAAAGCAAGAACTTTAAGAATAATCAACGGACAAATACAAAAATGTCTGCAACTGCTGCCTGTTCATCTATGGTTGTTGGGTTAATAATTGGATGGTACTATAAGGATTCTAAGGTATTTTCACTTATAATGTCATTTGTTACTGGAGGTTAATAACATGGCTTTTATCTTATCAAAAGCTGCAGAGGAAGTGACTGGAAAAGCACTTGTTCCGTATGTTAAAGAAAAAATTGTTGAATCTGGGTTCGCGACTATACTTGTTAAATGGTTGCCCTGGGGTGGTGTTGTGGTCCAGTCAGCTGTTATATATAAAGAAGTCTGGTATGGCTTAACCTGCTCCGGTGGTGCTACTTGGCTGGTAAAAAAGATCATATATTGGTGTTTTCCCCAAACCCAAGGGGTTGTAATTACGGCACGTTGTTTATCATTTATATCGGGTCTTGTAGCCTCAGTATATTCGACTGGGACGCCAACATTACCCTTATTATTAGCTGGTACACTTGCTTCTTTAAGATCATTATTGCGTGATTAAAACGAAAAAATTACCTCTAAGCATAAGAATCTCTAAAATATTTTTACTATTCTCCAGGTAGTAAAAATATTTTAGAGATTCTTACAAGCCAAGCCCTTGACCCAACCGTTA
>MDSY01034536.1_pt1 | contig 10022 bp, 7 predicted proteins | sample 811131 | NCBI WGS metagenome assembly MDSY01 (sample SAMN05326643, study PRJNA326480) | marine metagenome | isolation source: seawater | place: Atlantic Ocean: South West | collected 2010
AAAAAAGATAAAATAGCAATTATAGGATTAGGTTATGTAGGTTTACCTTTGGCAAGATTATTTGCTACAAAATATTCAGTTGTTGGTTTTGATATCAATAGCGATAGAATATCTGAGTTAATGTCTGGGGTTGATTCTACTCTAGAGGTAGATAATGAAACCTTGCAATCTGTATTGGTTGGCAAAAACTCTGATTCAAATGGACTTTTTTGCACCAATCAGTTAGATAAAATTAAGGATTGTAATTACTATATTGTAACGGTTCCTACACCCGTTGATAAAAACAACAGACCCATTTTAACTCCGCTTATAAAGGCAAGTGAAACAGTTGGCGCGGTATTAAAAAATGGAGATATTGTAATTTATGAATCTACGGTGTATCCTGGCGCAACGGAAGAAGATTGTGTTCCAGTATTAGAAAAAGTTTCAGGGTTCAAATTTAATAAAGATTTTTATGCGGGGTATTCGCCAGAGAGAATCAACCCTGGAGATAAAGAGCATACAGTTGAAAAGATACTAAAAGTTACTTCTGGTTCAACGCCTGAAATTGGAGAGAAAGTGAATGATCTTTATAAATCTGTGATTACAGCTGGAACGCACCTAGCTCCTACAATTAAGGTAGCAGAGGCGGCAAAAGTGATTGAAAATTCCCAAAGAGATATTAATATTGCTTTTGTAAATGAGCTGGCAAAGATTTTTAACTTGATGGATATCAATACCCATGATGTCTTAGAAGCTGCAGGGACCAAATGGAATTTTCTTACTTTTAAACCAGGTTTAGTAGGTGGACATTGTATTGGGGTAGACCCGTATTACTTAGCGCAGAAAGCGCAAGAATATGGATATCATCCTGAAATCATTTTAGCAGGCCGGAGAGTAAATGATAGTATGGGGGGGTATGTAGCCTCAGAAGTGATTAAAACCATGATTCAGAAAGATATCAAGATTAAAGGTGCTGAAATTTTAATATTAGGAATCACTTTTAAAGAAAACTGCCCTGACGTACGAAATACAAAAGTAGTAGATGTTGTTACTGGATTAAAACAATACAATACCAATGTTACTATTTATGATCCTTGGGCAGATGAAAATGAAGTAATGCATGAATATGCTTTAAAATCAACTAAATCTATTCCAAGCGGAAAGTTTGATGCAATTGTTTTAACGGTTGCGCATCGTGAGTTTGGTAATTTAGACTTTGTGTCCTTAAAAAAAGAAAAATTTATTATATACGATGTAAAGAATATACTTTCAGGTGATTACTCAGTAAAAACTTTATAAAAACGAAAATTACATCAATAGTTACAGGATATGTGGGTTTATGGAAGTTGTTTTTTAGAAATGGGAAATCAAATTATATACATCGATAATAATATTTAGAAAATTAATAAATTATAAAACGGTATTTTACCAGTTTATGAGTTTGGTTTTAAAGCTATTTTTTTTAAGAATGTACAATAAAAAAAATAGTTTATATATCATTAAAAGATACAATCCAAGATGCTAAAGCTGTATTTATTTCAGTAGGGTCAACAATAATCGAGGATGGTTATTCAGATTTGTGATATGTGCTTGTTATCGCAAGTGATTAAATATAATGTTCAATATTAAATAGATGTCTTCTAATCTTTATAAAAGTTTACTATCTGGTACCTTATGGACTTTAATTGGCCAGTTTGGTTATCTTGGCATTACTCTTATTGCAAATATTATTTTAGCTAGAATATTATCTCCTGAGGAATTTGGACAACTAGGAATTGTCTTTTTTTTCATTGTAATTTCAAGAGTTTTAACTGAGTCAGGTTTAGGAGGTGCTTTAATAAGAAATAATAATGCGACAAATATTGATTTTTCAACTATATTCATTTTTAACTTAGCGGTCTCTGTTTTTTTGTGTCTTTTATTGATAGTTTCATCAGGTATTATTGCAGATTTTTATGACGATCAATCTTTAAAAAATTTGCTTATCGCTTCTTCTTTTATTTTGATTATTAATGCGTTTCAGTTTGTTCAAAATGTAAAAATAACAAGATCAATGCGGTTTAAACAAAAATCTATATATGAGTTTTTCGCCATTTTAACATCAGCGAGTATAAGTATTTATTTAGCATTACAAGGTTTAGGTGTCTGGTCATTAGTTGCTATGCAATTAATAACAGCTTTTAATATTACAGTTCTATTTTGGTTTTTCGAAGGTGGACACGGTAAATTAATTTTTAATAAAGCTTCATTTAAATACCATTATAAATTTGGTATAAATACAACTATAGCGTCAATTTTGAATAGTGTTTTCGATAATATTTATCAAGTCATATTAGCGAAGTATTTTACTATAACACAAACCGGATTATATTACCAAGCAAAAAAATTACAAGATGTGCCTGTTGGTATAATTAATAAACTCACGCAAAGCGTTCTATTCTCATTTCTTTCTAAAAGTCAAGAGGATAAAGAGATGTTTAAAAAAACATATGAGCAAACAGTTAGACTTTTTACAGTAGTCTCAGGCTTAGTAGCGGTTTTACTCTATACATTTGCTTATGATATAATATTACTTGTTTTAGGTAAGCAATGGGTGTCTGCTACATTTTTTCTTGAAATATTTTCAATTGTTGGGTTTTTTTATCTACAGGAAATGTTCAATAGAATATTATTTAAAATCTATAATGACACAAAATATATTTTGTATCTAGAAGTGATTAAAAAAATTATTCAAATCATTTCTATTATCGTTGGCTTGGTCTGGAATAATTTATCTCTGTTAATGTATGGGTTCGTGTTAACGAGTGTTTTGAGTTACTTAATCAACTTTTCTTATACAAATAAAAAATATACATTTATAGGTAACAAAGAATTAATATCAGTTATCAAAGTAATTTTAATTGGATTATTATTGAGTTTTTTAAATGAATATATATATAAATTTAATTTTTTATTTGATATTCTAATAACTATTCTTAGTTACTTGGTATTAGTAATAATATTTAAACTTTTTTCAATTAATGAAATCAAAAATTTAAGACGAATCAGATGATTTCAAAACTAAAAAATATTTACAAGCGATTATTCTGGACAACTGAGAGATATGCTATATATCAAGGTGTTAAAATCGGAAAAAATTGTGATATCCAAAAGGTATCCTTTGGGTCTGAACCGTACTTAATTGAAATAGGAAATCATGTTCAAATTACTTCAGGAACAAAAATTTTTACTCATGGTGGCGGTTGGGTGTTTCGAGATAATTATCCAAAACTAGATTATTTCGGAAAAGTTATAATCAAAAACAATGTTTATATCGGTAACAATTCGATGATAATGCCTGGTGTAACCATTGGCAACGATGTCATCATTGGTGGTGCTAGTGTTGTGACTAAATCAATTCCTGATGGAAAGATTGCAGCTGGTAATCCAGCTCGGATTGTTGGAGAGACAAAAGATTATTTTTCTAAGATAAAAGAATATGATGTGGGCTCTAAAGGTATGAGGTATGAAGAAAAAAAGAATTTTTTGCTAGGATTAACCAATGATAAATTTATAAGAAAATGATAAAGCATATCAGTTTAAATATATTTATTATCCTCCTTTCTATTGCGATTTGTGTTAGCTATAAGCCTGTTAAATTTGAAGCTTTTGATAATTTTAAAGTTTTCATTTTAATTGCAATTGCAGTTTTTAATGTTATGTATTTTTTGATAAACACAACCAAAATTAATAAATCATGGGTTAATTACAACACATTGTTTCTTACAGGTTTTTTAATTGTCCATTTTCAAATTCCTTTCTTTGCTAGTTTAGGTTATGAGCCATACAGGCCTAGCTTTATTTGGATTAATAAGCAAGTAGTTAATTATTCAGTTTGGTTAAGTTGCTTAGCTATCTTGTTTTGGATGCTTGGATATCTATTATATGCATCTAAAAATTGGTCAAAATTAAAAATTAAGAAAAGAAATAATTATTTTGTTAAAACAAATATTGTTGATTATTTGTTGTTAATTCTATTTATTGTATTTGTATTTCTTGTAGGTAAGGAATTTTTATCAGGTATCTATGACGGAGGAGAGAACTGGGGTTTCGGAGCTAATTATGTTTTCTTAATATTAAGAACCTTACTTTATCTTAGGATTATTTATTTCTTTATTAATACAAGATTTCAGAAAATTACACTTAAGAATATTTTGATTAAAGTGATCCAAAACAAGATTTTCTTTGGGGTTTTGTTTTTTTTCTTTTTCATTTTTCTGTTTTCAGGTGATCGAGGACCTGTATTAAATATCATAATCATTATAGGGGTATGTTATTCATTATACCAAAGGAATATTTCTTTATCTTACTTTTTAATTGCAGGTTTTTTGGTAGCACTCTTATTAACAGTTATAGGTTTAGGGAGAACCTCAGACAGTTCAGAAAAAACAGGCATTTTCGAAACGGGCTATATAAACTTCACTGAAAGCGAATTAGGTTTTAATCCAACTTATGATTTAGCCTCTTCAAATAGAATTCTATTTAGAGCGATTGATATTGTTCCCAGTAGTCATCCATATTTATTTGGACTTACCTTCGTTTCGGAAATAGTGGGAGTGATTCCTTTTGCTGGTAGTAAGTTTAAGGAAATCATGAATTTACCTGAAATGTACAAGTCTACATCGACTTTTTTTACAGTTTTAGGGCAAGGAAAATATTATTCTTATGGTGAGGGTTCAGAAATTCTAGGTGATATCTGGGTTAATTTTGGGTTTTACGGAGTTTTAATTTTGATGTTTTTGATGGGTCTCTTAATATCCTATTTCAATATAAATGCATTATACACTTATAAACATTTCTTCATTATTTTCTATATATTATTAACAGTTGGTGCAATATACATAAATAGATCTCATTTTTTAGATCCTCTAAGATTACTTTTTTATGCGTTTATAATAGATAAACTTTTAGCCAAGAAAATATCACTCAATGTCTCAAACTAATATCACATTCTTTGTTACATCACTTGATTCTGGTGGTATAGAAAACTACTTATTAAGATTTTTACAATTTAAATCATCAGGATTTAATGAAATTACTGTTTTCTGCAAAAGTGGACAACCAGGGCAGTTGGAGAAAAAATACCGGGCTATCACCAATGTCAAAATACATTTAAAGAAAATCAGTTTTTTGAACCCTAGAGATTTCATCTACATCTTTAATTTTTTTAAAAGAAATAAAATTGATGCTGTATGTGATTTTTCTGGCAACTTCGCAGGCCTAATCTTGTACACAGCGAAAATAGCTAAAATCTCAAAAAGAGTAGCTTTTTATAGAGGTTCGGATAATCATTTTAAGGAATCGAAAATCAGATTGTTATATAACTCTTTTGTAAAGAGAATGGTGTTAAATAATGCAACTGATATTTTGTCTAATTCAAAAGCAGCATTTGATTTCTTTCACCCTAAAAAATGGCAAATAGACACTAGGTTCAAAAAGATTTATAATGGGTTAAATTCTCAAAGTTTTCTAAGTAAAAAAGGAGATTTACGATTAGTATTGAATATACCAAAGAACGCATTTGTTATTGGACACGTAGGTAGGTTCAATATGGCTAAAAACCATGAAACTATATTGAAAGTTGCAAATCTTCTATGTACCAAGTATCAAGAAGTTTATTTTTTAATGTGTGGTAATGGTGTTAGAGCAAATTTAGAACCTCAAAAAAATAGTGAAAGAATTATATTGAGTAACTACAGGTCTGATATACCGCAGTTTTTAAATACCTTAGATTGTTTTTATTTCCCGTCATTATCAGAAGGTCAACCTAATGCATTGATTGAAGCAATGATGATAGGAGTGCCATTTGTTGCTTCTAATATTGCTTCAATACTAGAAACAGTTCCAGTGAAGTATCATAATCTGTTAGTTGCTCCTAAAGATCATTTATCTGCTTATAAACAAATTGAAGGTATTATGAATAAAGTTTATTCTGTTAAATTCGATAATTTACAGGCTGAAATAGCAGATAAATTTAATGCTGAAAAATTATTTAACGAATTTTATCAAGTCTTACAATGATTCTCTATTTTATACAAGAAGCCGTTTACTATGAATGTGATGGCAAGTATTATTCTCCTAGGACAAAATATGATTCTTATTGGGAGCGTTATTTGAATCATTTTGATAAAGTCATTGTATTAGCCAGGGTACAAAAAATAAATAACCTACCATCTAATTATCATATTGTTAATGGACCAAAAGTTTCTTTTTCTCCACTACCATTTTATAACGGGGCAGTTGGCTTTTATAGAAATAGAAGAACAATAAATAATATAATTCTTAAAAACATTGATACAAAATCAGCTTATGTAATCAGGATTCCTGGTTTAATTGGTAATTTAGTTGCCAAAACTTTAAGTAAAAACAAAATTAGATATGCCGTTGAAGTTGTTGGCGATCCCTATGAAGTCACACGATTTTTAGATTTACCATCAATTTTTAAATTTTTTCTTAAATTTTACAGTTTAAAAGTTATGCAGAAGGTTGTAAGTAAAGCCGAAGCAGCACTTTATGTAACAAATGAAACATTACAGAAAAGATATCCATCAACTGATGCTAAAATAACAGCTTCTGCTTCCAATGTTATAATCAAAAGTACAGACATTATTGAATCTGATGCCAGATTAAAAAATGTTTATGAGATTGTTGAGCGCTTTAAAGATACTCATAAAAAACCTATACGAATTGGCGTTTTAGGTATGTTATATCCTATAAAATCTCCTTTAGAAATAGTTGAAGCAGTTCAGCTTGTTTTAAAACAAGGCTTTAATATAGAATTATTCTTTGCTGGCGATGGTTATTTGAAAAGTGCTACAGAACAAAAAGCTAAAGAGTTGAATGTACATAAGCATTTAAAGTTTTTAGGGAATTTATCGAGTGGCGATGAGGTTTTTAAATTTTTAGACAGCCTTGATTTGTATATTCAATTCTCTAAAACTGAAGGAATACCACGATCTTTATTGGAAGCCATGGCGAGGTCTTGTCCGGTTATTTCAAGTAATGTGGGCGGTATTCCTGAATTTGTATCTGACAATTTTTTGGTACAAAGTGGAAAAATCACAGCATTATCAAGTAAAATAATTGATGTGCTTTCAAATTCAGTTGTCTATAAATCAAATATAATTAATAGTCACAAAACGGTTCAAAACTTTACTGAAGAAACACTAAAGAAAAAACGATATGAATATTATCGAGAATTAAAAAAAATATTACAAAATACACAATCTTATGAGTAAAAAAAAATATTATTACAGTCCTATTGATGAGATTATAGGAGTTAAAACAAACATAAAAGACTTTAGTTTTTCTTATGGAATGGCAATGCCATATTCTGACAAGTCTATTTTTAGTAAATCAAAAATAAAAATAACTCTAAATGTTGTAAAAGGTAGAGTTGAGCCAACCAAAGAAGAAAAAGATAAAATGGGTAAATTTCACTATTTCAATGGATTTCCTAATAGTGGTGAGATATTTTATGAAAGAAATTTTGTATTTAAACGCAAATTACAGTTTAAAATAAGTGGTATTGATACGAATAACATTGAAGTAACGGTTAATAAAGATTACGTGCGTTATGTCAGGCATCGTTTTATGAATATTCATTCAATGGGGTATATTTTAACTGACATTATTAATTTGCGTTTAATGCATAATAATCTTGCCCCTCTTCATTGTTCTGGAGTAGTAGTTAATAACAATGGGTATGCAATTTTTGCACCACCGAATACAGGAAAAACTTTGACAGCAATGACACTTTGTATGAATAATAATTCAAAGTATAAGTTTATTGCTGAAGATCTAGCTTTGACTGATGGGAAAAAATTGTTTGCAGTTCCATGGACAAGTACTTTTCGTTACTATGACACAGTAGATACGAGTCGATTTAGTAGGTTTTTGAATAACATGACTGAAAAGATTTCAATTTTAGAACTCTTCAGTTTTGGTAAAACAGAGCCTATCACTAATTATGTAAAGGATATTTCTATGGAAGCACCAATTAAGGGTATTTACATTCTTGAAAGAGGAGAAATAAATAATTTTGATATTTCCGCTGAAGAAGCTTTTGATAGAATCAATACGCTTGACCGATATGAGTTCAATTATATGCGTGCACCTACTATTATTGCTTATGAATATTTTAATAGAAAAACGGATATTGAATTTGCTTACAAACGAGAACGAGAACTCTTGAAAGAAATGATATCTACTGCCGATTTCTTAAGGGTTATATCTACAGATAATGCATTAAATTATGCAAAAGAAATTAAAAAGGAAATGAAAGAATAATGAAACTAATTCACGTGTTTACAGCGCCTCAGACAGCCTATTTTTTCATGAATGGCCAGTTAGACTTTATGATTTCGAAGGGTGTAGAAGTTACTGTAATTATGCCTTTGGATATAGAGTTTAATCAAAAGTTTAAAGAAAGACAGCTAAATGTAACAATAATTAATGTAAATTTTGAAAGGACTATCTCATTAACTCGTGATTTGAGTTGCTTGTTTCAATTGATTAAAATTTTTAATAAAAGGAAACCTGATATCATTCATTTACATACACCAAAAGCATCTTTGTTGGGAGCTCTTGCAGCAAGATTGTTATTTAAGAAAAATATAATTTATCAAATGCATGGCTTAATTTCTGCTTCTGGCAATAATGTCCAAAAAGGATTTACATATATGCTTGAGAGAATAACTTGTTCTTTATCAACTCAAATATTTGCTGTATCAGAAAGTTTAAAAGAGTTTGCAATTGAACATAAATTCTGCAAATTAATAAAAATATCTGTCATTGAAAATGGGACCATTAATGGTATTGATTTTAAAAGCCAATTTAATCCAAGAAATATTATTAGTACAAACTTTGAGTTAGAAAAATTAAGCGAAAATAAGTTTGTTATTGGATTTGTTGGCCGGCTTCTTAATGACAAAGGAATTGAAGATTATTTGTTTACGGTATCAAAATGTAAAGAGAAAAATCTACCTGTAGTCGGTTTTGTTATTGGGCCTGACGAGAGCCGAGGTAAGTTGAATACACTTCTAGAAAAATACAACTTAATTCAAGATGAAGACATATGTTTATTTGGTCAACAATTTGAACCAGAAAAATTTATGATCCATTTTGATATATTATTGTTACCTACAAAAAGAGAAGGATTCGGTCTCGTTGGGGCAGAAGCAAATGCTTTAAAAATTCCTGTGGTAGGTTACGACATTCCTGGTTTTAGAGATGCTGTTTTAAACAAACAAACTGGTATGCTAGTTGATTTTGAAAATAGAGATAAATTATTAGAGGCAGTTTTGTTTTATTTCAATAATCCACTACTTAAAAAAGAGCATGGTGGAAATGGGAGGAAAAGGGTTGTTAGAGATTTTGATCAAAAGCTGATTTGGGAATCTTTCTATCATGAATATGAAAAATGTTTAAGGTAAATTTTCGCTATTTTTGATGCAATGATAAAAATAACCTGTGACAAACCCTTATTTAATAAACTTAGATTAAATTCTAGGGATTCCATAAAAATGAAATATGAACGTGAAGTTTATTGGGGTTTATTTTTAAAGGAATATAAATCACTTATAAATAAAAATTTATGATGAATAAAAAAATTGTAATAATTGGATATTCAGGTCATTCATATGGCTGTGTTGAAGTTGCAATAAAGCAAGGGTTTTCAATTATTGGCTATCATGATGTTTTAGAGAAAGTTAGTAATCCATACAACTTAAACTATTTAGGTCATGAGGATAATATTGATTCAAACAATAAAGCATTTATAGCTATAGGAGATAATAGTATTCGAAGAAAAATATATCAAAAATTGAGGTCAAATACTATTTTCCTAAATACGATTCTTAAACATTCAAATACTACAATTTCAAAATCTTCTTTGATTGAAGAACAAACCTTCATAAGTCCTGGTGTTATTATAAATCCACAAGTCAAAATAGGTGTAGGTTGTATTATTAATACTGGGGCAATTATTGAGCATGATTGTT
>MDSY01043130.1_pt1 | contig 10021 bp, 5 predicted proteins | sample 811131 | NCBI WGS metagenome assembly MDSY01 (sample SAMN05326643, study PRJNA326480) | marine metagenome | isolation source: seawater | place: Atlantic Ocean: South West | collected 2010
AGTAAAAATGTGACGGCAACAAGGGCAGCAGGGATCGATATCATAGTAAAAGCCAAACCGTAACCTCCCGTCCAATACCCAAGACCGAATAATGCAGGAAAAACTATCTGACCCAAAGCTCCAAACGCTAAAATTCCACCCGTTATCCGTCCCGCCTCACCTGCAGGCGCCAAACGTGCAGCTTCCGATAATAGCACTCCGTGCCATGATAGAACCGAGAGACTGATAGCGCAATTTACAATTAAGACCGCCACGTGGCTCCAATGCCTATCAAATGCCCCCATCAGTATCGTGGAAATAGCCATTACTAAAGCCAGGAAGGCTAATAATTGTCTTGGTTGTATTAATGTACTGCCTACCCATCCCCATAATATTCTTGCAGGTATTGCCAAAAATGTGGCTAGACCGAGTACTTGTCCTGCTTCTTCCAAACTGAAACTTAAATCTTCATATAAATAAGTAATGGTAAAGTTAGTGTAAACAGATTGCATTCCGACAAAACTAAAAGCCGCTATCGCCATCCCACGGCGTTCTGATAACTTTATTACATCTTTAATGTTTATAATAAAATCACTCAACCTTGGGACAGCGTCGGGATCACGGGTTTTATCAAACTCTTCTCTAAGAGGTTGCAAGATTACCGATATCAAAATGCAAAGTACCGCGGTTCCTATTAGTGTGACTCGCCATCCAAAACTCACAGCAAGGGGCACCAGAATCAGTCCTGAAATCACGACGCCAGCAGGAACACCGGTTTGCTTTATCGAAAACACAAGTGGCGCCCATTTTCGTGGAGCATATTCGGCAAGAATTTGTGAACTGGCGGGGGTTGCTACGGTAGTGCCGGAACTGATTAGAAGGACAGTAATAGCAAAAATTGGTATTAGTAGCAGTGTCTGATGCGTGAAAGCGGCTAAAATCAACCCTAAAGCCATGGAAACACAGCCTAATTGACTGGTCCTAAGCGCACCAAAACGCTGGATTATACCTCCACAACACGCCATAAAAACTAAAGACACGAGAGCAAAAAACCAAGTATATACGAGGACCAACTCAGCATTGAATGACAAGTCTGACGCCAAAGCTGGAAATAAAGCCGGTAATCCGACTTTGGCGGTTGTCGCTACCGTTTGCTGCACAAGCATCGCAACAATTGCTAGTATAAGAAGGTGCATAAGGGGATAAGTTGCACATGTAATTGTAATTTGTCACGAAACTTTATGATATTCAGAAAAGTTTTTAGAACAGTGTTATTTAAAACTATATCCAAATGATCAATCTCTTCGCATTAACCTATCTATAGCTCTACGATCATCTTTTGTAGGTCGCCCTCCGCCACGAGGTCTATTGGAAACGGCGCCGTTAAATTCAACCCTTTTTTGCGCCGCTTCTTTCTGTTGTTCTATGGGCGATAAATCTTCAAAAAGCAATTGCGCCTCGGGCGCTGGCCCTCTGCGTTCAGCCAAGAACAACACCTTTATAACACGGATAAACGCTCCTTGTGGAAAGGTCAGCACGTCATTTTTCTTCACTAATTGATTGGATTTTGTGACCACTTTGCCAGATAACCGAACCCGACCCGCACTCAGTAATTTTGTTGCTAGAGCCCTACTTTTAAAAAAGCGAGCTGACCACAGCCACTTATCTAAACGTTGACTATTTTGTTCCTGATTCATTAGTGAACTAACTTTATTTGTTCTAGCACAGAAAACGGTGAGGGATTCAATCTTTCAGCCTTCTCAGAATGTGGTCTTTGCGTTTTTCGCAGGCTGCCTGTTTTTTTCCAAGAAGTTTCGGTTGATTTGTTTGCTCTAAATTGGGGTTTTCTCTTATATTTTTGATTACGGCGTCTGAACCTAACTTCACCATCAGCGCTTTTCAGCTGCTGATATCCAAGCTTTACTAAAACAGGAGTAATTCCTTCTTGACTAAGTCCCACTAGAGACAACATCTCTGCATTGATTGGAAAAGCTCCATTCCGGGCACATTTCCTTAAAATTGCCCCTAACCGTTCAACTATGTCTAACCGGATCACCTGAGACCCAAAATCTATGAAACCAAGCACATGATAAAAACTTTCTTTAATTTTAGCATTTTTAGGAATTGATACGCGCCCTGGTGTAGGAAGTTCCGGTAATGATTTGTCCTCATTAAAAACCCGCCACAGAATCGCAAGAAGCGTTACTTGTTTTGGCTTTAGTAATTCCGGAACAAAAACAGTATAAATACCAAAACGCAGACCTGATTTTGACAGGTCTCTCCTATCACTGTCATTCAGTGTTTTAATCAAATCGTTTAAAGATGAGCGTGGTGCGTTACCCAGACGTTCAATAATCTGAAATACTATTCCTGCTGCTGCCCCTTTATAACTTGTATTTTTAAGTCTTATCAGAGCTGGTAAAACGCTTAACATATAGGCCGACAACCAATCACGCAGCCGTCTAGTCAAAATCCTACGTTCTTCATTCTCAACCAATTCAGATACATCCAAATTAATTATTGGCGTTAACGGATCTCTTCCTCGTTGAATACTAGCCAATTTAGATCCACACCAAGATATATGACCCAAATCATTGATAGAAAAATTATCGTCTGTTTCTATGACAATTTTGTTAACCCGGCGTGTTAATTCATGAGGAAGAGTTTTTCTGACCGCTGCAAGAACCGGCTTAGAATTATTTTTATCAGAAATATCAGCTATAAAGTTCAGTCCCTGCAACGTCCCAACTTTGTGGCCTTCTACCTTAACATCGCCATTTGAAGATACTGCAGCAAGCAAGTCCTCACTATCTCGCATCTTTTGAAATAAAATCGCGGCTCTCCTATCAACAAAACGCTGAGTGAGTTTTTCGTGCAAGGCGTCAGACAATCGGTCTTCTATCGATCTCGCTATTTGTCTCCAATTGACTGGATCCACAATCCAATCACTTTTGTTTGTTATATAAGTCCATGTTCTGATATGAGCAATCCTTCCCAATAAAGTGTCGATGTCCCCCTCTACTTTATCAAACCGAGACATCTGATTATTCACCCAATCAGTTGGCAAATGACCCTCTTTGTCTGACAAGTGGTAATAAATATCGGTAAGTAATTGACTGTGAGACCCTGTAAGTGTTTTTCTGAAATCCGGTATTTGACATACATCCCATAAAAGACGGACCTCGTGAGGAGAATTAACACGTTGAATAATCTCCGGATTTCTCGTAATGGCCGCCAATGCAATATGGTCACCGCTGTCTCTCTTTCTCAAAAAAAATGGGCGAGGAGGTGACACCTCAAGGCTCTTTTTTAGATTGCCTATGTTATCAAATGAAAGGTCTCTATTTCGCCAAAATATGCCGCGTACGGGCTCAAATCTATGATCCTCAATTGCACTGATAGTCTCTTCCCCAAACCCAGGACAATTCCCTGTCACGCCGAATGTACCATCGTTCATATATCGACCCGCACGCCCGGCGATCTGCGCCAGTTCCTGTGCCGATAGATACCTTGGAATACGGCCGTCAAACTTTGAGTTATCAGCAAACGCCACGTGGTTAATATTCATATTAAGCCCCATACCGATAGCATCTGTTGCTATCAGATAGTCAACCTCGCCATTTTGATAGAGCTCAACTTGGGCATTTCGCGTTCTAGGCGATAGTGCCCCTAGAACCACTGCCGTTCCACCTTTTTGTTGTCTCACTAACTCCGCCAAACCATAAACGTCCTGCGCTGAAAATACGACTATTGCCGAACGCCTGGGAAGTCGTGTGATTTTTTTCGACCCTGAATATGAGAGTTTTGAGAGTCTCGGTCGTGCAATGAATTCAGCCTCTGGGATAACCTTTTTTAATAAGGGTTTAATGGTTAAAGCACCCAGAAACATGGTCTCCTTAGAACCACGCGCTCTTAATAATTTTTCGGTAAAAATATGACCTCTTTCGTAGTCCGAAGCTAACTGTATTTCGTCAATTGCCAAAAACTCAACTGCTTTATCCCTTGGCATAGCTTCGACCGTACACATGAAATACCTGGCTCGGGCGGGGATAATTTTTTCTTCACCTGTTATCAGCGCTACACGGTTAGCACCTATCTTCGCAGCTACTTTCTCATAGTTTTCACGAGCCAAAAGGCGCAGTGGGAAGCCAATCATACCCGTTGCATGAGCTAGCATTCTCTCAATAGCCAAATGCGTCTTGCCAGTATTTGTTGGACCCAATACCGCTGTTAGATGAGAACCGTTTCCAATAGTCATTTTGGGATCTTACCGATTATTTTCATCTGATAAATACATAAAAGACTTGCACTATGCTAGGTTATTACACATATGAACAGGTGATCGCGAAGCTGATCGTATATATTGTTGTTATGAACATATTACAGGGAAATTACAATATGAGTGCCAATAAACGTTCATTCCAAGCGGAAGTAAGCAAGCTTCTTAATATCGTAGCGCATTCACTGTACAGTGAACGCGAGGTATTTTTACGGGAATTAATTTCGAACGCGGCAGATGCTTGCGACAAACTTAGATACCTAGCCTTAACCGATGAAAAACTGGTTTCGGGTGATAATGAATTCAAGGTTAAAATAGCTGCTGATAAAAAAGCAAAAACTCTAGTCATTTCGGACAATGGCATCGGAATGAACGAAGCCGACCTTGATGATAATCTTGGTACCATCGCGAGATCCGGCACAGGTGCATTCGTCGAAAACCTCTCCGGTGACGAAAAGCAGGATGTCGGCCTCATAGGACAGTTTGGAGTTGGTTTTTACTCTGCCTTTATGGTCGCAGAAAAAGTTGAGGTACTCACAAAAAAAGCCGGTGAAAAACAAGCGTGGCTGTGGAGTTCTGATGGTCTTGGTGAGTATACAATAGAAAAGGCTGAAAAAGCTGATCGAGGCTCGCAAGTAACCTTGTTTCTCAAAAAGGACGCATCAGAATATTTGGAAGATTTGCGGCTTCGCACGGTGGTTAAATCCTATTCTGATCACATAGCACTTCCTATTCTTCTTGAAGGAGATAAAGGAGAAGAAGAAGCTATCAACGAAGCATCGGCAATATGGACACGCGCAAAGAAAGATATCAAAAAAGAGCAATATTCAGAATTCTACAAACAGGTTAGCAGTAGTTATGATGAACCTTGGATGACAACGCATTGGAAAGCGGAAGGCCGTTTTGAATATAGTGCTCTATTGTTCACTCCATCTAATCGTCCATTTGACCTCTTCCATCCCGATAGAAAAAACCGTGTCAAACTTTATGTAAAACGCGTATTTATTACGGACGACTGCGAAGGTCTAATCCCTGATTATCTGAGATTCGTAAAAGGGATCATTGACTGCGAAGATCTTCCATTGAATGTTAGCCGTGAACTGCTCCAGAAAAACCAAATGCTAACTGCTATTGGATCTGCTGTCTCCAAACGTATCATCAACGAACTCAAGAAAAAGTCCGAAAAACAACCAGAAGAATACATCAAATTTTGGGAAAACTTTGGTCCTGTTTTAAAGGAAGGGCTATATGGCGCTCCGAATGACAATAAACCGGCTCTGTTAGAACTGTCCAGGTTTAGATCCACTAAACGCGAGGGTTTCATTAGCCTAAAAGACTATGTATCAGGCATGAAAGAGGGCCAGGACACAATCTATTATATAACTGGCGAAAATTTAGAGGCTATAAAAAATTCGCCGCATTTAGAGGGTTTCGCTGCTAAAGATATCGAGGTTCTCCTCTTGTCTGATCCTATTGATGACTTTTGGATCCCATCGATGTTTGAGGGCTATGACGGAAAACAATTCGCCTCAATAACGAAAGGTTCATCAGATCTTGAAAATATCGATGAAAAAGATGAAAAAGACAACTCACCCAAAAAGACCAAAGCGAGCAAAAAGGATAGTGATATTTCACTATTAATTGCCTCCATTAAGCTAACACTCGGGGAGACCGTCAAAGACGTCAAAGAGTCCTCACGTCTAACAGACTCGGCTTGCTGTCTTGTTGCTGATGAAGGAGATATGGATATGAATTTAGAACGTATCCTGAGGCAGCACCAGCAGGTTCAGGATGCAGCCCCGCGAGTATTAGAGATAAATCCGACGCATCCATTGATTAAAGGGTTGGCTAAAAAGGCTAAGAAAGAAAAGCCAGGACAAGAAATTGAGGATGCTGCGCTACTTTTATTCGATCAGGCAAGAATTCTTGATGGGGAACCAGTCAGTGACGTTAAGGCTTTCGCGCAACGGTTATCGAGAGTAATGGAATCTGGTTTAATCTGACGTTCTTAAAACTAAACTAATTTAGACTCGAGAAAACACACCTCATTTTTGAGGAGTTTAGTCCAGAAGTAGTTGCCAAGGAAAATTAGTTCCGTTGTTATGGAATCATGTTCTCCTCCCGCATTTCGGCAAAGCAACGTTGCAGCGATTGCTCAGTGCTAATACAGTTGTTGAACCCAGCTTGTCTGATTTTTATTGTGGAGACTAGCGATGGCGGGGCAGGTTTGCCTCCTGGTCGCATAGCTCGATCAAGAAATTGCCATGAACCACCTACCAGTTCTTTGAGCGTTAACTTATCAAGATTATATTTTTCAACAATACCCGACCAAACCCTCTCCATCTTTGGCATTGATTCAGATAAAATATTTTCTGTTGGCTCACCAACTGCCACTTGAAAATACTCACAAACCATCGGCCACAAATGGGGCCAAATAAGAACGTCGCCATTAGTTATGTTATAAGTTTGATTTTGTGCTTTGGTCTCCCTAAACGCCCATTCCAAGGCTTCTGCAAACAAATGAGCATCTGTCGCTTCGGTAATGATAGGATGGTCTCCCCCAGGATAACAGCACGGTGTTTCTAATTCACGACAGATAGTCGCATATGCGGCTAGCGCCGCTACTAGGTTCATAGGACTACCAATAGCGGATCCAAAGACTACTTGCGGTCTCCAAATATTAAATGACCAACCACCATCCTGTTGTAACTTCTTGAGAATATCTTCTTGGCACCAGTAAAAGTTTTCGTGTTGATGGCGTGGCCAAGATTCTTTGGCGGGGGCCTTCATGGGCTCCACATGAATACCGTATGCTTTGGTTCCCTGTAGTAAACTGACATGACTAAGGTTTGGAGCGGCCTCCACTAAAAAACTCATGAGATTTTGGAACATAATGGTATTATATTGGATTTGCTGCTTATGTCGCCAACCTGAAATCAGATCCTCCATTTCATATAAAGCGCCATAAACCACATGGGTGACATTCTTTAGAATGGCGTAATGCCTGTCTAAAGAACTCTTATCCATGAGATCCGATTTCAAATGCATAATTTTGGATAAATTTGGTGAGCGTCTGGATAGCCCTATGCAATGCCAATCAGATTTAGTTCTGAAATGTTTTAAAACCGCACGTCCGAGTAATCCGGTTGCACCCACTACTAATAAGTTTTTGTCCATTTTAATTCTCTATGAGCGTCTTTTTAAGGAACGAAAGTCTATCATACCTTCCACTTTCTCCGGATCAATATTCTTATCGAAAATCATATGTTTTTGTATTTTCTGCGACCCTGTTTTTGGCAGCTCAGGCCTGAAATTGAACCATGCGGGCACCTTAAAATAAGATAGTTTTTCATTGCAGTAATCGAATAATATTTTTGCTAATTCTTCATCCGGAACTATTCCATCCGCAGGGACAATACAAGCTAATACCTCCTCTTCTCTAATGGAATCAGGCACGGGAATCACTGCTACTTGTGCGACCTGATCACATTCTTGCAAGACCCCTTCTATCTCTGCCGCGGCTATATTCTCGCCTGACCTTCGAATTATATTTTTTATTCTATCCACGAAATGAAGCATGCCATCCTCGGCCTGATAAACACTATCCCCAGTATGGAACCATCCTCCTCGCCAAGCATTTTCAGTTGCTTCATCATCCTTCAAGTAACCTAGAAACGATCCTAGCCTGGGCGTTTTTGAAGAATATCTCACCACCATTTCCCCAGTCACGCCGAATGACACTTTGTTATCTCTCTCATCTCGCACTTCAACCTCTAAACCTGGAACTGGCCTACCCATTGCCCGAGTGCCACGTTTTCTCGGGTTTTTGTTTGCTGCCAGCACTCTCACCATTTCAGTCATTCCCCAAATTTCTATCAATGGAAAACCAAAACGGTTCTCAAAAACTTTGTGGAGACCTGGCTCGACACCCGCCCCCAAACCAAACCGAATAAAATGAGCTCGTTCCATTGGGTCTTGTGGTTGATTAAGTAGCATTGGCGCGACAACACCCAGGTAATGAATTATTGTTGCCCGTGTGGATATGGCATCATTCCAAAAAGTTTTTGGATGGAATCGATCTGGTTGTATTTGACACCCCCCCAACAAAATCATCCCCAATAATGAAACAATACCTGCATTCACGTGATACAGAGGTAAAGGGTTAAAAACTCGTTCATGTCCAAACCTCATAGAGCTCATACCACCCAGTTCGGCATACCAGGCCCCAGTCATCAGTTCATATTGATTTGATAATCGACACCCTTTTGGACGTCCCGTTGTCCCTGAAGTATACAGCAGGCTAGTTTCAGTTTGCGAATTGATCTCACCCTTGACCGGATTGTTTCTTAGAGTTGGAATTTTTTTTTCTTTTCCATCAAAACACCACAATTTAATGCTTTTATTGATAAGCGTTTGAGCCTCTACAACTTTTTCTTCATGCTTTTTTAAATAAATGATCAAAGCTGATTCCGAATGTTCTAATAAGTAAGACAACTCGGCCGACCTGTAGTCAGGGTTAACTGGAACACATGATATCCCAAGACTATTTAGTGCTAGCTTATAGACGATATGCTCTGGTCGATTATCTAAAGCAAGTGCCACTCGGTCGCCTACTCCGTATCCCGCATTCAAAAGCTTTCCCTTTACGAGATCAACTTGCTTCAACGCTTCTGTATAGGATAACTCAAAGCCGCTCTCATAATAATCGCGGTCCTTCGCTGAAGGAACAGCGATGAAAGTATTTTGTGGGAATTTAGAAACAGTTTCACGAAAGACAGTATCTATTATTTTATCTTGAACACTATCAACCAGTGAACTTGCCATGATCAGTTACTAGCGCTCGTTTCAAAAAAACGAACCGCATCTCCCATGGGCCCGCCTAAAATCTCATCTTCCCTTACCACAATGTTACCTCTTAATATCGTAGCGACAGGCCAACCCATAACCGACATTCCATCGAACGGCGTCCAGCCACATTTACTTGCAATCCACTCATCGCTTATTACTCTTTGTTTTTTCAAATCGACAAGAACTAAATCCGCATCGTATCCGACAGCTATTCTACCCTTCCCCATAATTCCAAATAATCTTTGCGGACCTGCAGAAGTTAAATCTACTATTCGTTCCAATGACAGCCTTCCCTCATGCATATGATTAAGCAACAAGGGTAATGATGTTTGGACACCAGGCATGCCACTTGGGCTAGAGGGGTAAGGTCTTTCTTTTTCCTCGATGGTATGTGGAGCATGATCAGACCCTATAACATCAACTATACCATTTTGGATAGCAGTCCATAGACCCATTTGGTGATCCAAGTCTCTAACCGGAGGGTTCATTTGGGCAAAAGCTCCCAGCCGCTCATAACAGTCCGGGGCGCTCAACGTTAAGTGATTGAGTGTGACCTCAACACTAATCAAATCTTTGTGCTTGGCTAAAATATCCATCTCATCTCTGGATGATATATGAAGCACGTGAACGCGCCGATTAGCCTTTCTGGCAAGGTTGACTAATCGAGTTGTTGCTCTCACAGCAGACTCCACGTCTCTCCAATCCGGATGCGCCTCGGGATCTTCTGCTTCTACTGCTATATTTTGTCGAGAGATCAGACGATCTTCGTCTTCAGCATGAACAGATACTCTGCGAACGCCATTAGCAAGGACATCTGCTATCACCTCATCATCCTTAGCTAATAAGGTACCAGTCGAGCTTCCCATAAAGATTTTTACTCCAGCACAGCCAGGTAATCGCTCTAGTTCAGCCAGG
>MDSY01142848.1_pt1 | contig 10020 bp, 5 predicted proteins | sample 811131 | NCBI WGS metagenome assembly MDSY01 (sample SAMN05326643, study PRJNA326480) | marine metagenome | isolation source: seawater | place: Atlantic Ocean: South West | collected 2010
TATGGATCGAAATCACAATCCAGAATTTACGATGCTAGAATTTTATTGGGCTTATGCAGACTTTGAAGATAATATGAATCTCGTTGAAGATATGATACGTAAAATTTCAAAAAAGATTGGTTCTGATCAAATAAATCTCGGCGATGTAAAAATTGACCTCAAAAGTCCTTTTAAAAGAATACCTTTTTTTGATCTTCTTTATGAAAATTTAGGAGAAGATATATCTGAAATGAATGATAAGGATCTGAAAATTCTTTGTGAAAAAAAAGGTTTAAATACTGAGGGCAACAATAACTACGGACAGACATTAGATCAATTAATGAGTGAGTTTGTCGAGCCAAAATTAATTCAACCAACTTTTGTTACTAATTATCCTAAAGCAATCTCACCTTTAGCAAAAAAACATAGAAATGGAAATGAAAAATTAGTCGAAAGGTTTGAGCTATTCATAGCAGGTTCTGAATTTGCTAACGCATTTAGCGAGCTAAACGACCCAATCGATCAAAGAGAGCGTTTTGAGTCACAACAAAAACTTGCAAATGATGGTGATGACGAAGCTCATCCGGTAGATGAAAATTTTCTTCAAGCAATGGAAACTGGAATGCCTCCAACCGGGGGTGTAGGAATAGGTATTGACAGATTAGTTATGCTTTTGACAGGTAAAAGATCAATAAAAGATGTAATCCTCTTTCCTGCTATGAAGAATGAATCATAAGTTTTCAATTGAATCTTAGTTTCTACCTAACTAAAAAACAATTTAAATCTGGAAACCAAACCGGTTTTTTTAAAACTGCCAGTATACTATCAATAGCGGGCCTAGCAATTGGAGTCTCCGCATTATTAATTACTTTATTCATCTTAAATGGCTTTGAGCGGGTTATTTCAGAAAAAATTACAAGTTTAGATGGACACATTCGTATCAAGCATTTTTTAAACAATCCGATTGCTCCAAAAGATTATGAATTGGAAGAAGAATTTCTTGAAAGCAATAAACTATTTTCTTTTCAAGCTTTTATTCAAAAGCCGGCATTAATTCGGAGAAAAGGACTTGCAAAAGGTGTTATTGCTGAGGGTATTTCTGATGGCGATTATTCATTTTTCAATGAAATGCTTATTGAAGGCTCTAAAAATATATCTGAAAATGGAGTTATTATTGGAGAGAGAATGGCTAAAGAAAATAATTTGATGATTTCCGATAAAATTACTCTTTTTGATCTAGCAACTTTTCATGAGCAAAATAAAAGATTTAAGCAGTTAGAAATAGAGGGCATTTTTCATTCTGGTATGGTTGAATACGACAAGACTTCAATCTTTTTGAACCTAAAAACCTCCCAAAGCGTTTTTGGAATGAATGAAAATATTTCAGGATACGTTTTGAGACTAAAAAGCCTTAAAAATAAATTTGAAGCAAACCAAAAAATTCAAGAACATATATCATATCCTTTGATGTCAATAGATTGGAAGGAAAAAAACAAAGCTTTATATAAATGGTTAAAAGTTCAACGCTGGCCAATAATTTTTATTTTTGGATTAATCTCTATTGTTGCTTTAGTAAACATTATTTCTGCTATTTCTATGATTGTAATAGATAAGACCAAACAGATTGGTTTAATGTCTGCATTGGGAATCTCTAAAAATATTATAAGACAAATCTTCCTTATTCAGGGATTAATAATTGGGTTTTTTGGTACACTTTTTGGAATTATAACAGCGCTTTTACTATCCACAATCCAGAATCGCTTTAAAATAATTAAAGTTCCTGAGGATGTCTATTTCATGGACTTTGTACCTGTAGATATAAAACTGTCCCAGATTTTGCTAATTTTTTTCATAGTTATTTTCACTTCAGCATTAGTTTCAGTTTGGCCATCGCAAAGATCAACAAAAATTTCACCTTCTAATGCGTTAAAATACGAATGAATTTCACATCTTTAATTGCAAAAAAGTTTATGTTTAATTCAAAACATATTGGGCCTAGTAGATTAACTGGTTTAATAGCTGTAATAGGAATTTCTCTAGGCACTATGGCCATGGTCCTATCCGTATCTGTTCTAAATGGATTTGAATCCCGAATAATTGAAAAAATTATAGGTTTTGAAGGAGATATAAAATTAAGTGGAGAAATAGAATTCAATCAAAGCATACAAATTCTCTCCTCAATTGATGAAATTGATAGCTTTATCCCTTACACTGAAAGGGTAGGTTTAATAATAAATCGTGAAAACAAATCTAGAATGATCACTTTTAAATCTATTGAGACCGAAATGATTAGCACATTTTATAATATTAAATTTGTTGAAAAAACTGAATCTGACTTACCAATGATTTACTTAGGCAGAACCACTGCTGATCGCCTTAATCTTCGCTTGGGAGATTTGGTAAAACTTATGAGTCCATTAGATCAGAATATTGTTTGGGGTGTCCCACGGTCAGTTAAAGTTATTATTGGCGGAATATTTGATGTTCAAATTCTTGATTTTAACGATAAGATGATTTTCATTCCACATGAAGTAGGAAAAAAACTTTTTCTTAGAAAAAAAGGCTTTGATGGGATTGATATTAGATTAAACAATGAAAGTGATCCAAGTAAAGTGAAAAAAATCATTCAAAAAAAAGTCACCAATTCTCACTTAGAAACTTGGAGCGAAATACATAATAATTTATTTAGTGCAATGAGGCTAGAAAGAATAGGATCTTTGGTTGTACTTAGTTTGATAGTGCTGGTTGGGTGTTTTAATTTAACAACAACTCTTATGCTTATAACGATTCAAAAAATTAGGCATTTTGGAATTTTAACAGCTATTGGAGCCTCAAAAAATAATATCCACAACATCATTTTTAAACAAGGATTCTTTACAGGTCTTATCGGAATTTTCTTTGGTTTTCTATTTAGCTTAGGATTTATTATAGTTCAAAATATTTTTGGACTAATTAAATTGCCTGAAGATATTTATTTTACAACAAGTCTGCCAATGATAATTAACGCTTCGGATCTAATAGTAATTTCAGCAATAACTCTATTTATGATATTTATTTCATCGTTAATCGCCTCAAAGAGAATTGATTCTTTCAAGATTATTAATTCAATTGTTTCAGATAAATGATTCTTAGTGCTAAAAAAATTACAAAATCTTTTACTAGCATTGGAAACAGGCTTTATGTATTCAAGGACCTATCTTTTGAGATTGACAAAAATGAATTAGTAACAATCGTTGGTCCTAGTGGCTCTGGTAAATCAACTCTTCTTAATATTCTTGGAACACTCGATAGTGGTGACAAAGGTACGATACATATTAATGGAGTTAACATAAGCAAAATGAATGATGATGAATTAGCAGAGGTTCGTTGCAAACATATAGGTTTTGTCTTTCAGTACCATCATTTAATCCCAGAGCTTTCAGCGTTAGAAAATGTTGTGCTTCCTCAGTTAATCTTTTCTGGGGATGATAATCCAAAAAAAGCGAAGGAGATAATTGACTTCTTAGGACTAAGCGAAAGAATGAGTCATTTTCCATCACAGCTCTCTGGAGGTGAAATGTCAAGAATTTCTGTAGCAAGAGCTCTTATTAATTCTCCTAAAATAGTTCTCGCTGATGAGCCCAGTGGAAACTTAGATCACTCAAATGCAAGCAAGCTAATTGAACTCTTCAAATCTGTCAACAATGAGTTTGATCAATCAATTATAATCGCTACACATGATCCTAGCGTCGCATCTATTGGTAAAAGAAAGTTTGTTTTGGATAATGGTTTATTATCTCTTGTAGATAGTGTTTGAAGTTTTTATTTGCTTTCTTAATTTCAATTAATCATGAAAGAGAATTTTTCAAAACGCGTACAGCATATTATCAAATATGCTAAAGAGGAAGCCATAAGATTGGGCCATAGTTATGTTGGTTCTGAGCATTTGTTGTTAGGCCTATTAAGAGAAAACTCAGGTTTGAGTGCAAAAATTTTTGATATTTATGATTGTGACATTAATGATGTTCAATCCATGATTGAAGATATGATAAAAACGCTAGGAAATACAATGACCCTCGGTCATTTGCCGCTAACGAGAAGAGCCGAGAGAATATTGAGAAACGCCTTCAATGAAGCTGCTGGCCTCGGAACAACCATAGCAGATGACGAGCATCTACTACTAGCTATTTTGAAGGAAAGCGAAGGAATTGCAAAAGAAGTTTTAAACTCTCATAATCTTGATTACGATAGCGTTTTAGATCTTATAAACAGTGAGCCTAGTGAATATCTTAATGAACCAGAAGAAATCAAATCTTCAAAACCATCAAAATCCAAAACACCAGCTCTTGACCATTTTTCACGAGACATAACTGAGCTCGCTCGTATGGGTGAGCTTGATCCTGTAATTGGAAGAGAGGATGAGATACAAAGAGTTGCTCAGATTTTGTCTCGTCGCAAAAAAAATAATCCCGTCTTAATTGGAGAGCCTGGTGTTGGCAAAACTGCAATTATTGAAGGCTTGGGTCAGAAAATAAATCAAAAGGATGTCCCCAGAACGTTACAAAATAAAAGAATTTTATCTTTAGATCTTGCTGGTTTAGTTGCTGGCACAAAGTATAGAGGTCAATTTGAAGAGCGCATGAAGACAATAATGATTGAGCTAGAAAAAACCGACAATCTTATTTTATTCATTGATGAATTGCACACCATTGTAGGAGCTGGTGGTGCATCAGGATCTTTAGACGCATCCAATATGTTCAAGCCTGCACTAGCGAGAGGTGATATTCATTGCATTGGCGCGACAACATTAGATGAATATCGAAAGCATGTTGAGAAGGATGGCGCTCTCGAAAGAAGATTTCAAAAAATTAATATTTTACCACCCTCTACTAGTGAAGCAATTGAAATATTAAAAGGGCTGCAGTCTCGGTATGAAAAACACCACAATGTTTCCTATTCTGAAGAGGCAGTAAGGGCATGTGTGTATTTTTCAGATAGGTATATCACAGATAAATTTTTACCTGATAAAGCTATAGATGTTATGGATGAAGCAGGCTCTAGGGCGCATATTCTCAACATTAAAGTTCCTCAAAATATTATTGACCTTGAGTTTGAAATTGAAAAGATACGCACAGAAAAAAATTCTGTTGTTATGAAACAGCGATTTGAAGATGCAGCAAGCTTGCGGGATAAAGAACAAAAACTGATTAATAAGTTAAATGATTTACAAAAAAAGTGGAAGTCTAGTGAAGAGCAAAACCCATCAATAATCTCTGAAGAAAACATTGCAGATGTTGTGTCCACAATGACAAGAATTCCAGTAACAAAAGTAGCTGAGTCTGAGAGTAAAAAGCTCTTAAAAATGAGCGATGAGCTATCTGAAAAAATTATAGGCCAAAATCAAGCTATTGAAATTCTTTCAAAAGCAGTTCAAAGATCGAGAGCAGGATTAAAACGTGAAGGAAGACCTATTGGAGTTTATTTATTTCTTGGCCCCACTGGAGTAGGTAAGACTGAAACCGTAAAAGAGTTGGCAAGTTACCTTTTTAATAAGCAAGACTCTTTAGTGCGTCTCGATATGAGCGAATATGGCGAAAGATTTTCAGTCTCAAGATTGATTGGGGCCCCTCCAGGATATGTTGGATATGAAGAGGGTGGCGAACTCACAGAAAAAGTTAGACGAAACCCCTATTCAATAGTTTTATTTGATGAAATTGAAAAAGCACATCCAGATATTTTCAACCTTCTTTTACAGTTATTTGACGAAGGTGTTTTAACTGATAATTATGGAAGAAAAATTGATTTTCAAAATACCATTATTATTCTTACATCAAATATAGGTACAAAAGAAATTCAAAATGCTTCAATCTTTGGCTTTAATGAAGATTCAAGTGCTTATAGCAATGAAAAGACAAAAAGAAGAATATTGGAAAAAGTTAATAATATTTTTAATCCTGAATTTGTTAATAGACTTGATGAAACAGTAATTTTTAATATACTTACTAAAGAGAACGTTTTGAAAATCATCGATCTTCAGCTAGCCGATCTTTTTAAAAATCTTGAAAAAATTGGCTTTGCTTTATCAATCACCAAAAAAGCTAAAGTATTTTTGGCTGAGAAGGGTTATAGCGCAGAGTATGGTGCTCGAAACCTTAAAAGAGAAATTCAAAGCTCTGTGGAAAATCCACTTTCAGAAATGCTTTTATCCAATATGTTTGAGACATGCAGCAAAATCAAAATTGATTTTAAAAAAGGTCAGCTAGTCTTTGAACCTGTTGCTGCCAACCAAACAAAAAAGACTAAAAAATCCTCAAAAATTTAAATAATCTGCCATTATAGCATATTAAGACAAAAATTATCTGTCAATATGCACTAACTATTTAAATGGTATAAATATTGCATTATTTATATACATAACTTTTAAATCTTTAGGAGATAAAAATGAGTAAAATTATCGGCATTGATCTTGGGACAACAAACTCATGTGTTGCAGTACTTGAGGGTGGAGAACCATCTGTAATTAGTAGTTCTGAAGGAGGAAGAACTACACCATCAATCGTTGCTTTCACCAAAGAAGATGAACGCTTAGTTGGTCAACCAGCGAAACGTCAGGCTGTTACTAATCCCAATAATACAATTTTTTCTATTAAAAGATTTATGGGAAGGAAGTTTAAAGAAGTCGCGGGGGAAACAAAAGATGTGCCCTATGAAGTCGTTAAAGGTAAATCAGATTCTGTAGAAGTCAAAATAGCAAACAAATCTTATTCCCCACCTGAAATAAGCGCAATGGTACTTCAAAAATTAAAACAAACTGCTGAGGAGCATTTAGGAGCTACTGTTACAGATGCTGTAATAACTGTTCCAGCTTATTTTAACGATTCTCAGCGTCAAGCAACAAAAGATGCTGGAAAAATTGCTGGCTTAAATGTAAGAAGAATAATTAACGAGCCTACCGCTGCTTCTTTAGCCTATGGATTGGATAAGAAAAAAGAAGAAACAATAGCTGTATTCGACCTTGGAGGTGGAACATTTGATATTTCTATTTTAGAGTTAGGAGATGGAGTTTTTGAAGTTAAATCAACAAACGGTGACACTCACTTGGGTGGAGATGATTTTGATCAAAAAATTATTAATTGGATAGCTAGTGAGTTTAAATCGAGCGATGGAATTGATTTAACCAAAGACCCTATGGCACTCCAGAGGTTAAGAGAGGCTGCAGAAGCTGCAAAAAAAGAACTTTCTAGTTCAAAACAAACCGAAATAAATCTTCCTTTTGTTACAGCAGATTCCTCAGGTCCCAAACACCTCAATTTAACATTAACCCGTGCAAAATTTGAGGAATTAGTTTCAGATCTTGTTGAACGAACCGTTGAGCCATGCTTGAAAGCTCTTAAAGATGCAGGTTTATCTACGTCAGACATTAATGAGGTTATATTGGTTGGGGGTTCAACCAGAATTCCTAAAATTCAAGAAAAAGTCAAAGAGACATTCGGAAAAGAGTTGAATCAAAGCGTCAACCCTGATGAAGTAGTTGCGCTTGGTGCAGCAATTCAAGGAGGGGTATTAGCTGGTGACGTGGATGATATTTTACTTCTTGACGTAACTCCCTTGTCACTCGGTATAGAAACACTTGGAAGCGTTTCCACTAAATTAATTGAGAGAAATACAACCATACCAACAAAAAAATCACAAGTTTTTTCCACTGCAGCTGACAACCAAACCACTGTTGAAATTCACGTATTGCAAGGCGAAAGAGAAATGGCTGTTGATAACAAAACTATTGGCAGATTCCACCTGGATGGAATACCTCCAGCACCACGCGGTGTGCCTCAGGTAGAAGTAACATTTGATATTGATGCCAATGGTATACTAAATGTAAGCGCAAAAGATAAAGCAACTGGAAAGGAACAAAGTATTAGAATTGAAGCTTCTAGCGGTTTGTCAGATTCTGAAGTTGACAAAATGGTAAATGATGCTAAAAAGCATGAGGAGGATGATAAACAAAAAAGAGAATTAATTGATATGCAAAATCAAGCGGAGCAATTAGTTTATCAAACCGAAAAAAATATTGATGAATACAAAGATAAGCTGGAAGAATCTGAAAAGAAGTCTCTTGAAGATGCTCTGGAAAAAGTCAAAACAGCAAAAGATGCAAATGATTTAGATAGTCTTAAATCTAGCGTTGATGAGTTGAACACTGCTTGGAATGCTGTAGCTTCAAAAATGTATGATTCTGTCAAAGAGGATGATTCATCAAATTCTGAAAATTCTAATAAAAAAGAAAAATCTAAAAAGAAAGACGACGCTGAAATAGAAGACGCCGATTTTGAAGTCGTTGATTGATTTTTAATTTTTTCCACAAAAAAAGCACGTTTTCAAGCGTGCTTTTTTTGTTTATGGAACCCATTAGATGTAATTTCATGTTAATTACTACTATACTTATTTATAAATGAAAAACTCTTACAAGAATTACATCCTTTATTTCTGCGGATTTATTGGGGTATTTCTTATAGTCTTTTTTCGACCAAGTGTTTGGCAAGACAGAATTGATCAGTATCTAAACGATCAGCTCAGCAAAAGTGGATGGTCGCTAAACAATAGTGTTTTCTCGGGCCACTTATTTACCAAGCTTTCTTCAAGTGATGTCCTTTTGAAAAGCAATAAAGGTACATCTATTGTGTTTCCATCAATAAATGCAAGGATCAAGATATTTCCTTTGTTAATGGGAAAAATCAACTTAAATGAATTATCTGTATCAAATGCAATAATTAAACCATCGCTTAAACTGAACGAAGATCCCTCAACCAGGGCGTTTTCAGGTATAAAGCAGATACCCATCGACATTGATAAGCTAAATATTGATGGTGATATTGTATTGTTTGAGGAGGATTCTACACAGTTAATTAGTTTTTTAATAAATGGTGGCATTACATCCAAAGAAGATAATCTTGTGATAAATATTGGCGAGTTGAGTATTTTTTTGAATGATCCATCAATTAATATAAAAATAAAAAGATGGAAAGGGTTTCTTTCCGATGAAAAGATTGCAATTGATTTAAAAAACGCTATCATCAACGATATTAACCTTGGAGGTTTTTTAGAATATAATTTTTCAAATAAATCTAAAATCAATGGAAATATATTATTGCAAGAATACAAATTACCCGAATCTATATTCTCAGAGCTCCCATTGCAGCCCAACCTTTCAACAATCTCTGCTAATTTTTCATTTCAGTCAAATGCCAATGATTACTTTGGGAAGCTAAAAATTGAAAATGAATTAGGTTTAAATATGGATGGCGCTTTTAAAGTAGAAACTGATTCGACTCACATAAAATTAACTGAACTGCAACTTAGCGGTAACAAAACAACGCTTTCTTTGAGCGGACTTTATGAAGAAAGTGGTCGCTTTAATGGTATTGCCCGATTAGATAACTTGGATTTTAGTCAATGGTTAATTGACTCAAAAAAAACAGGCATATCTGGATATTTGTTGCTTGACGGTATTTTTAAGGATATGCTCATAGCATCTCTTGATATCAACGCTGATGTTAATGAATCATTAATATTTAACGGAGAATCGACATCATTTTCTGGAAGTGTTTCATATGCAGATTCGGTATTATCAATTGTTAACCCTATAATGCTTTCAATTGGCCCATCCATTGTTTCTGTTCAAGGAAAAGCAAACTACAATCAAGAATTAATAAATTTAGATGTGTCAATGACTGAGGCCTCTGCTTTTTTAATTAATAATTTCTGGTCTGATTCGTTATCCAATGGAAGTGCTACAGGATCAATGCAAATCAATGGTGGTTTTGACAATCTTACAGTTGATGCAGACCTTTTAATTAATGACTTTAATTACAATAACATTTTTTTAGAAAATTTTGAATTATTTGCAAAGCTTGATAATCTCCAAAACTATAATGAAGGTGAAATTAAAATAAAATTTACTGATGGAACTTGGAATGAAGTACGCTTTGAAAGTGGAAATGCACAATTGTACCTTAAAGACCAGATTATTACTATTTCAAGTTTTGAATTGCGTAACAATGACGA
>MDSY01032370.1_pt1 | contig 10019 bp, 7 predicted proteins | sample 811131 | NCBI WGS metagenome assembly MDSY01 (sample SAMN05326643, study PRJNA326480) | marine metagenome | isolation source: seawater | place: Atlantic Ocean: South West | collected 2010
AACTTTAGTGCAATGAAGTCCAAGGAGCTGTTTTTTTTCATGATTTTGTTTTTTCTGCCTCTAAATGCATCGACACAAACAGATACGCTTAAGGTGATGAGTTGGAATGTTTTTTTGCGTCCAGGAATATTGTCTGATGGTCAGATGGATCGAGTTTCGGGTATTGCTGGATACTTAATCTGTTGTGGGGGAGACGTTGTTGTTCTTCAGGAGGTTTTTCATAAAAGAGCTAGAAAAAGACTCCTTCAAAAGCTAGATGGCTGGTATGAATACCATACATCCATTGGTCCAAAATCATTTTGTGGTGTTTCTTCAGGTGTTGTGATTTTTTCAAAACATCCAATTATAGAAGAAAAGTTCGTGCCCTACTCCAAGTCAAAAGGAGCAGATGGTTTAGCAAAAAAGGGCGTTGTTTTAGCGAAAATAAGATTTGGTAAACAGGATGTTCATATCGTTGGCACGCATCTACAGGCGGGAGTATCTTCAAAAGCAAAAAATGTTCAAAAGTCTCAGCTTACAGAACTTGCGAATACCGTGAATTTGATTGGAGATTCATCTATTGTGATTTTGGCCGGAGATTTTAATATAACGCCTGATGAAAAATTGTTTGCATATTTGAGTAATAGCTTGGAGGTAGATTTACCGGATTTATCGCCACCTCTTTATGCAACTGCAAATTTTGCTGACCAAGATTTGTTTCCAGCAGAAGGCGACCCGGTTTGGATTGATTATATCTTTTTAAAACAAACAAAAAGAGCTAAACAAAAAAGCACATGGATTAAGCGCCTTTTTTCCAAAAACTGGGATCGTTTTTCAGACCATGATATGATCTATTCTGTTTTTGAAATGAAAGGAAATAGTAAAGAATTATACGACTGATGCAACTTTTAGGTATAAATATTAGTCTTTTAAATGTGAGCTATGGATGAATTATCATTGATACAGGGCTGTATTGAAGGTAACCAAAGGGCTCAGCGAAAGTTATATGATAGTTTTTCGCCTAAGTTTTTTGCGGTTTGTTTGCGTTATATGAAGAACAATGACGAAGCAGAAGACGTGCTTCAGGAGGCATTGATTAAAGTTTTTTCAAAGCTGCCTGAGTATAGCAAAAAAGGCTCTTTCGAAGGGTGGATGAGAAGGATTGTAGTAAATACCTGCTTGGACCAAATTCGAAAAAATCAAAAGCTTAAATTTGATGCTCCACTCGAGCAAGAAGAATATAAGCTTTCGACAAATGCCTACATATTTGAAAAGTTATCAGCAGACGAGTTGATTAAAGAAATACAAGAAATGCCCCCTGGGTATAAAGTGGTTTTTAACATGTTTGCAATAGAAGGCTTTTCGCATCAAGAAATAGCTGAGCACTTGGGCGTAGCAGAAAGTACTTCAAAGTCTCAATATTTAAGAGCGAGGGCGTATTTAAAAGAAAGAATATTAAAAATAGATGAGCGATAAAGATCCTATAAAAGATTTGTTCAGAGACAAGCTTCAGTCTCATGAGGTCATGCCGAGTAAAGCGGTATGGTCGAGTGTTTCTAGTTCTCTTGGACACTCTGCAGCTTCTACAGCGGGTGTCGGTTCTGCCTCGTTCCTGAAGGTTGCGGCAATCGTCGTAGGTGTTTCTGCAGCAAGTGTTGCAGGATTTCTATTTTTGTCCTCCGACGAATCCGAACCTATAAAAGCTATTGAAAAAACCGTTTTACAAGAAAAGGATTTAGATGAGTCTATTTCTTCTGAAACCAAAGATTCTGATCTTCAGGAAAGTGCATCTCCAGAAATAATGCTTTCCCAATCAGAATCGCTTTCATCAGAAAAGGTAATTTCTAATGAAAGTATTCAGGACTCTCAACCTGAAATCATTACCGCAAATGAAAGCTTGCCTGTGTCAACTCCTTCTGAAAGTCAAGCAAATGAGTTAATTGTTGAAGAGCCAAGTGTTGAAGTTCTTCCTCAAGAAAACTATGTTTCTACCCAAATTTCTTCTAATGTTCCAGCTGAGCAGGTCGTTGATGACGTTGAAGTTATTGCTCCAATTAGCGAGGATCCTTCGCAAGACGAGTCTCTTGTAGAAACATCTGATGAGATTCAAGAAACTGTGATTGTACTCGAGGAGAAGATATTATTGCCAAATATTTTCACGCCCAATGGAGATCGCGTTAACGACGTGTTTGAAATCAAAATGGAAGACAAGCAAGAGTTTCAAATAGTTATTCTGAACCAACAAAACCAGCCAGTATTTAAGTCAAGTGATGCTCATTTCAAGTGGGACGGAACAATGCTTAATGGCCAACCTGCACCATCAGGAACCTATCTTTATTATTTTTCTGCGAAAGACATGAACGGTAAAGATGTTACCGAGTCTTCGTTGTTAACGATTCAACGTTAGGGTTAAAGGGAGCTTTCTCAGTATCAATCTTTGTAATACCAGTGTAATACACACACACGCCGATTGTCATAAATACGTGAGATAAATCTCCTTTGTCAAACCATTGCAATAAATTTATTTTCATTAGAAATATTACTGCACTCGGCAACATTGCTAAAACGCCAAAGACGAGCCATTTAAATCCAGTTTGATTTTTTATGTTTACAGTGCTTATGACACTAACTGATATGAATACGCCGAGTATTGTATTGATTGCGATAGGAAGGAACCCAATCGTATGATTTTTGTCAAATGCAGCTGATGAAATAACGGTGATCACCAAAAGGAAAACAGTGATCATTTTGAAAAAAGCGATTTTCCCAAGGATATTTTTCTTGTTACGACGCTCGTATGATTTAATCATTGCTTTCTCAATGAAATAAGTACTGAGAATCGCTGAAATCCAGGTGGGAAATTTACCTTGAGGGCCTAAATAGTGAAATAATCCGTGTCCCATTGACCCAAGTAAGGCACCAAAACCAAAGGTTAAAAAAAAGTAGTACCAATATTTTATAAATCCATTTGAGCTTCTTTTGGAATATAATTTTCTTGCAATATAGAAGCTAACCACTGCCATGACAAGGTCGGACACAATGGCATTTGGTTCAAGCAAAACAAGACCGTTGAGGTCTAAGCGTATTTTTGTAAAATCTTCACCAATTAACATAGCCGGCAAATTTAATTTTTTAAAAATGAATGCACAAAGAATTGAAACTTTTTCGGCATAATAATCGAGCCCACCTTTTCACTATATTTATTCCTTGAATACCATCAGTGTATTTGAGTTATTTACTTTCTGTTAGAATTCAGATAAGGACAACACTATGAGAAGACCAAATAATTTGAAAAAAGGAGATTTGATTTACATAGTTTCTCCGGCTAAAAGTATAGATCCAGAATCAATTTATTTTGCAATAAAGCTTGTTGAGTCATGGGGTTTTACAGCTGAATGTGCAGCACATACGCTTGGTAAACATAATTATTTTTCAGGCAATGACTTTGACCGCATTTCGGATTTTCAATTAGCCATTGATCATAAAGATGCAAAAGCTATATTGTGCGCGCGTGGCGGTTATGGATGCGTTAGGATAGTTGATGAATTAAACTGGAGCAATTTTGAGCAGTCCCCTAAATGGCTGATTGGTTTCAGTGATATAACCGTTTTACATCATAGAGCCCAAAGATTATCTATAATGAGTATGCATGCGACAATGCCGCTCAATTTTCAGATGAACTCGAAGGAGGCTTTGGAAACATTTCGTTCCGCTTTAACGGGAGAATCTTTTTCAATTGAAGCTCCTTTGTCTTCTATGAATAACACAGGAATTGCACGCGGACCTCTTGTAGGGGGCAATCTCAGTATCATATACAGCCTTCTAGGAACAACTGATGCTTATGATTTTAGGGGCTCAATTTTATTTATAGAAGACCTATCAGAGCAGCTTTATCACATCGACCGTATGCTTTTTGCGCTTCAAAAAGCAGGAGTTTTTGACGAAATAAAAGCTTTAGTAATAGGTGGTATGACAGATCTGCAAGATACAACTCCTTCATTCGGAATGACATACGAAGATGCTATACTTGAAAAAGTAAAAGACAACAACGTCCCCATTTGCTTTAATTTTCCAACCGGACATATTGAGGACAACAGAGCAATGATTATTGGTGCCATGGTAGAACTTGAGGTGAATGAACAAGGCGCAAAGCTATGTTATATATAATTATTCTAAATAAGAACCTTTTTTTCATTCATATGTTCTTTAGGTGTAACTTTGCAGAGAGAAAAGAATAGTGCAATTATATGAGCAATTCGGCATTTATTAAATCCTCGTTAGCTAAAAAATATTATATGGCCCTGACGGGTCTTTTTCTGTGTCTTTTTTTAGTCGGTCACCTTTTAGGTAACTTGCAAATGATTTTTCAGACAGGCGAGGAGGGCAAAAGAATTTTTAATGAGTATGCTTACTTTATGACCCACAACCCTGCCGTTAAGGTTTTGTCCTATTTAACCTATTTCTCTATTTTATTCCATGCGGCGGATGGAATTGTGTTACTTGTTCAAAATAGAAGAGCGCGTCCAGTTAAATACGCATATTCCAAACCTTCAGCGAATTCCTCTTGGACCTCCAGGTATATGGCTCTGCTTGGAACTTTAGTTTTGGTTTTTATTGCAACGCACATGTCCAATTTCTGGTGGAAAATGAAGTATACAACGGAAGTTCCTCTACATTCCTATTATTCTGAGACCTCTCAAGATACGCTTTATTTAACGCACAAGGGAGAACAAATTACAACAGCACAGCTAAGAATGATTGGTGATACCGAAGGCACACAGATTATCATGCGAGCGGATAAAATGAATCAATCTATTGAAAAAGAATACAACTCTTACATAAGCGAAAACGTCTTGTCAGAAGAGCAGTTATTGGCCTTTGAAGAGGCCAAGAATAAACAAATCAGAAAAAAGGATGAAGTACTTGGAGAAGGGTACAAAGATCTGCACACTGTGGTCCTCCAATATTTTAGTAAAGGAAATACAACAGAATCCGGAATTCCTGTAGGTTTATTAGGAACGCTATTCTATGTGATTTCCATGTCTGTTTTAGCCTTTCATTTATGGCATGGCTTTTCTTCAGCCTTTCAATCTCTTGGTTTAAATCATCCTAAATATACACCGCTAATTTCAATTTTTGGTCGAGGTTTCGCAATTGTTGTCCCCTTGTTATTTGCAATAATACCAGTCATTATTTATATCAACTCATAGGAAAACTTAGAATATGTCAATACTTAAATGTAATACCCCTGAAGGACCAATTGACTTGAAGTGGACAAATCATAAAAACAAGATGAAACTTGTTGCGCCCAACAACAGGCCTAAAATTGATGTTATTGTTGTAGGAACAGGTTTAGCTGGAGCATCTGCTGCTGCATCTTTAGGTGAAATGGGATACAATGTTAAGTGTTTTTGTTTTCAAGATTCACCGCGTAGAGCACATTCAATTGCGGCTCAGGGAGGTATTAATGCTGCGAAAAATTATCAAAATGATGGAGACAGCGTTTACCGTCTTTTCTACGATACCATTAAAGGAGGTGATTACAGATCTAGAGAAGGAAACGTCTATCGTCTTGCGGAGGTTTCCGTTAGTATTATCGATCAATGTGTAGCTCAGGGTGTTCCTTTTGCACGCGAATACGGAGGGCTATTAGACAATCGCTCTTTTGGTGGAGTTCAGGTTAGACGGACATTTTATGCCGCAGGTCAGACAGGTCAGCAATTATTATTAGGTGCGTATTCAGCTTTGTCTCGTCAAATCGGTTTGGGAAGAGTAAAAATGTATAACCGTCATGAAATGATGGATCTTGTTAAAGTAGATGGTAAGTCAAGGGGAATTATTACGCGAAATTTGATTACTGGAAAGTTAGATCGTCATTCTGCACATGCAGTGGTTATTGCCTCTGGAGGTTATGGAAATGTTTACTTTCTCTCTACAAATGCCATGGGGAGTAATGTTTCTGCAGCATGGAAGATTCATAAACGCGGGGCGCACTTTGCGAACCCTTGCTATGTACAAATTCACCCCACTTGCATTCCTGTTCATGGTACAAATCAGTCGAAATTAACGCTTATGTCAGAGTCGCTAAGAAACTCTGGACGCATTTGGGTTCCGAAGAGAAAAGAAGATGCTGAAGCCATACGTGATGGGAAATTAAAGCCCACGGAAATAGCAGAAGAAAATAGAGACTATTATTTGGAACGACGTTATCCCGCTTTTGGAAACCTAGTGCCTAGAGATGTTGCTTCGAGGGCAGCGAAAGAAAGGTGTGATGTTGGTCATGGTATTGAAGCGAATGATACAAATGAAGGAGTTTATCTCGATTTTGCAACAGAAATCAAAACAAAAGGAAAGCAGGTTGCTTTCGCTAAAGGAGATAAGAACCCTTCAGAAGAGAAAACTATTGAATTAGGTAAAGAATGGGTAGAAGAAAAATACGGAAACCTTTTTCAGATGTATCAACAAATCACCAATGAGAATCCATATGAAACTCCGATGAAAATATATCCAGCCGTACATTACACGATGGGAGGAGTTTGGGTAGATTACAACCTTCAGAGTACTATTCCTGGATGTTTTGTTGCGGGCGAAGCAAACTTCTCTGATCATGGGGCGAATCGTCTCGGAGCATCAGCCTTAATGCAAGGCTTGGCGGATGGTTATTTCGTAGTGCCGTTTACCATTGCAAACTATCTTGCCAATGAAATAAGAACAGGAGAGATACCTACAGATTTACCAGAATTTGAAGCTGTTGAAAACGAAGTAACCCATAAGATTGAAAAGTTAATGGGTATACAAGGGAAAAATTCGGTAGATTATTTCCACAAGAAGCTTGGTTTAATCATGTGGAACAAAGTTGGGATGAGCCGTAATAAAGAAGGATTACAAAGTGCCATCGAGGAAATTCAAGATTTGAGGGAAGAATTTTGGAAAGACGTTTTTATACCAGGTTCCGCAAATGAGTTGAATTCTGAATTAGAGAAAGCGCTTCGCGTAGCAGATTTACTTGAGTTAGGACAGCTAATGGCTGTGGATGGATTAAATAGAAAAGAATCTTGTGGAGGTCACTTTAGAGAAGAATATCAAGATGAAGAAGGTGAAACATTAAGAGATGATGTTAACTTTAAATATGTTGCCGCTTGGGAATATGTTGATCAGGACGCTCGAAACTCGGTGCTCCACAAAGAAGAACTCAAATATGAATCAATCAAAATAGCAGATCGGAATTATAAATAAAAATATGGCTTCTAAATTCATTAATATAGTACTTAAGGTGTGGCGTCAAAAAAACTCTGAAGCTAAGGGTTGTATTGAAACTTACGAATTGAATAAAGTTTCTACTGATAGCTCTTTTTTGGAAATGTTAGACCAACTTAATGAGCAGTTGGTGGCAAAAAAAGAATCTCCTGTTACATTTGATCATGATTGCAGAGAAGGTATTTGTGGTTCTTGCTCGTTGTATATTGATGGTAGAGCGCATGGTCCCCAAACTGGTAATACTACCTGCCAGCTTCACATGAGAAGCTTTAGTGATGGAGACACTATTTACATTGAGCCATGGAGGTCAAAGGCCTTCCCGATTATAAAAGATTTAATGGTAGATAGATCAGCGTTCGATAGAATACAACAGTCAGGTGGATTTATTTCTGTTAATACTTCAGGAAACACATTAGACGCCAATGCAATCCCAATTACAAAGGAGGATGCAGATAAGTCTTTCGAGGCTGCTACATGTATTGGCTGTGGTGCTTGTGTAGCAAGCTGTAAAAACGGCTCTGCAATGCTATTTGTAGGCGCTAAGGTTTCTCAATACTCTCTCTTGCCTCAAGGTCAGGTTGAAGCTAAAAATAGGGTACAGAATATGGTTCGGCAAATGGATAAAGAAGGTTTCGGAAATTGTACCAATACAGGCGCGTGTGAGGTGGAGTGTCCAAAAGGGATTTCATTGGAGAATATTGCTAGAATGAATCGTGATTTCTTAACCTCAAATCTAAGTTCGGATAAATAGCACCTTTATTTCAGAACGTTCACTATTCCGTGAATAACTATTTTTCCGTCCGTATCTTTTGGCTTAAATTTAATTACCCAGCTGTACTGACCTTCTTGAGCAGGTATGCCTTTATTCGAAGAATACGTGCCATCCCATCCTTGATTATGATCAAACGATTTCCAGATCATCTCTCCCCACCTGTTGTAAATTGAAATTTCGTAATTGAAAGGATCAAAACCACTTGTAAAAATGGGCTTAAATATTTGATTGTGTTCATCCGCATCTGGGGTAAAGGAGTTAGGAATGTAGTATATGAGCTCTTCTTGGTAGGTAATAGGAATCGATACTGAATCCTCGCATCCAGCTGGAGAATACGCCCGTAATGTAGCTTGAAATCCTGTTTGTTGTGTTATATCATAAGTATGAACATCTTCAAATTGATTCGAGAACTCACCATCGCCAAATTCCCATAAGTAAGAAACTGCTCCAACGGAGGTATTAAAGAAATAAATTTCGCTGTTCCCTGGGCCAATAAAACTAGGGTTGGTATAAAAGGATGCTACCGGCTTTTCTACGCAGACCACATTATTGAAACTCACTGCCGTATCGCACCCATTATTATCGACCATAGTTAAAGTAAGATCATAGCAACCTACCTCATTAAAAAAGAAAGGACTTGGGTTGTTAGAGCCAATACTTTCTGTCCCATTTGAAAAGTACCAATTTGTTGTCTCTGCATTTGTATTGAGGTTTGAAAGCTGAACAGAACCACCTGAACAGATTTCACTAGCCTCGGTGTTTAGGTTAGGCGCCTGTGACGCATTAACAATAACCAATAAGGAATCAGTATTCAGACATCCGTTTATGTCTTCTCCTTCTACGATGAAATCTTGATTATTGCTGATGTTAAAGGTGATTTCGTTGGTTATATTATTAAACCATTGAGTACCATCATACCAATTGTAGGAAATTCCTCCTGAAGCTATAAGTGTTATTTCGTCACCGAAACAAATTTGTTCGTCCGTACCTGCTGAAATAGAGGGTAAAGGATTGACAAGAACCTCAGTAATCGCGTTACAGGTATAACCATTCTCGTCTGTTGCCGTTACGCCATATGAGAATATACCTGCTGCACTGCTTATTATATTTGACATATTTTGATCGGTACCGATTGTTGCTCCTAAAAGCTCCCACTCATAGGTACAGTTACTTGTTGATTCTGCAGAAAGGTTGAAGCTATCATTTATGCATATCGGGCTCGTGTTAGATGCTGTAACGGTGCAACTACAAGAAGCGTCAGTTTCTGATAGCACTTCAAGGTCCGTTGTTGCTACACAGCTTAATCCTGTATCATCTATCGCTGAGACCTGAATAGTCCAGACCCCTGGAGCCAAGGCAGGTAATCCAGTTAAATTCTGTTCGGTTCCAATAATATTTCCATCAACGGACCATTCATAGGTCCCGTTTGCCACTGTTGTAGCGTTGAGATCATATGTAGCGTTGTAGCAAATGGGCCCCGTATTGGATGCGCTTATTTCACAGCTACATTGTGGATCTGTGGGCGGAATGATAATCAGCTGTGTTACATCAGTACATATAAAACCGTTCTCATCCACCGCAGTTACTTGAATGGGCCATGTGCCGGGAGCCAATGCCGGAAGTCCGATGATATTTTGTCCTGTTCCAATTACATCTCCGATAATATCCCATTCATAAGTTCCATTATCCACCGCTGTTGCATTTAGGTCGAATGTTGCATTAAAACAAATTGGACCGTTATTAGATGCTGATACTGTGCAGCTACATTGAGGATCATTCTCGTCTAAAACGATAACAGTGGATTGACCCAGACCAACTGTTTCTGCTCCTGTGGGCAATGTTTCGGTCACTGTAACAGTATATACTGATGTAATAGATGGAGCTACAGTTATTGATGCGTTTGTTTCATTTCCAGGGCTCCACAAAAAGTCAAGTGTTCCGGATGCTGCTGGTGCAGAAGCGGTCAATATTACTTCATCTCCAGGACAAATACTTGCATCATTCACTGTCA
>MDSY01010828.1_pt1 | contig 10018 bp, 8 predicted proteins | sample 811131 | NCBI WGS metagenome assembly MDSY01 (sample SAMN05326643, study PRJNA326480) | marine metagenome | isolation source: seawater | place: Atlantic Ocean: South West | collected 2010
ATGGGATCGAGCGGAGTGTATTCTGGATTTGTCGACTGCGCGGTCAAGACGCTCAAGGCGGAAGGGCCGTTTGCGTTCTGGAAGGGTTTTCTGCCGAACTTCGGGCACTCTTCCGGGATGACTTGGTTCCGCGGAGTTTGCCGGTACCCGCCTTTCAACCCGCACCACGTCTTCACGAACACCTCTCCCTTTTCTGCGGTTACGCCTTTCAATACCGCCGCACCACTCGCGCCGGTGAAGATCTTCACGTCCTTCCCGAGCATGGGTTGGCTCGGTTTCAGCCGGCGAAGAATCACGGAGCAACCTAAGCACTTTTTGCAATGCACCTTGCCTTCCCCGTTTGGTCGTGGTTTGGGGGGGTCTATCCCGCCAGGCACCGCGTCCAACACGCATTGCTCGCACGTGTCGCACGTCTCCCAGGTTCCCAAGCCGGGCTCGTCGATTTTCCACGTCGGGTTCACGAGGGCAGCCTCGGGGTGCATCAATGGGGAGGACGCGGCCTCCGCACCCGGGACGACCGAGGTGTAAATCACGGTGTACGCGGCGAGCCACAAGAGCCACGAAACCCTCCCGCGTCTCGCCATCGCGGTAGGTACCCTCGATACAACACGCCAAAGGAATCACAGGGTCCCAAATCGACCGACGTGGGACCGAAGGCGCGCAGCGCGCGGCGTTGTAGCTCAGATTGGTCAATCGGCACGATCTGTATCGAAGCACAGAACTGGGAATTCATGTCGAATTTCAAGACGAACAATTTCTTTGTCACGACGAACTATTTCTTTGTCACAACCCCCTGAACACCTTACTGATTTCCTGAAACCTCGGCCTTCCCCCTGGGTCCTCCGCGAAGCACCTGTTTAGCAAATCCCGCAAGGTGGGTCCACACCGCGTGGCGACGTTATCGGCGCCGTTTTTATCGTCGTCTCTCGTTTCAAAAAAATCCACCCCCAGCGGCAGCCGTTTCCCCTCCACAGCTACCGCGAACACGATTTGAATCGGGTCTGCGAGCCATGACCAAGGGGTTTTGCCCGTGAGGCACTCCCATAGCACCACGCCGAACGAATACACATCCGCGGCGGAATCCGCCAATGGGGTGTCTCGAAACAACTCGGGGGCCATCCACGCCGGGGTCCCCGCGGCGCCGCCGCCAGTCACCGCCCCGACTGTCCATCCGGTTTGCGTTTCGCTTTCACTTACCGCCAGGGACTTGGCGATGCCGAAGTCAGCAACCTTGGCTTTTATTTTAGTATCCCTATCAATCACTAACAGCACGTTTTGCGTTTTCAAATCCCGGTGCACCACGCCGTTGTGTGCGAGGTATGCCATCGCGCGTGCGACGCCGCCGCACACGTCTATCGTTTGCAAAAGGGTCAAATTGCTACGTCGTGTTTTTTCGTTCTTTTTATTTTCATCCCCAACACGCAACCGTTTGTCGTGCAGGAACGCGTGTAAACTTCCCCCGTGCACCAGCTCTTCAACGATGCACACCCTGGGGGGAGTGAGGCACGCGCCGAGCAGGCGCACCACGTTGGGGTGTTTCAGTCGCGACAGCACAGCGACTTCGCGGGCGAAGGCTCTCAACGCTCTTCGCGACGGGTTCGTCCCAAAAGACGCGTGAATCGTCTTCACCGCGACCGGGGTTGATTGAAGATTGGCATCTTCATCTATCTCCGTGCGTTGAGATGTTCCACCGTCACCTTCAATTATTCGTCTTCTCCATACGCCTGCGCGCACCACGCCGTATGCGCCTTGCCCCAAAGTCTCGCCGAACGTTATCGATGCGAGCGCGACTTCGGGAATGGAAGTCTCGTCTGACTCATCCTCCGACGAGACGGACGAGTCATCCTCGTCATTCGTGTCACGCGAGGTGGTGTCCAGCCGTGCGGGAGAGGGCGACGGCACGTACTGAGTATCAGTGCCGATCATCGTTCGCACCGAAGAAGGTACTCCATTCGACGAGTTAACAACTCCCGACTTACCCACCACCACGCCCTGTACATCTACGAAACTTTCTGAGACAAATTGGCCGGGAAGCATCCGCGTGGTTTTGCGCGTGGTGTTGAGACAGGTCGAGTTTTCTTTTTGCTTTTTTCGCACCAAGTGTACGATAACCACAAGACCCAGCGCAAGGAACACCACTGCTATGGTGAGAAGCACTCGCTCTATCGAGGACGTTTTCGATTCGTTTCCATTCACCCCTAAACTCGTCTCCGTCGAAACAATTTCCTCGCCGCAGCAAAACCGAAACAACTTATTGTCGCCGGGAAGGGAACACTTTGACGCGTTTTGAGAAAGCAAAGTGAAGTCGTTCACTTCTGAAGTAGCACCTAGCACCATGCCGCATGTCATGCCGTTCAAGGTCACGTCTACGATGGTGTTGAGTGGGCTGTCGTTACTGTTCGCAGAAACTCCAGTGAAGGCGAAGGATTTTCGCCCGCCGTTGGAAGAAACAGACCCGGACTCGCCAAGCGCGTTGACTAACCGCGCGGGCTGTCCGTTCGGACCCCCCGGGGATACGAGCACCGCTGTGTCGGTTGCGAACACGGCGTTCCGCTTAACGCCTTCGCCGTTGGCGAACGCCCACGTGGCTTGCCACGCGCGCAAGGCAGTGTCCGTGTCAAACGCTCGGTTGTTCACCACAGTCACCGAAGCTTGGAAAGAAAACGAGTTCTCAGAGTCTTCCTCTGCGTCGCCACGGAGCTCGGCGGAGTACTCTAATTCCAAGGCGCACCTCGCGGCGCAGTCCTGTGGTGTGCGCACGCACCATCCGCTGGAATCGCTGGTCGGAACGCACGCCTCGGGGGACGCCATCCCGGGCGGCGCGCCGGGGACTGGCAGTGCCTCGGGCAAGTCGTCCTCCTTTTTTTTTTTGTTGGAAAACCTCGACGGGAACGCGCTAATACCAAACAGCCGTTTGAAATGTCAACATCGTCGCAAAGCGCCACAACTTGTGGCGCTCGCGCGAGTGGTGACACCGCGTTCGCGATGGTGCAGGTGTACGTCGAGCCTATTGCCAGGCGGCACTACGCCCCGCTCGTCTCGCCGGCGGGGCTTTACAGGCCCCTATGTGTCGGTGCGTCGAGTTACTTATGCGCGTTCAAATCTTTCACACCGCCCCGTGGAATCTTTGAAACCAGCCGTGTGGGAGTGTCTTGTCTTGCGATGACGACTGCCCATCGTGCGCTATACACCCCACTGACCCTTCCCCCCATTCACTCACCCCCCCACAGTTCTTTCATTAATCGTCTCGTTCACGATCGCGTTGACTACCGGGAACATGTGGGTCAAGACCACGCACTTCGTGGCGCAGCCCTCTGTTCGCTTCAAGTACGACATGTTGATGGTTTTCGAGGGCCAGGTTCCTGGGAACGAGCGCGTGTGGTCCACGTTTGCATCTGTTAACACGTTGATGGCCGGTTCCCTGGCCGCGGTTGACGTGCAAGCGTCTGAACAGGACTTGAACATGGACGGCAAGATGGACGTGATTGATGTCAAAGCTGTGGCGAGGGGGCTAGGGAACGTGCACGGCGTGAAGTGCTTGATGGCGTTTGATTACGCTGTCGATGGAGAGATGGTGGACTTGGCGCTGAACGGCTTGGCGGTAGCGCAGCACTCCTCGCCCCTCGCCGGGTCCGGGTACTACGTGGACGGGTATTTGCGGCTGAACCAGCGGGATGCGATTCCATCCGGTACTACTCGCCTGGACTACAACTACTCCGTGTTTCCCTTCTCGGAGCACGGCGAGCTGAGCGGGGATACGCGAGAAGCCGCGTCCCTGCGGTTGCCAGTCATCCTGAACGCGTACGGCTTCAGGAACGAAAGCACGTATTTGGACGCGCAGTCACCTGTGTGGGAAAGCTCGCAATCCAGCGACTTTACGTTCAACGCGCGGATTCGGATTCCAACGAGCCAGCAAATCATCTACCGCCCCGGTTTCCTCGAGCTGTGCAAATTCGCGTGGGTGCAAATCCTGGCGCTATACGTGATTTTCTGGTGGCTGTTTTCAAAGTTCGAGTACGTCGTGTTCCACCACAGGTTGGTCAACACGCGGGTCGTGTCAGACGTGCAGCCGAAAAGCCACAGGTTTTAAGAGAGAGTGAAGAAGTTTATACATATGTAATACGCGAGACAAAAACAAAAGGCCTCAAAAAGTTACATTCATTTCGCGAGTACGTCAAAGGTACATCTCATTTCTCCTCACACCTCCCATACTACACTGACACCCTCACGCTTAGGAGAACGCCGTCTTGGCGCCGAAAATCACGAGGCCCCAGCCGCCGAGGATGGTGAACACGACCTGTGTTTTTGGGATGAGACGGGTTAGTCGGTGACGAGAAACGAAGCGAGGAACCCTAGATGCGTTTGTTTCGCGAGCGCGGGTCATTGAACGGTCGGCTTCCAGACGCTTCCATCGTGAACTCGCGGTGTGTCGTGGAAACACGGCACTTTAGCGCTGTATACGTTTCGCGGTCGTTGATATAGGCAACGGAAAAACTTGGGAAGTTCTATAATTCGTTTGCGCGACAAGAGTCTTTTACTTACGTGTTCTTCCTTCCAGTTCGCGGGGTTGGAGGGATCGAGCCAGGGGTAGGCAACCTTGGGGGGGGCGTTGGGGTCGGCTGCGAGGGGAGGGTATATAGGGGTGACGGTCAGCGACGTATGTGTTGCGTGCTGTGCGACCGCACGCAGACCTATGCGCGAAAGCGGTGATCATGCTCGCCACGGTAGGGTAAGGCGTCGGGCCGATGATGAGAGCAAAATATCCCACAGTCGCGCAGTCAGGGTTGGTTTTTGTCGAGCACTCAGGTTGGGAACGCACAGGCCATGCCGCGGGTGGCCTGGTTGACGGGGCCCTTGGGCACCGCGTTCAGGCGGCGGGCCAGGGGAGCGGCGGCGCGAAGAACTCCGGACATCGTACGTAGGCTGTGCGGGTAAAGTCTGGGGAGGATGAGGCGATCGAGGAGGTTTCAGGTAAGGGAGAAAAGCCTGATCAAACACAACGACCTGTTTTTGGCTTAGACGGCGTTTCGCGGGCCAGCGTGGCCATCTTTTCCCGCGCGCTCAATTGCACCGAGTCGCGTGATCATGTTCGCCATGCGCGTCGCCCTCGGCGCGCGCATCGCCGCGCCCAACAGGTGCGTTCCAAAGCTCGCGCATGTTGTCGCGCGCCACTCGCGTCGCGCCCCGTCCTCCAACGCATCCTCGAATCTTGTTTCGACGTCCGCACAACAACCGCGATTCTTACCGAAATTTCCATCCACATTCCCCCCATCGAACAGGGGCGATGCCCTTACTGCGAAGCGAAGCGCCACGGTTCGCGGCGCGCGACTCGCGCTACCCACCGCTACCCGCGCGCACAGAGTTTCCATCAAAACGCGCGCCTCTCTCTCCACGCACGTCGTGCAGAGCGGCGAGAACCTGTGGGCCATCTCGGTGCAACGGGGTGTCTCGTTGAACGAACTGAAGGCTGCGAACGCCAAGGCGCTGGGACGCAGCGATACGATCTACCCTGGTCAGCAGCTCGTGGTGCCTCCCGGGGGCAAGCGGATCGCGGTGCCCGACGCGTACAAGCCACAAGGGGGCACGCGGTCGACGTTTACTTCAGCGGCGAACACGAAGACATCGATGAGCTCGATGAACCCCGCCAATCTAGCCAAGAAACAAGGCCTCGGTCTGGTCACCGCCGGCGCTTTTTTCATTGCCCTCGCGGTTGGCATTTGGATGTTCAAGGAGGATGAGCGTCCGCCGCAGCGGTACGGCACGGGTGATCCGTACGGCAACGATCCGTACGGGCAGGATCCGTATGGGCAGCAAAACGGTGGCTACAGACAACAACCTCCTCAACAGGGCGGGTACTACGACCAGTACAACCAAGGCGACTGGCCCGCGCAGAACGGCGGGCAGACCGGCGGGTGGACAGACCAGCAGACGACGCAGTACGGCGCCCAGCAAAGGGCCGGCGACTACAGTCAGCCGCCGCAGTGGAACGACGGACAGAACAACCAGAGGTACTAATCTCGAGAGGGACACTACGTGTATAGTTTTTGTGACGAGAAATGAGTTGCGAATACAATCGTCTATCTAGCAGCTACTTGGGTGGGGGCAGCGGTGGTGGCATTCCTGGTGGGGGGCCTCTCATCCCTCCCGTTGCTCCCATGCCCATGGGAGGCGGCATCATTCCAGGTGGCGGAGGCATCCCCATCATCCCAGGGGGAGGCATCATCATCCCAGGTGGCGGAGGCATCCCCATCATCCCCGGGGGCGGCATCCCCATCATCCCCGGCGGAGGCATCCCCATCGCGCCCATAGGAGGCGGCATTCCCATCATCCCAGAAGGTGGCATTCCCATCATTCTAGGCGGCGGCGGAGGCATACGCATTCCCGGTGGTCCGGGCGGTCCTGGAGGCGCCCCCCCTGCGACTTGCCCCGGCCCCGACGCGAACATCGTGTGAGGCCTCCTCTGCGCTGTCGCGCTCCGCCGCTCCTGGTTCGCCGCTAACATCCTCTCCGCCGGTGTGCCGTGCCGCTCGACTTTCGCGTCTTTCTTGTACGCATACAGCACGGATATCGCGCGGTTGCACAGGAACTGTCCGTTCATGGCTTCAATCGCGGCGTCCGACGCTTCGAAGGAATCGAAGGACACGAATCCAAAGCCTTTCGAGTTGCCCGTGTTTACGTCCCGCGCGATATTAGGGGTACGTATGATGACTCCAAACGCCGAAAACGTGTCATACATCAGCTTCTCATCCAGCTCCTCGGCTAGGTTCCCTACGAATAAATTCGCCCCAACGGAGTCAGTGCCCTTCCCTTCGCCTCCGCCGGAATCCGCTTTGTTCACCCGTAGCGGTTTTCCATACAATTTGATCATGTTCATGACACGAACCGCGTAGTCCGCATCCTCTTCAGTCGCGTACTCCACGAACGCGAAGGATTGGTGCTCGTTCGTCACCCTATCCTTCGGGACGTACACCGTAACCACGGGGCCGGCTTGGACGAAAATCTCGAAAAGAGTCTCCTCAGTGACCTGTTTGTGGAAATTGTGGAATTTGGACGATGGTGGGGGATGCGTGTGTATGGGTCAGTGTAAGTCATTTATGTGTATCGCGGTCATGGTCTGTGTTTGCGAGTGCTCAACGAGTTGACGGTGCTCCATAGAGTCGACAGGTCTTGTGTGTGTCCCTCCCACCGCGTTCGTCAATCGAACCGCGGTGGACGATCCGAAAAGCATTTGGTGCATTGAGGGTTTGTTCGTGTTTGTCCCCCGTCTTCCACACGTACCTGCAAATCGAGGTTTCCCACGTACACCGTCGCGTCCTGGTTGCGGTCCGCCGCCTGCTGCCCGAGCAGGTTCGACCCAGCACCCGCGGTGATGCGCCCACCGGCGATTCCCACAGCCGCCATCGCGCCCGCCGTTGTGAGAGCTTAAAATTCGGTAAATGTTCTCCAGTGAGCGTGTTCCCGCGGTCAACCGACCGTCAGTGGTTTTGGGCGGCGGCGGCGGCTGACCGCTGCTTTCCCTCAGCACTCGGTCACACGCACACGCGCGTCCCGCCGTGCGTTCAACGACTTCCGGTCTCGTACTCACGCGCCCCGTGGTCCAAGACACGCGCGTCACTTTCGTTCGTCGACGTCGCCGCACCGACGCCCGGCTCCGGCGCGTGCCATCGCCAAACATGAGGCCTCTCGAGGAGTCTGAGATTCAGCAGGTGTTCGAGAAGCTGTTCAAGTTCGTGGGGAAGAACCTGAAGAACATCGTGGACCGGGCGGACCAGCCGCACTGCTTCCGGCTGCATAAGAAGGTGGGTTATGCAGCTGTTTTTGGTATGGGTAAACAGTCACGCCATCGCGAACCGTCCTATCCCAACAACTTCATGGCGATGCAAATCGTAAAACCCACACCCTTTTTTTAAAAAAGAATGGCACGCATCACGTTGCGTTCACGTTTCCTGTTTTTCCACACCGCACACGCATACCGCATATACACAACACGACGCTTTCCCCCCCCCCTGGTTTGTCTCTGACAGCAGTGATGAGGAAATATCCGCGCTTCCGACGGGGTTACTCGTTTGAGGATAAACGATATTATGGTTGAATTTCTTCGGCTGAGCCGTCAATAATGAGACAAATCAAATAGATCGATCGACGCTTGTAGTTTTTTACAAGTGCCCTATTCCTGTATGCGCAAAAGCCAAAAGCTTGATACTCGATGAAGGCGTTAGCTGCATACTCGATGCCTGAATATCTGACGCCTTGGCCTGACCGTTTCTTCCCTTCCTAACTGTTTACCCATACAAACAGCGCGTGTATTACGTTCGCGAGGACATCATGAAGCGCGCGACGAGCGTGGCGCGGGACCAGTTGGTTTCGTTAGGCGTGTGCGTGGGGAAGTTTACGCACAGTGACAAGTTCCGCCTCACGATAGGCGCGCTGGAGCTACTCGCAGCGCACGCGAAACACAAGGTACGCAGGTTATGATTGATTTTCTGGGAATTGGTTTTTGAGGTTTTCAATGTCGCTTTTCGTTTCTTTTCGTCCTTTCTTTTCGTCACGTCCCATCCGCCCGGTGATGCGTCGCATTTCAGTCTTCAACCTGAACCTCTGTGACGAGAAAATTCTCATTGCAGCGCACTTGAGGGCGGGAACGAGACGCTTCGTGTTGTTTTTGACACGCTCGGTACGCCTGCTTTGATTAGTCGTCGGACTCCGCTCATCGCTCACCTCTCTTGACTTTTCCCCTTCCTCCCTCGCAACAGATGTGGGTCAAGCCCACTTCGGAGATGAGTTTCCTGTACGGCAACCACCTTTTGAAGTCGGGTTTGGGGCGTATTACGGAGAACACGCCCGCGAACCAGGGTGTGGTGGTGTTTTCCATGTCCGACATTCCGCTCGGGTTTGGAGTGGCTGCGAAATCAACGCAAGATTGCAGAAAACTCGACGCGTCGTCAATCGTGGCGTTCCACCAAGCTGACGTCGGCGAGTACCTCAGGGCGGAGGATGACATGGTGCAGGGGAAGAAGGAATAGAAGGGCGACTTCTTACGTCTTCGAACGCTTCTAGAAAAAAATACAAGTTGGGGTGAGGGTCACCGTCGCGATAGGAAATAGCACGAAACACAACAGCCAACGGGTCGAATCGTAAACTTTCGTTCTGCACTTTCTTTGGTTTGGCTTTTCTGGCCAAATCGATTTGGAATCGTGTCACTCTCGAGGTGCGCCGTGGCATTCGCACCGGCTAACGCACCGCGTCTGCGCGTTTCGGTGACCAGTCCGGTCGAGTTTCGCCATGACCTGCTTGCTGTGCCTCCCCGTGGTGGTGTGCAACCTGGGTGTCGAGATGCTGTACGTCCTGGAGCAGCGGTTGCGGGCGCAGAGTGTGAGCGACGTGAAGTCTGTGAAGGTGTTGCACGACGTAACGGGCGCGATGTTCGCCCCCGAGTTCGTAGATGAGATGTTCACCCCCCAGGCGGTGTACAGCCAGCGGGCGACGCGGCAGATCTTCGACAAACTCGCGCATGCGTCAATCATGCGGTTGAGCGAACAAAGCATGGACAAGCTGTACGACTTGATGACGATGGGATTTAAGTACCAACTAGTGCAATGCGTTCGCCCCGAGGACATTTTGAACGTCACGTTGTTGCATTTGTGTACCCTGAAATCCTACCTCACAGACCAAACAGTCATAGACTCCGTAAACGCAGTCGAGACAGAACTCCGGGCAACCTACGGGCAATTCACGAAACACGAGTGGAACTCGTTGCGCCGCGATTTATTTCGATTCCTGGGAAACAAACGCGTTAAAGTTTCGTTGTTGTTGCACGAGAAGCTGCAGCTGGAGGACGGGCGAGTCCGACTGCCAAGCTCAGACAACATAGACAACGTAGACAGTCGGCACGTTTTAGGCCCAGTGGGCACTGTTATACGCCACGACAACTCCGGCCCGGAACATAAGCGGACTTCGAAAATCACCATGAGCTATGATAGGAAACATCAAGGAGCGCCAACGCCTGAAGTGACTCCGG
>MDSY01088874.1_pt1 | contig 10018 bp, 8 predicted proteins | sample 811131 | NCBI WGS metagenome assembly MDSY01 (sample SAMN05326643, study PRJNA326480) | marine metagenome | isolation source: seawater | place: Atlantic Ocean: South West | collected 2010
CGCGGCAGCGGCGCAGAGCGCGTATTTGTTTGGAAAATGAGAGTAAAGCGTCTGGGCATGGGTACCCGCGTGATCGGCAACTTGCTGCATGGTGACATCGTCAAATCCGCGCTCTGTCATCAGCTGCATCGCGGATTTGATCAGCGCCGCTCGGGTTGCAAGGCGCCGTTTGCTGCGCAGGGGGTAGTCTCGTTTTGTCGCTTCTACCTCTTCTTTCTTGGCATTTTTTGGCATGATTTTCGTTCGTTGACCGCGCGGAGCAGTTCTGCTCCACTTAAAAGCGCTGCACCATAACTCATGCGTTCAAGCAAAGCACCCAAAATCCTCTACTCGGTTCAGCCACTCAACCCGAGATAGAACTGTTCACTGAGTTTTCGCGCCCGCTCATCGCCGAGCAAATCGTTGCTCATTTGATTCATAACGTACGAAAAACACGCTCGATTGCTTAGGTCTACAATTATTGAAGAGCCACCAGCACCGCCCCAGAAGCATGCTTTAGTTCCACCGGGCACACCCCAACCATCGCCACCACCCACACCGGCACCCAATCCATAGCCAATGCCATGACTGACGCCGACGCCATCGATGAAGCCCTGATCTTCAAATATCCGTTCGATGGTTGCGGGGGATAAAAAGTTAACCCCAAATGCAGAACCGTCGTTGGCCACCGCGGTTTGTGCGCGTACCACTGCGCGGGCATTGGCGTGACCATTGGCCGCCGGACTTTCGGTTTGACGCCAACCTGCTCCGTTCCACGTTTCTTCTGTCATCGGTGGCGTGCCGTCTAAGTTTTCCAGATAAAATTGCGGGATTTCTACACCTTCAGGCATTTCCATCTCGCCACCGGAAATTATTTCAGCAGTACGGTCAAACTCGCTTGGGTCGAGGCCGATATGGAAGTCGGCATCTACTTTACTGGCGATGTTTTCTTTGAAGTACGTGCCAAGCGATAAACCGGTAATACGGCGGACCAATTCTCCAACGAGATAACCTTGGGTAATCGCATGATAGGCACAGATGGTGCCAGGCTCATACCAAGGCTTCTGACGTGCGAGGACTTTTACGACTGTGTCCCAGTCATACAACTCAGCTTCGGTTAACTGTTCCCCGAATCCTGGCAGGCCCGCTGTGTGCCCCAAAAAGTGCCGCACCAACGTGTTCTCTTTACCGTTTTGCCCATACTCCGGCCAATACTTGGATACCTTGTCTTCGGTGTCCATTTTGCCTTGGTCGATGAGCATCAAGGCACAAAGTGCGGTCATGGTCTTGGTCGTGGAAAACACATTAACAATTGTATCCTCCTCCCAGGGTAAACTCTTAGCTTCGTCGCGATGGCCACCCCAGATATCTACGACCAGTTCACCTTCGACTGACGCTGCGAAACTCGCTCCTACATCACCTCGCTCGGTAAAGTTACGTGCAAATTCCTCACGGACAGACTCGAAGCGGTCGTCAACAAAACCTTGGACTTCCACACTAAGGTTGGAAGTCATAGCCAAATTCCAAACCGATTTGGCGAGGGTTATGCCAGTACTGAGTACCGGCTGTGTCAGACCCTCTAAGGATTTCATCATTGGAGAGATTGTTACCGTAGAGCGCAACGCGATACTTCTGATCTGTGCTACGCATGGTAATGCGCGCATTGGTTCTCTTGTAGCTCGGTATTTTTACAGTGTTTGCGGAGTCAACAAACTGCTCATCAACCCAGGACCGGTCAACGTGGAAATCCAGCGACCAACCGTCGAACGCGGCTAGCGAATAATCCAACGCCACAGACAGGCTCTTGTTCGGTGAGTAGATCAGTTCGTTCCCATCGGCGGCATCTGCAAGCGCTGAAGCTTGCATCACTTCGGTATCGTTTAGATCGCCTGCGATCCGAACGCTTAAGCCTTCAAAGATAAATGCGGTCATTTCTAGCTCTAAGCCTTGAATGTCTGCACCGCCACTGTTGGCATTATAGATATCGCCATTCAGCGGGTGACTCTCGTGCACGATCATGTCATCCCAATCGAGTTGATAGATTGAACCGAGGATAGAGACCCGTCCATCCCACAGCGCGGTTTTCACGCCAAGCTCATAACTCCTGACTTCATCGCCGTCGAAAAACAAGTTGGATCTAAACGACGCAATGCCAGCATCTAGTTCGGCGATAACCGCCGGATCGGTGGCTGCGTCACGTTGTAGGATGAATTGCTGGGCATAGAATTCCATGTTGTTGCTGACGTTACCTGGCCGGAAGCCCGTCGCGTGAGTAAAGTACAGCAACAGATTATCTAGTGGCGTCCACGCCAGCGTTAATTTCGGGGAAACCGGTGTATCGTCGGTACCTTGGCTTGTATTGGTGAAATCTTGTTTGATATCCGATACCCGAACCCCAACGGTTAGTTCTAGCGATTCAAGAAAGTCATAACTCACCTCACCGAAAACAGCGTACTCTTCCAAGAAATCCGTATGCATATTGGCGGGCACCATCATCAACGGATCGAACGCTGTGCCGAACGCTTCACGCCCAGAAAAGTAACCAGCAACGTTGCTGAGCCCTGTGCGGTCTTCACTATCTTTCCAGAAGAGCCCGGCTGTCCAGCGAAGGCGTTTGTCTCCGGGTGAAACCAGCCGCAATTCTTGCACCCAGCGCTCACTGTATGAGTTATCGAGGCTATTGATCGCCCGCAGGTTGTTGCCATCTGGGGTAAACACCGGGCCGCCAAAGTTAAACAGACCAATAAAACCCGGACACAGATCAAATGCGGCGGCCGCAATACACCCCGGCTCGTTTGGATCAGCTTCGGTAGAACCCGCATAAAAGTAATCAAGAATCGATGCCTGAACTTCTGAGCTCTCAGCGATGCCGGAGATTTCGCGATCTATATATGAAGTTTGAGACTGCAAAGTAGCAAACCCGAGATCCCATTCAACGGCCAAACTAAAGATGTCGGTCTCATCGAGGGACTCTGGCTCTAGACCCGGAATACGACCATTCTTCGCGTCGTAAGCGCGAAAAGTCCCAAGGCCCCCTGTCGTTTCTTGCTCACTGTGGTGGACACTAGCCACGATGTCGTAGGAGTCGCCCTCAAAGCGAATCGCCGCTCGCACACCTTGGGCTTCACCTGTATTAAAGTCTTCTTCGAGTGGTGTCAGGTTATCGATAAAACCAGCGGTCTCTGCAGTCCAACCCGTGAGGCGCACCGCCACGTTGTCGCTCAAAGGAATGTTTACCATCGCATCTAAACGATGTGAGTTGTCGTCCGATTCTTCCATGGTCGCATAGCTGACGTTCACAGCGGCGTCGAATTCCGTCGGATCAGGCTGTTTGTACAAAAAGCGAATCGTGCCGCTCTGCGAACCCTCGCCAAACAATGTGCCCTGGGGACCTTTCAATACCTCTACACGGTCTATGTCAAATAGCGTGCCACTGACCTGATTATCCGGACCGAGTGCGGCGGTAACCGGAGTGCCGTCGATGTACACACCAGTGGTTGCGCCTGCAGGTGCATAGCCGACGTTACCCCCCTGCGAAGTTATACCGCGTATCGTGTATCGCGCCTGACCGTTCACCGCACCTGACATAGTCAAACCGGGAATCAGCGTGAACAGCTCCTCCATGCTTTGCGCACCGATATCCTCTACGAAGTCATCAGTGATGGCACTAATGGCCTGAGGTGTTTCCATCAAATTGGTTTCGCGATAGGTCGCAGTTACGACCACCTCTTCTATAAATCCCGGTTGGTCTGCACGTTCTGCGTACGCTTGGCTTATGCCCGCTAAAGACAAGAAAAAGGTGCTTAATACCGTTGTTGATCTCTTCATTTAACTCTCCCCAGTCATTTGAGTAACTCACCACTTATTGTGGTTATCTGTCTATCTTCGAAATCTGTCTAAGTTCTTAAATCCGCCTACTTCTTTGGTCTATCTACTAAATTATAGTTTATATATTCTTGGAGTTTGCCCGCCATTATATCGAGCCGCAACATCCTTTCGATCTGCTATTCCGTCACCACCGCCATGAGGCTATGCAACTCGCGTAGATACGGAAAGCTACCGACATAACGTGCATAGATCATTCAATTGGTTTCAATTTAGTATAGTACTATACACTTACTAATATACATAAGTCTACCGCCACTTAACGCTCTACAACTCGTGGCGAATAGCGCGACCGATCTCGATCACGCCAGGGTTTGCCCCAATCATCTTTATGCTGATTCCAACCGTTAATCGTATCCATGCCCATCAAGGAACCGAACCGCTCACTGTTACGGTCTAACATTTCATCGGACACGGTTTCCCGAAACATCTCATACACTTGAATATGTGGGCGACTGAAAAGCTCGGCCAAGGTGACCCGTAAGCCCGGTGTTTTAGACTCCCAAGACCCATGCCAAGTGTGCGCGGGCCAAATCACCGCTGATCCCGCCGGTGCTTCTAGGGGCACGATCTCTTCGTTTGCGCCCTCGCCCGCGACAATCGCTTCGCCAGGCGACGGTTGGCGCAGTCGCCTATGGCTACCGGGCACAAAAGCAAGACAACCCGATTCTTCAGTGAGATCTGTTAGACAAATATTTACCGTCACCGAATTGTGATAATTGGGGTGGGGTTGGGGTGATGTGTCATCACCATGTAACGGCAAATAGCCCGTGGGCAATGAAGTACCACCCCCTTGCCCGCGCATATGTCCGGTAAGGGTGCTGAGTAGGCATTGATTCCCCACCGTATAGTCAACCAGGGCAAGCACCTTTTCTGCCATTACAATCTGTTCGAACACAGGGTCTTGTTGCAACAGACAACGAGACACCCAATAGCCTTCATAGTGTTCGCCCGTCTCTATATTGGGCATGCGGCCTTCACGCTCGGCGAAGGTTTTAAGGGTGGCTTCTAGGCCACGCGCGGTGACGTCTGGATCAATGGCATTTTCGACCACCGTATAACCGCAGACCTCCAACTCCAATGCGTGACGTTCGAGTCCCAGTTTGGTTAGAGCCTCGATACTAGGATCGGTAACGGCGGATGCATGCATTTATGGAAACTCCTTATTTTCTCGCTAAATCTAAATTTTTGAATTGTTGAAGGTTTCAGTGATTTTCGTGAAATCAAAACCAGTAGGCGAATCCAGCGAATCATTGCGACCGAGCAGTTGCGCCATGGGCTCCCCATGCGCTTCGATCAGGTCATCAGCGTGGGCTGAATAGTTTTCGATCACTCGCATCGCCAAACGACTATAGGAAATGTGTGCTACAACCCTTTCGCCATCTGTGGTGCGAGGCCAACCGGTGTGCCAGATCATGCCGTCCCACATAGCGACTGAACCGGGCGGACATTCGATGGCAACAATGCCTTCACGCGTTTCCATTTCTTCTGCGGTGGGGTGGCGCCGCAACAAATGACTCTTCGGTATCACATGAGTCGAGCCGTTTTCTTCAGTGAACTCATCCGTAGCCCAACACAGGGTGGTGATCATATTGTGTTCTGGGAAAGGAGCCGGAAGCCAGTTTTGATCAGAGTGCAGCCCAATACTGCCGCTGCCGCCGGGTGTGACCGAAACTGCAACCTGGCTAATCAAGTGGCCCCGGCCCACCGAATACTCTGCCATCGCCATCAACTTTGGCAGGGTCACGGCCTCGGCTATCACGGGATCTAGCAGCAAGCCCATGTTCGATCCGCGAGGTGCGGCGGGATCTTCACCAGGGCACGAACGCAGAATCGCCTCACGCAACTGCTGATTAAACTCAGGCGATGCCACATCGTGGATCACCGTATAACCGAGCTCTGTCAATTCGCGGCAGTTCTCCTCCAAGTTGAGCTCGGCGATCACCGGTGCGAGTTCTGGCGAAATCGCGTCTGGCGGCAGCGAGTCGTATCTAAAGGTAGGGGTAGCTTCGGCCATGGCAATTTTCCTTATGCGAATGGATCAGTTCCTGCGCGCATAAACGATGCGACGCGAGCACGATCAGGGTTTTGACTGTCATCGTAAGGATACAAAGATTTGCCGATTAGGGTGGCAAGCTCTGGGTACTTTTCTAACAACTGAGGCGACGTATCGTGTTCATAGTTGTGTTGCGGTCGCATATACGAACGCATGTAATTCTGTACCAAGGTAACCCGTAAACCTGGATTGGTGCGAGGCTCGGAAGCATGCCAAGTAGCACCGTTCCAAATTGCCAGCGATCCCGCTTTGGCAATCAGGGGTACATATTTGTAGGGGGTATTGGTGCGGTCAGCTTCATGCGGCAATGTGGCGCGGCCATAGTGATGACTGCCTGGCACAAACACTGTCGGGCCATCTGCTGCACTTGCATAGTCGGTACAAATCCAAGATGCGTTACACATATGCGCAATTTGGCCGGCACCGGGTGGTACGCCATGGGAATCGCTGTGCAAGCCGATCCCATCGCTGCCTTCACCTTTGATGATCCAAGTTTGGCCAGAAAAGATAGCACTCTGGCCAAGTAGCCAGCGGACCAGGGCAACATTTACAGGGTTGATGGCCGCTTCGATGAAGACTTCGTCTTCTTCCAACAAGTCCCAACTGTTATTACTTATTTCGTTGGTGGCGGGCTTGGCGGTGCGGTAATCGCCAATCTGTAGGCCATTGCGTCGTTCACAAGTTTTAACAATGGCGTCACGCAAGCGCTCGATGAAATTTGGGCTCGCACACATTTTTTCAGGAGGCACGATGGTTAAGCCATAAGCTTCGAGTTCTACCACATGCTCATGCAGATCATACTTCTTGATCTCACCCATAAGGGTGTCGACATCCGGATATACGTTGTATTGAGCCAGCCCCATCGCATGCCTCCAATTTCGATCTTAAACGCTGCTACTAATTCACTTGTATATATATACTATGATTATATAAAGGGTACAACCAAAACCGCTGACGAGAGGATGAGCATGCAAACTCAGGGCAACTGCGACAACTTAGACCCTGCTTTGTATGCAGGGCTTAGCATCTAGGCAAAGCAGAGTACCCGCAGTTCAATGCTACGGCGTGCAACACCTTGCGCGGCTGCCGGTGGGTTGGGGTGCGCAAAAGAAGCGTGAGGGCAGGTGGTACCGATGACACCATCGGAATCATATGATTTGATCACCAGTACATCGTCTGGCGTCATCCCCGGATAGTAATACCAGTCTTGGTCCGCATGGGCAGCCACGCTAAACGTTTCGATGCCGATGTTATGCCAGCTGTAATTTTCCGCGCCGTAGCCAAACACATCGACTTCCAACAACGACGCTCGATCAACCGTGCGGGCATCACAAACCGCCAGCGGGTTGTTGTCTACCGATACACTCAAAGGACGCCAGAAGTTAAGGGCGTACACGTGCTTTGCATTGTTAGGCACTACTTGCCCATGTAAGGCTAGATACTTATCCCAGGTTGTTCTATCGGTGTAGTCCATGTGCACATTGCCGATGTAGCCACCTCCACTGGCGACACCCGACTTGCGCTGGGTACCATCCGTACCACCAGCCGAATACTGCGAATTTGCCTCACGAATAATGTGATCGAAAGTAAAGGTCGTGCGTGCACCTGTTAGCTGCTGGGCAACCGCTTTGCACTCGGCGTAGTAAGTTTGCATGACTGCTGCGCAGTCATAGAAATCACTGACCGCGCTCGGTGCATGCACCATTTCAAAGCCGCTTGTATGCAGACCCAAACCTTGCTGATCGCGGGCGTTCATGACATCCACTTCAGTGGCTGCATTGCCTTCGCCGGCTGCCGGCTCCCTGAGGTCATTGCGGTTTACCGGGCCACCAGCAAGAGCCGCCGGCAGAAACTGCATTTTAGCCTTTACGGGCACTTGAGGATTCATTAATCAGACCTCACTTATTATCGATTGGCAAACAGGTGCGGTAACTTAGCCCAGCCTGCTGCATGGGTCGTGTAAAAGCGGCTGCGAAGAGTCACCCGACTAAACTTCCATTGGCCACCGAGACACACCAGCGCATCTTCATATTGCGCGGCCAACCAGACTGCCTCATTGTTTTCCGCTAAGGTCGCAGTCTGTAACAAATACCAACGCCCTTGAGCCGCGGTCGCATCTTCATTGACCTCGATAGCAGAGTTGGTGACATGGTGAATGGCAAAGGACATGGCCTGGGGCATGCTATTGAAAAAACTAAGTACCGCATCGCGCCCTTGATGCACGCCCATCTCGCCACCATCCCAAGTCCCGTCTTCAGTGAACAGTTCTGCCAAGAGGCCAGCCGGATAACCTTCATCACACAGATCACAATAACGAGCCTTGAGTATTCGAATGTGCTCCAGCGCTTCTATTCTCGCCAATCGTCTTTCAATACTCTGACTCATATTGACTTTTCCTTATCGCGAATGACCCTTGGTACGGCCGCAGTATTCAATTTATTACGGTCCGGCGTCTAGTTGTGTAAGTGCCTTCTCTAGAAAATGGAGTTGACATTGATCCTAGCCGGCCCTTAGTGTGTCCACCATAACAGTATATATAGTTTCTATATTTAGACTGCAAGCACCTTTTGACGCTTGAGAACATACACACTAGGAAATTTAGCATGACGATGGCAAACGGGCAGGAATCTGCCCTCCTCGCAGCCATGCCTCCGGGCATCGGCGACCTCACCTTTGGCACCCAAGCATGGGTTGATGCGGCACGCGATGTACTCACACGGGCGGTAGCAGACCATGCCGATGCGCTCCAGGACTTGGGCACATTTACGCTGTGCGAAGTTAGCCACAACGCACCCGCATGGCTGCACTGCGGTAGTCGGCTTGCTTGGTGGGCGCGCTTCGATGGCGCCTCTGTGACTATCGAAAGCGGCGAACTGGATGCTGGCGAGTGTGACTACAAAGCCCAGGGCGATCATGCCCTCATGTCTATCATGGCGCGCATTTCGTCTACCGGTAACGATCCGAAGACGGTCCTCGCCGCCCAAACTCGAATAGTCGCACAGGCTCGAACGCAAATTGATGGCAGCATCAAACCTCATCCCGGCCTGCACACCCTGCTCGGCATACTGCACGATGAAATGTCACCACGCACCATCGCGCGATTCGTCTTCATGACCCCAGAGTGGGTTGCCAACGCACGCTACATTCTCACCACACGCGCAAACTCCGAGAAGTACCAAGCCGATCTACGCAATGTCAATCACACCTTCAGCGAACAGTTTACCCATACCCCTAAGTACGCCTTTCCCGATGGCAGTGATGGTGGCTTCTGGGTGCGCTGCAACAATGGTTCAATCACGGTCGGCGCCGGACCACTACCCGAGGCGCTGGCGCCCGCAGACCAACTCACGCTCGGCGAATATACCCCGGGAGTGCCGGTCGGTCGCACCGTCAATGCCTCCCATAGTGATGCGGACAAGCAGGAACTGGAAACCTACATTCGCACCGCTTTGAGTACTGATAAGACATCAGGTCAACGGCCTGTGGAGCAGAGTTCTCCGACAGGTAACGAGATGCCACCGGCACTGAAGCGGGTTTTCGCACCGCTACACGATGAGTTGTCTATGCGTACAGCGGGTGATCTACCATCGGACTACGACGATTCAATCAAAGCGGCCTGGTCTAAACCCAATCTATTTGATCGCGATGCTGGCTACGATGCGTCGTGGTTGCTTTATGACCAGGTCGATATCTACGGAAACCCACTCCAGTAAACTAAAACGCCTCTAGGCCGTCGCGCGAAACTTTGCGTTGCGTAACGGCATCTTTTTATAGCGGTGCCAGCCGGGTAGGTTCTGGAGTTCGAGCTCGTTAGGATCGACACCGAAGTCAAGATTTGGGAAGCGTTCGAACAGCTTGCGTAGGCCAATACGGGCTTCGGCGCGCGCTAGATGGGCGCCAAGACAGTAGTGGATGCCATGACCGAAGCCGATGTGGTGATTCGGAGAACGCGTGATATCAAAGGTCTGCGGATTATCGAACTTGCGCGGATCGTGATTCGCTGCACCGAACAGGGGCATAACCCCCTTGCCCTTGGGGATAGTGACACCATGAAGCTCTATATCTTCAGTCGCCCACCCCGGCTTCGTGCCCTGCACG
>MDSY01101349.1_pt1 | contig 10017 bp, 11 predicted proteins | sample 811131 | NCBI WGS metagenome assembly MDSY01 (sample SAMN05326643, study PRJNA326480) | marine metagenome | isolation source: seawater | place: Atlantic Ocean: South West | collected 2010
GAAATAACTGAACAAAAAGACAGAAGATTTAAAGGTACTTTTTCCTACACAGATGGTACAAAAAATTTTTTCGGCGTGATTCACCCAGACAACATTACCATAACCTGGGTAGCATCAAATAGTAGAGGATATAACATAGGTAAGTTGCTAGATAAAAATAATATTAGCGCTTGTTATGTTGAAGCAGGCATCGATGCAACAGCAGGATGCGCTGATTTACAAAGAAAGTAAATCTACAATAAATCTCTAATTAAATTTGAAGGCTTTTTCAATAGAGCACTTCTTTCTCCTTGCCAATGTATCTTTGATTTTTCTATTACAATAAACTCATCAAAATACCTTAAAGCGCCCTTTACATCGGATGACACTGCCAAAACCGTAATTTTAAGTTCTTTATTTAACTTCTTTACAATATCAAAAATCATATTTGTTTTTACTGGATCTAGACCTGCTGTTGGTTCATCTAGAAGTAAAAAATTAGGATGATGAGATATTGCTCTTGCTATAGCAACTCTTTTTTTCATTCCCCCTGAAAGCTCGGCTGGAAAAAGATTTGCATCTCTATCCGATAATCCAACCATTTTTAAAAAAGGTATTGATTCTAAAATTAGTTGTGATTTTTTTTTCTTATTTAAACTTTTGAACATTACATTTTCCCAGACTTTCAGACTATCAAAAAGTGCATCTTTTTCAAAAACCATACCAATGGAATCATAAATATTTACTATTTTTTTTTTCTTTATAGAAACTCCTCCTATTTGGATTTCTCCACTAGAAATATTTACTAGTCCAGCAATTGATTTTAGAATAGTACTTTTTCCTGATAAACCTTTTCCAATTAAACAAACAGGTTTATTTGGAAAAACTTTAAATGATATATTTGACAAAATTTTTTTTTGTTCAAATTCAACATTAACATTTTCTAAAAAAATTGTATTATGCATTAAATCATCTTAGGTTATGAAATTAGATTATAAACATTCTAATATTAAATTTGAAAAAAATACAGTCATTATAGCTGGGGCTGGACCTGGCTCAAAAAAATTAATAACGCTAAAATTAAAATATATTTTAAAACTTGCTGATGTTATCATTTATGATGCTTTAGTAAATAAATCAATTTTAGATGAATGTGATAATAAAACATTACTTATATATGCTGGAAAAACAAAAAAGAATTCATGTTCTCAGTCAGAGATTAATGAATTATTAGTTAAATATGCAAATTTGGGAAAAAGAGTTTTAAGGTTAAAGGGTGGTGACGCTAGTTTTTTTAGTAGAGCAAGCCAAGAAGTTCAATTTTTAAGGAAGAATAAAATCAACTTTAAAGTTTTTAGTGCAATAACCTCATCTCAAGCATCTGTAAGTGTTATAAATAAATTCTTTTTTAACAAAAGCAAAATTTGTAATTTTTTTACTGGTCATAAAAAAATTAATTCGACCTCTCAAGAAGTTGACTATGCCAATATAAGTAAAAATAAAGGGAGAATTTATATTTACATGGGTATTAGTCAAATAGAGGAAATAACAAAAAACCTTCGAAAAAATAATGTTTCTTCCCAAGCAAATGTATCAATCATCAAAAATGCTTCATTAAACGACCAAAAAATTTTTAAAACAAATTTAAAGAACTGTTCCTCTTTTATAAAAAAAAATAAAATCTCTTCACCAGCTATAATAATCATTAGATAAAACGGATTTAATTTTATGATAAAAAATAAAACTGATTTTCAATGTGTTGTCGTAGGTGCTGGCGTGATTGGTTTGTCTGTTGCAAGAAGTATTGCCAAAAAAAATAAGAATGTATTAGTACTTGAAAAAAACCACAAATTTGGACAGGAAACAAGTTCAAGGAATAGTGGTGTGGTTCATGCTGGAATTTATTATCCAAAAAACTCACTCAAAGCTCAATTATGTGTAAAAGGAAATTCAGAAATTTACTCTTATGCTCAGAAACGAGGAATAAAATTCAACAAATGTGGTAAATTAATTATTGCAAATAACCCATTTGAAGAAAAAATACTTTCAAAAATAAAAAAAAATGCCGATAAAAATGGAATTTTTTTAAAATATAAAAATTATAAAACTTTAAAAAAAATTGAACCCAATTTAAAATGTTATTCAGCTTTATATTCCAAAACTTCAGGTATAGTTGATTCACAAGATTTAATGATCAACTTTATTGCTGACATTGAAAAAAAAAGGGGGAAATTGGTTTTTAATAGTAAAGTAGATTATATTCATGAAGAAAATGAAAAAATTAAATTTTCAATTAATAAAAATAATTTTTTTTCTACAAGGATTTTAATTAATTGTTCAGGTTTACAAAGTCATATTTTAGCGAGCAAAATAGAAAAATTGAATAAAAAACTTATACCTAAAATTACTTTCGTAAAAGGAAGCTATATGAAGCTATCTAGTCGATCTCCTTTTAAAAGACTAATTTACCCTCTTCCAACAAAATATGGTCTAGGAATTCATTCAACTTTAAATATTGAAGGTCAGACTATTTTTGGTCCTGATGAGGAGATAGTAAAAAAAATAAATTACAATGTGATCGAGAGGAAAAAAACTAAATTTGTAAAATCAATTAAAAAATTTTGGCCTGCGATCTCAAAGGAATTAATTACATGCGATTATAGTGGTATAAGAACCAAAGTACAAAAAAATGATTTCGTAATTCAAGACCATTCCATTCATAATATTAAAGGACTAATAAATTTATTTGGAATGGACTCGCCAGGATTAACATCTTCAATTCCGATAGGAGAATACATAGCTAACAAATGTATGAATTTCTTAAAATAAATTTATGAATTTAATTCAATATATATTACTTTACTGTTTCTTCATTTTTTCAAAAATTATTGGAATTAGGCTATCTTCACTTCTAGGAGGTACAATAATGTATACTTATGGTTTTTTTTCAAAAAAAAATTTAGTTGGAATTAAAAATTTAGAAATTGTATTTCCAAAAAAAACGCTAAAAGAAAGAAAATCTATCTTAAAAAAAATGTGGTTTCATTTTGGAAGAGTTGTTGGAGAATACCCTCATCTTAACAAAATAAAAATTAAAAATAATCCTTTACTTAAAATTGATTCAATAGAAAACTTACTAGAACCTATAAAAAATGGTAAATGTATTTTCTTTTCCGCTCATATTGGTAATTGGGAATTATCCTCTCATCCATTAATTCAAAATGGATATGATATTAATTTTATTTATAGACCACCAAATAATTTCTATGTAGAAAAACTTTTAGAAAAAATACGTAAAAATTATGGAGTAAAATTAATTAAAAAAGGTCCTGATGGTGCAAAAGAATGTATCAAGGTTCTAAAGGGAAAAGGTAATTTAGGTATGCTAATTGATCAAAAAATGAATGATGGAATTGCTATTAAATTTTTTAATCAAGAAGCAATGACTGCAACAGCCATTGCAAAATTTGCTATTAAATTCAAATGTACAATTATTCCTGCATACTGCATAAGAGCAAAGGGTATTAAATTTAATATTAAATACTTTAAGCCTATTACATATGAAAAAATCAAAAAATTAGGTACAGAGAAAAAAATCCTTCTTTATCTTAATAAATATATTGAAGATTGGATTAAAAATTATCCTGAACAATGGATATGGGTTCACAACAGATGGAAAAGCTAAAAATTTAAAAAATTTTTTAATTCTTTAACTACTCTTTTCGATTCTTCAAATTTTTCATATTTCCAAGATTGCAATTTTTTGTAATATATGCGGGTAATATTTTGTTTATTAAGATTTAAATGAAACTTTTTAATTTTTAATTTTAGTTTTTTAATTGGTATAATATATGTTGGTTTTCCTGTTGATAAAGCGTCAGATATCATACTAACAGAATCTGCCGTAACAAATATATAATCAGCAACATTTATCAATTCCCAGTAAGGATTGAAAGATTGATTTGGGAAAATAAATGATTTTTTATTTTTATTTTTATTTATAAATTTTTTTAAAGAATCAGAAGTTCTTCGAGAAAAACAATAAACTATTTCTATATTTTTTTCTTTATTAATATTTTTAATTGTTGGTTCTAAATCATTAATATCAATAGTGGAGCTTTTTCCATTTCCACCAATTAATACTAATAAAACTTTATATTTTTTTTTAAATAAATTGGATATTTTTTTTAATTCATTTTTTTTAAGATTAATTTTTTTTCTTTCAACTAACGTCCCTTTAGTTAGAATTAAATTCTCCTTTGTAGAAAATTTTAAGGAATCGTATTCAGGAATTATTATTCTATCAAATGCTTTTTTTTTAAAATAAGGATTTAAAATATGACAATTTTTACAATTATGTTTTTTTTTAAAAATTAAATTATATGGTGCTGCAATGCGTCCACAAGAAATAATAAAATTAATTTTTTTATTATTTAATTTCCAATCAAACAAAGAATTTATTAATAATTTTAAATAGATTATTGAATTGGGAAAAAAATGAATAAGACCTCTTTTAATTTTAAGATATCTTATTTGAACTTTCTTTAAACTTTGAAGTTCATTAACTATCGAATTACATTGATTTAAACTACTTAGTTTACCGTCAGTAATTACTAGTATTTTAAACATTTTTTTTTAAATGAAAAAAAATGAAATATTTATACAAAATTGCTAAATAGATCATAAAGATCATTGCAAAAATATTGTCACTTAAAAAGTGTCCTCCCATTGCTATTCTACAAAAACTAACTATTACTCCAAATATTACATTTGCTAAAAAAAATATTGGATTTTTAATTATTATTGTTCCTGTTATAAACGAAAAGGCTGCAGAAGCTTCACCACTTATCCAAGAGCAATTTCTTTCACATTGATCTGACCTAATAAATGGTTGTGTATATTCTTTATTACCACCAAATTCCTGAACATTTATTGGTCTTGCCCTCCCCCAAGTATCCTTGAAATATAAATTTGCAATAAGGCCACAACCGATTACAGGTCCCACAATAAATCCACATAAAACTAGTTTTGTTCTAGTTTTAAGAATTTTTTTTTTTTTTGTAAAAAAAATTTATAGATAAAATAAGTAGCGATAAAATAGAGATTATGATCATTAAGTCCTTTAATAATGATCTAAGATCCCTAATAAAATTTATTTTTTCAGAAATAAATTTACCTTCGTAAAAAAATAATTTAGAAAAAAAAATATCAAATTTTGGAAATAAAAAGAAAAATAAAAGAAAAAATAAAAAAAAAAAAGTATTTAATATTAAAATATTTTTCAATGAGAAAGATTTCATTTATATCATTTAAAATTTCTTTTTGGTTTTAACATATTAAGATATCTTAATCTTAAGACTATTATTGCTAGAGCAATTATTAAGATAGCAACAGATTCGTAAACTAAGATTGATGGATCTAAATCTTTCTTTTGTAGAATAATTAACCTCGATATTGCTGTAATAGCAATAATTAAAGGATACGTTATTCTTATTTCTTCATTTAGAAGATAAACTCTTATCATTCCCATCACCTCAACATAGATAAAAAGTAATAGAAGATCAGCCAAGTCTACTTTCCTAGAAATAATCATCGTATAAACTTCATTCAAAAAACCACAAACAGATCCTAACAAAATTATTAAAACCGCTATAACTTGAATAGATCTTATTATTTTGACTATCTTCATAACTTCAAATATCTACTTACTTTTGGATTAAGTCAATTAAACATTTTTTTAGCATTTTCACTTCCTCTAATTTATTATAATAATGAAAAGATACCCTTATTACACTTTTAATATTTTTTTTTTTAAAATACTGCGTAGATGTCTGCTGATTAGAAATTGATGTAAGTATTTTGTGTTTTAATAGAAAATTATAAACACTTGAAGATTCAATACCTCTTATTGAAAAGGTGTTAATACCAATATTTAAATTAGGATTCTCATAAAAAATAATATTATTAAAACGTCTCATTTCTGATATGAAGAAGCTAGTTAATTTCTTTATTTTTTTTTCAATTTTTTCAATACCTATTTTATTAACATTATTAATTGCATTAGATAAGCCAAGCTTTAAAGCTGGTGAATACTCAAATACTTCGAAAATTGGAGATTTTTTATTAATTACAATTTTATTTTTTTTTAATAAAGTATTCTTTATATCTAGTATGAATGGGGAAATAAGTGACTTAATTTTTTTATTTATATACAAAAATCCTGTTCCCCTTGGTCCTCTTAAATATTTTCTTCCTGAACCAACCAAAATATCACATTTTTGTTTTTTTACGTCAATTTTTACCTGACCAATGGACTGGCAAGCGTCCACAACAAAAATTATATTTTTATTTATTTTTTTTAAAAAACTACCAATTTTTTCTATATTTATTACATCACCACATTGAGATGCAATATGACAAACAAAAACAATTTTAGTTTTTGTATCAATCTTATTTTTAAGATCCTTTAAACAAATGTTACCATCTTCATTTATTTTTGAGATTTTATATTTAATATTTTTATTAATTAATCCTATTAGGTTACTACCATATTCATTATCAAGGATAATAACATTTTCATCTTTTTTTATTTTTATAGAGTTTAAGAAAAAATTCCAGGCGTAGGTTGAGTTTTGTAAAAAAGAAATTTCATTTAAATCAGAGTTTATTAATTTTGAAGTATTTAGGTAAAATTCGTCTAGCTTTTTTTTATAACGTATTTCAGCATTATAACCTCCTACATTATTTTCAAATTCTAGAAAATTCTTGATAATTCTTAACGTACTTTTTGTAACAGAACTTGCTCCTGCGTTGTTAAAATTTATATAACTCAAGTTTGAATTACCTTTAGAAAAAAAACTCCGAAATATTTGTTTTTATCTGTTACAAAATCAATCACTTTATATCCAGATGAAATGCTTAGTTTCTCAAACTCTTCTATGGAGTATTTATAAGAATTTTCAGTATGAATAGTTTCCCCTTTATCAAACCTAATTTTTTTATTAGAAATATTAACGATTTGATTTTTTTTACTAATAAGATGCATTTCAATTCTTTTTTCCTCGTCATTAAAATATGCAAAATGTTCAAAATATTCTGTCTTAAATTTAGCACCAGTTTTTTTATTTATACCTTTGAGAATATTTTTATTAAATTCTGCTGTTACACCTTGTGAGTCATTATAAGCTTTTTCCATAAGTTTTTTATCTTTTCTTATATCAACGCCAATTACTAAATAATTATCTTTTCCAAGTATTTTTGCAAATTTTTTTAAAAGTTTCTGTGCCTCATCAGGGACAAAGTTACCAATAGTTGATCCTGGAAAAAAACCTAAATTTTTACTTTTATGTTGAACAATTTTTTTTAAGGACTGGATCTGATTAAAATCAGCACAAACTGCTTTAACATTAATTTTAGGAAATTTTTTTGCAAATGCTTTAGCATTTGTTTTTAAAAATTCATAACTTATATCAATTGGAATGTATTCTTTTGGATTATTTAAGGCTTCCAATAGTTTTTTAACTTTTTTATAGGATCCACTTCCAAATTCAATAACAGAAGCACTTTCCGGAAGGTTTTTTTTAAAAACATTTTTTTTTTCTAGGATTTCTAGTTCTGACCTTGTGGGATAATAATCATCCAGATTTGTAATTTTCTCAAAAAGCTTTGATCCAATTTCGTCGTAAAGATGCTTTGAATTAATTTTTTTTTGAGAAGAGCTTTCAAGATTTTCGATAATCTCCTTATCTTCGAGAACAGTATCTTCTTTCAAATTATAAAAATTTAGATTTTCCATTAACCTTTAATATCTGACGCTAACCTAATACCACTAAATTGCCACCTATCTGAAGGATAATAAAAATTTCTATATGATGGTCTAATATGACTTTTTGGGGTTGCAAATGATCCACCCTTAAGCACAAATTGGTTGCACATAAACTTTTCATTGTATTCTCCTAAATTACCTCTAAATGGCTTGTAACCATGGTATGGAAGATAATTACTGCTTGTCCATGACCAAAGATTTCCATAATGATTATTTTGAACATTTTTGTTTTTTTCATTATAAAAATTAATAGCTCTATAGCAACCATTTTCAAGAAAGTTACCTGCTTTTTTGTTGTTTTGTAAAAAAAATTCCATTTCAAATTCAGTAGGCATTCTTTTTTTTTTAAATTTACAATAAGCATCTGCTTCGTAGAAACTTACATGAGAAAGAGGTTGATCATTATCAACTTTTTCAAAACCTGTTAAACAAAATTGATATTTGTCATCAATCCAATACATAGGTTTATTTATATTATTTTTCTGAATAAAATCCCAACCATCAGACAACCAAAGCTCTGGTCTTTTGTATCCATCATATTCAATAAATTCTTTCCAATCATTATTTGAAACAAAGTCAAATTCTATCTGAAAAGGTGACAATACTTTTTTACCGACTGGTGATTCATTGTCATATGAAAATCCTATTTTTGAATCAGCACCATATTCAAAACTTATTTTGTTTTCACTTTTCCACAATTTATAACTTTTTTTTGACTCATTTTTTTTTTTTGTTTTAATATATGAAGGTTTTAGTGGATTACTAAAAAAGATATTAAGAATATCCATTAAAATCAATTCTTGATGCTGTTGTTCGTGATTAATTCCAACTAACATAAGTTTATGTATTTTTTCGTTTACTTTGTTCTTTGAGAATAATTCGAAAATATTTGTCTCGACATACTCTCTATATTGAAAAATTTTCTCTATTTCTGGTCTATTCAAACAACCTCTCAAGTCTTTTGGATTAAATTTACCTACAGAGTAGTAATAAGAATTGAAGATAAAATCAAAGGACTTATCAAAAATTTTATATTTTTTTATTTTTTTCAAAATAAAGTTTTCAAAGAACCATGTGGTATGAGCTAAATGCCATTTTATTGGACTAACAAAAGACTCAGTTTGTATTACCATGTCCTCTGAGTTTAGATTTTTAACCAAATTTAAGGTTTTTTTTCTTGTACGATAAAAAATATCCTGAAGGTTATTGAAATTCATTAAAATTCTCAATTATTTTTAATAAGTATTTTCAAAAATAAATATATTAATAAAAAAAATTAAAAAAAAAATATTTTTTTGATTATACATTAAATATTAATAACAACTTGGTTAAAAAAAAATTTTTATCAACTACTTAATTTTAATTCATTAATTTTTAACAATAAACGTAACAATAGTTATTACTAAATCTTTTTCATCACTTATTGAAACACTTGAGGATATGACATTATTAATTTTCTGCTTAGCCTTCCCATTTAATTTAACAACTGGTTTACCATTTTTTTGATTAAGAATTTCTATATCTTTAAACCTTAATCCTTCAGAAAAACCTGTTCCAATTGCTTTAGAAGTAGCTTCTTTTGCAGAAAATTTGGAAGCTATTTTTTTAATTTTTTGTTTTTTTTTTTTTATTTGTTCTATTTCATTTATTGAAAAGATCTTATAGAGAAATTTATCCCCAAACATTTCATAGACTTTTTGGATTCTTTCAGTTTTTAAAAGATCAATACCTTGTAATATTTTCATAAAATACTTCCTTTTAAATAAAATAATACATATTAAGAATTAATTTTATTTTTTTTATTAAATAATTTCACAAACTCTATAGCAACTATTATTACAATTGGGTAAATAGGCATTAAATATCTTGGTGTTGATACATTTGTAACACTTATTAAAAGTAAATAACTTTGTACCAAAAAAACTAGTGAAAAAAGTTCTAAATTTAATTTTCTATTAATTATTCCGCAAAACCATAAAATTATAAATAAGCTATATAAGGTTAAAATAAAAAGTAAAATAATGAAAAAGTATTGCGCTAACTGAATTAATGGCAGACTTGGAATATTCATAGGCCCTGATGATTTCTCTAATTCTTGAAATTTTGGAATTTCTTTTTTATTTTTTTCTAAAAATCTTACTTTTGATCCAATAGACCAGTTACCAAGATAGTGGTACAAAGATAACATTAAATAGTCTGATAAATTATTTTTA
>MDSY01141143.1_pt1 | contig 10016 bp, 7 predicted proteins | sample 811131 | NCBI WGS metagenome assembly MDSY01 (sample SAMN05326643, study PRJNA326480) | marine metagenome | isolation source: seawater | place: Atlantic Ocean: South West | collected 2010
CCAATGCCTCCTCGGAAGGATGCGAACGATCGCCGTGAAGATTCCATTGTTCAAGCCATGGAACACATATTTGACATGCTTGGAGACCAACTTGATGCTGCTGACTTTGAGCGAGTACTGTATGAGACTGAAGCACGTCTGGCACTGCTCCAAGAAGGGACAGATAAAGCGCTTTCAATCAATATTGAAGAGCGTATGTTGGTCTCTGTGGCCACATATGCAAGCCTTACTTCATTCGGCCTACAATCAGGTGCCGCAGACCTCCTCGCTGATGTCTTCGGGCTGACAAGCAGCGGTATTCGTTCTCGGTTCGACGCTTTAGTGAAAGAATCACAGTTCGGTGAGTTCCATGATAACGGGGCTTTTGATATGAGCATTACTTGTGGAGAAATACTCAATGAATCACAGCAACAGAATGGTTTGATAGCCAAGTTCCGACTGGGGCGAGTATGCGCAAAGCGAACCTCATCATTGGAATCTTAATTTTAACTTCATTGAGTTCTGCGGTAAGTGTCGCTGCACCATCAACATCTACTCCCGAGAATACGGGAGCGCTCTTTGGGGGCCAATCGTTTGATGTAAATGCCTCTGGCGCATCCACAACAAACTTCAGTGAACTTCCTCTAGTGGTTGAAGTCTATACTGCAACATGGTGTTCGAATTGTGTTGATGTTGAACACGCCCTCGATAATATCGAAAATGAAACCAACCTTCAGCAATATCACATCCACCGTGCCATTAACGAAGCTCAAGACCCGCTTGGTAGCATTGAAATCGATCAACGCTTCCATGACAGATACGGTATTAGCGCACCTCCTGTAGTGGTCATGAACGGTTCTTTGATGAAGGTAGGAAGTGTCACCGACTATGACTCTCTCGAGACTGAATTCACTGAAATGACACAGTCTGTTAACACATTTGGAACAGGTAACTCGATGAATGGAACCTCCATGTTCTCATGGAACTCAACAAGTAATACCACCGGCGTGGCATCATGGGCTTTGGAATTGGAGAGTACTCATACGATGGAGACGACCGCAGGAGTTACTCTCTCTGCCTATGCCTGGATAGTAGAGGCTTCTGCATACTTCGAAGAAGGAACAAATGGCCTTGGAGATTATCCTCATGTGGTCCGAGGCATTGTTGAACTGGGCGAAGTTGAACTTCATCCTGATGCAATCGTTGGCTCAGGCAGTTCCGAAATCACACTCCCTGCTGCTTATGACGAAAACGATCTATCTGTTCACCTCATCTATCAATTCAATATGCCTGTCGAGGAACCACTTGATGAAGTTGGATGCTTGATACCGGAGGGCTGTGAAGAAGAAGAGAGTGTGCCTGCAGCATCACTGCTTGCAAGCCTGTGTGTCGTTCTTGGGGCCGCTCTAAGCCGTAGAGATTGATCTCAAGGAACGTACCCGTGACGTCTATCTCTTGGATTCTGGTCGCGTAAATCTTGTTCAAGCTCCCACCGAAATTCAAATGGCGGGGCCTCCATTGGTGCTTCAATAACCTCAGCATAATGCCACCACCACGGCGGCGCTCCTCGTGCACCAAGAGTGCCTTGGGCCCGATTGAGTAGGAGCGTTAGATCTCTTCGTGCGTGATTACGAGGGTGGTCACGTCGAATGAACTCGATGTTGTTTTCATGCCGACCATGCTCCACGTACCCCAGTAGGGCCGAAAATCTACGAATCATTCTACGCTCTTGAGCAGTTCGAATTGTGACTGCCAGATGGCAGTTTTCAAACGTAAGAGTACCTCCATCAAGTACTCCCATCCTGAACGTTGCACCAATAGGATGGCGCATGAGAGCCTCCCAAATACGTGGGAATATCTCGCAATACCTGCGCTCGCCATTTCGTAAATCACCAATGGGGTGATCGTTTTGATCTCTCCCGAAATTTCGAATAAACATCCATTCATTCCTGCCGCGAACATCGTGATACAAGTGAGGAAGAAGAGGTCCTCGGACATCTTGTATCATTTCAGCGAAAGATTTGTGCCAAAGTTCAATGAATTGAGGATGAGGGAGGGCAGAATTGGCCGCAAGGGCGTGTTCGACCAACATCTCTGTCCGGTATGTTCGTTGCTCTCGGTTATTCTCAGCCTCACGCAGCCGCATGCGATGGTTGTTAGCATTGTTTCTATGATACAGGTGCATCAAGTTTCGACGACGCATTCCGACTACATCATCCGGATTAAACGGATTCTGAGGCAACCAATGGATATTCCCTGGATCACTTGTACGACTCTCGCGAACAATTCGTTTGAACAATTGGATATCATTTTGATTGAAAAAGCGAAGGTGCTTTTCAGTGACTTTAGGAGGAAACCCCAATGGTGAATTAAAAGCAACATGGTGCCGTAAACTATCAATTTCAGAGGAAGTATTGATGTCGTCGAGAAGGGACAAAATGACCGAAACCAGCGTATCTCCAAGAGGGACGGTCGAATGAAAGGCTCCATCATGAATGCAGATTGGATGGGTGATTCGCGATTCAAGGGAATCTATTGATTCGATGATAAACGGAGCATTATGGGCACCCCTTCCAATCCGAACATCATAGAAGTGTCCAAGGCGACCAATCACCAAAATGTGCTCTTCATGAACAAAAACACGGTCGGAATTACCATCGATTACTTCTCTTAAAAATTGAATCGAACGACGCAATGGTGCAGATATTTCGCGACCTGTAACCGTTTGACATGTCCAATTACATTGTAAAGCATAGAGGAGTTCTCCTGCATCAGAGGTGATAGGGGACATGGCGCTTGCAAGTAAAAATGCCCATATTCCCGGTTCATCAGGTATAGCGGTTTTTCTTGAAGCATTGTTCTTGGTACGGACAAGAATCTTAATTTTGTCACCCACAATGACGAAGGGCCATTCAAGAAGAGACTCATGCTGATTCGTAGCAAGGTAAGAGTGCCAGCGTTCAAGCCAAGGATAACCATCCAATTGTTGAAGGCCTTGGGGGTGGTTTTTGAACGCGTCAACCAGAGACTGCTCAAACTTCTCTCGGCTAAGCATCCCTAATCGCTCTCGTATATCACGCGCCCAAACCCCAATCGGATTCAATGAATAATTTTCAGGGGGGGTAAGATGTTCCTCTGCCATCCACTGAATCCAAGTAAAAAGAGCGGACGCTCCCGGCTTTTGAAGAGAATGGTGGATGTTGCGTCGACGATATTGTCTTGGGGCTCTGCGCGGATCAATAGTGGCGATTTTGGTTGTATTTAACGAGCCAAAAGCAACAAATAATTTTGTCAAATCCCAGCCAGTGCGTACTGATTTAGAAGCGAGGACATTGAGCAGAGACACGATGGGTACAGCAGATGGCATGGCCCGCCCATTCACGAGAAGACCTTTGCCGATGAAAGAGATTTGAACACCATCGTGCAAAAGGAATCCGCTAATCAAGTGAAGGCGTTGCAATGTGTTGAGTCGAACCCCGTCTGAAATCCGTTGAATGATGTCTTTCAACTCTTCAGTGCTGCAAGGTGATGAAAGAACGGGATCGAGTGTCTCATCAGCCAATTTCGCCCATAGGACATCTCTGACATTGGAGGTGTTCTGTTTGAGGTTTCTCCATCGTTGTTGAGCAGTTTGCTCTGCCCCTCCAATTATTTTTATCGCTTGAAGATGCGTAGGGGCCTGAACTTCATGTGACCACTTTTTGTTGGTTTTACTCACCGTGATAGAAGCACATAGTCGACAAGGACTTCCGATTGATTGATGGTCGCATACCTCGCAGATAGTTGTCGAAGGATGACTCGCCATAACGCGAATGGCTATCGAGGATATATAACTCTCACAGAGAGGCAAACGTTTCAACAATACGATGAATATCTTCATCGGTAATGTGCAAATGAACCACAATTCGACAAGCATGAGGTTGGATATCCATCACATCAATGCCAGAGGTTTGTAATTTTTCCATCACTTGAGTCGCGGGTATTTGAGATTGGAAATAAACCATATTCGTTTCCACTGTATTCATATCAACTTCAAATCCATCGATATTTTGTATCGCTTCAGCCAGTATCTTCGTTCTTCGATGATCATCATCAAGTCGCTCAATATTATGGTCGAGAGCGTACAGACACGCAGCTGCTAAGATTCCAGCTTGACGCATACCTCCTCCAAACATCTTCCTCCAGCGATGGGCTCGAGCGATGAACGTCGAAGAGCCAACGAGAACCGAGCCTACAGGAGCACCAAGTCCTTTTGAAAAACAAATGGAAACCGAATCGTAATCTCGAACCATACGGTCGACTGGGGTATTGGTCGCAATAGCGGCATTAAAGATTCGAGCACCATCCATATGCGTTGCACAATCATTGGCCTTAGCAAGGGCTGCAATTTGATCGAGCGTCTCTTGTGGATAGCACGCACCACCGCCGCGATTAGAGGTGTTTTCAACACAGACGAGAGAACCATCGGGGTAATGGGAAAGAGAGCCTGCTTGCTTACGAATCGCGAGTTCAACATCATCTACACGCATCAAACCACCGTGAACATCTACCAAAGCAATAGACGCACCGCACAGTGCTGCGTATCCACCACCTTCATAGAGGTAGATATGGCTGTTTTTAGCAGTGATGATTTCGTCACCAGGCGAGGTGTGAGCACGCAGTGCAATCGCATTTGACATTGTACCTGAGGGGACAAAAAGACCGGCTTCTTTGCCGCACATTGCTGCAAGTCGTTGTTCAAGTTGGGTGACCGTTGGATCATCACCAAGCACATCATCCCCTACAGCAGCGTTGTTCATTGCCTCTCTCATTTCAGGTGTCGGTTGAGTGACGGTGTCTGAACGTAAGTCAACGCGGTCTGAAGGGTAGTCTCGCATACCTCTCGCAAAGCGCCTCTATTCATCAAATCGATGGAGAACTTAGAGTAATTTTAAATCGCCTGTAATCTCTTCAAGAAGTGTTTCCAAATCCGGCCCAAGAGTGAGAACTGTGAGTGACCCGCTTGGGATTTGAGTATGGCCAGCATCATGGACAAGTACCGTTGAAATCCCTGCTGCTTTCGCTTGCTTTTCAAGTGCCAATAAATGTTCAGCATCGTGGCCTTTTAGGCAGACTTTCTTTTGACCTGTTGCAAGCCATTGTTCAAGATTCATCGGTTTTTCACCACCCGCCTTCATTGTCGCCATTACCGCTCCGTGACCAACCTGGGCTGCGATTTTCCCCTTGCCCATCTTCAATTCATGATTGACAATGCAGACCATTTTGCAAGGACCTTGAGGGCGCTCACCGGAAAGCGATGGAGCAGTGATTCTATGAAGAAGTGAACGTAAACCCATACGACCACCTAATACGGTTTCAATTCCGAAACGAGTGCATCTATTGCCCGACGAGGTGCGGGTCCAATCCCGAGAACAGTTACTGTCCCTGGTGGAACCTCGGTATGGCCAGCATCTTTCACTAGATGCGTGACTAATCCGGCGGCCTGGGCTTGTCCTGCTAGACGTTGAATGGTTGCGAGATCATCTGCTCGCAAACATATCTTGCGGGCACCTGCATTTCTCCAACGCTCGACCAGTCGAGCATGGGTCTTTCGAGCATTAAGGGTGCATGATACGGCGGCATGAGAGCATTGAACGGCGAGCTTTCCTGCTGACATCTTCAAGTCATGTCGGGCGATAAGAACCATCGAAGGCTCGTCAACCGTCGATGCCATGGCTGTTCACCACCGCAAATTCAATTTCCTCAAGCGTAGGTTCTTCTTCAAGCAAATTGAAAAACCATTTACCAAGCCAGACAGCAAAGGTCAAGTTTCCAACCATGTGGAGTAAATCAAACGGCAATCCGTGACCAAGGTAAATGATAAATTCGTAAAAGCCAATTGTCCCATCAAGGATGGAGAAAGAGACGATGAAGTCAAACCAGAAAGCAGCCGCAATTGACGCCATACAAGCACGCCCAAGATTCAAACCGCTCGAAGTGACAAGAGGCAACAGCGAACCTGCAACGGCAACACTTGCCCACCCTGCTGCTTGGAAAACCGTCCACCAGCCGTCGCCGATGAATATGTTCGAAATCATAGCGACAAGAACGGCAAAGGCAGCACCACGTCGTGCGCCGAGTTGCGCTCCAACCAAAAGTGCTGCAACTGTGACGGGCTGAACATTTGGTAGTGGTTGCATAACGACGCGGAGTAACGAGACGGAAACGACCAAGCTGACCATGAACAAGGAATCGAACACAGGACGCTTAGTAGGCCGAGCCAACAGAACAAAGGCACTGCTAAGCAAAACCACATCCAATAATAACTCCGCAAGAGGAGAAAGGACCGGGCCGTGAGCGCCGATTGCTTGGAACATGATTCGACCCAAGAGGGTTGATGATTTGAGGCTTACCTACATTATACTGGAGTCCAACGAACTATTGAAGCAGATTCAATCGTTGAGGAGTCGGCGGAAACCACACCTTTGGAGCCATCAACAAAAAACTCCCAGCCCTTTCCTTCTATCCCATTTATCGATTGAATGTAGTACCCGATTTCTGTCGATTCGACACTGAGTTGAAAATCTAATTTTTCACAGGCGTCTTGAGTCAACGAGTAGACCGTTTCATGCCCGATCAAACCGCCAACTACATGCTCTTCTCCATCGATTTCAATGATGATAATTTGAGTACCTAACCATGAATCGGGCCATTGCTCATCCCATTGTTCGGCCGATGCATCAACTGGAAACTGTTCATCAAAGGCTTTTGACCACTGGTCCGATATGTCTGGGAAAATCAATAAAAGGACGAAGAGGAAAAATAAACTCGAAGTTCTGAAGAACCATTCGTTCTTCCCGTTAAGAAAAAGAATTGTAGATGAGCCAATTAGCAAGAACATGATGAAAATAAGTCCTTGAACGCCCCAATCAAACTCATACAATTGTGGTTCGTCGGCCTCGACCGACTTACTAAAAACTCGGAGGATTGATTGATCGTTACCAAATGCAGTGAACATTTCCTCCTCATGAATAAATTGTAATGGCGATGCAGTCCCATAGCCATAAATTCCTACATCAAGAGGCGCGTAAGAGAGGTTGTCCAGTCCATCAAAAGTAAACAAGCCCCAATTTGAATCTGGGGTGTTTGATGGGGCTATTATGGCATTATTGTCGAACCAGCGCAGTTCCCCATTGGTGTGAAACGGCACTTCAGCGACCTGTTCACAAAGAGAAGTACACGAGAAAATCTGGAGAGAAGAAGAGTCTCCAGTGGCCAAAAATGAACCCCTCAAACTTGGCATTGCTGGCGAGGGCCCTGCGGGAAATTGGTGAGATATGCTCCCATCAGAAGTATCGATAACTGCTACCGTGCTTGAAGAATGTGCTTGAGCATGGAGAACAAGTCCTGCCTCAGTAAAAAGCGGGGTGTGACGTATTTTTCCGAGTTGAAGCGGATAGGAAATTGATTCGCCCATCCGGTCAACATGCCAAAGAGTACCCGACTCATCGCCCAAGAAATATCCCGACTCGTCAACTGCGACTCCGTTTCTCCAAGCAAGGCCTGTTTGAGTCCACCATTGCTCTTCGCCATCGGCTAAACAATACTGCCCGATTCCTCGGCGAGTTGGGACGATTACAAATTCCCCATCCAAAGCAAATTGGCTCGTCACTCCCCAACCAGCAACTTCTGATTGTGTTGACCAGAACACCTCTCCACTGGACGGGAGAAGTGCTTCAATACGCCCGTCTGTCCACCCTACTAAGACCATTTCTGGCCAGACACCGCACGTGCCTTGGCCTGCAAGAACATGGAGTAAAGGCGACATGTCATTATTTGTCGAGCGGTTGTTGACATATTGCCAAAGTTTCTCTCCCTCTACGTCAAATGCAGTGACTGCTGGCTCACCGTTACCTGAAGTTCGAACGAGAATCTGTTCACCTGTAAAGAGCGGCGAAGTCGAAATGTAGCCCGAATCAAATTCGTATTGCCAAGCAAGAGTATTGTCCTCTTCCCACTCATTTTGTTCCTCTAGAGCAGAAACGAGGGGGAGAAGAAGAAGGCCAAGCAAAAGCAACGCTGGAAGGCGCCGAGACACAAGAGTCACTCCGAGATTTTTTGTATTGCTTCACGAAGAAGGGCGCTGACGACCTTGCCATCCGCTGCGCCAACAGCCTGCATAACAACGCCCATCAAGGGCCCCATTGCGCCCATCCCTCGCTCTTTGACAAAGTCTGCCCGTTCTGCGACAATACCTTGGATGATTGCACCTAAATCGCCTTCATCAGCCGGTTTGAAGCCATTTGCTTCCCCATAGGCGGCGATTTGCTCGCTACTTGGCGACTCGCCATTGAAATGTTCAATAATCTCATTCATGGATTCTCGAGTGACGAGGCCAGCCTCTTTCACTGCCATGACGTTAGCACAAAGTTCCGGGTCCGCAGTATCGTTCTCAAGAACGACGCTGGCCCAACCTTTGTGTGGCAACTGTGAAGCGTATGGGACAAACACGTCATCCAACTCTCTCGCCAATAATTGGCGGGCTTGATCTTCTGATACTTCGTATTGAGAAATTCTTTCTTTCCGTTCATCGTCGGTCATAGGTAAAGATTGGAGCGTTTCTTGCCATCGTTGAGAGGTGATAGTAAACACGGGAACATCGGTTTCCGGGTACATTCGAGCGCCACCAGGCAATGGGCGCATTGGAGAAGTCGTACCATCGTCAGGAGCACCTTTCGTAATCACGACATTCCGGACTTCTTGTGGAATACGATGCCAAGCCATACGGGCTCGAGAAAGAACGCTTTCCAAAGCCAACTCTGCTTGCCATTGAGGTGCTAAGCACAGGACGAAGCCATCGCTTGAATCAAGTGAAAGGTGTTTTCGAACAGCTTCGACATGCTCCGCTTCAATCCCATAAGCCGGTAGTTCATCGGAATGAAAGACGCCTTTTACGCCAGCAAGTTTTGCCGCCCCAGCCAATTCTCGACCGAGACGGGGCATTTGAGCGCCCTCTTTATCGGAAGATTTAGTGCCGAATTTTCCAGCAAGTCCTGGGAGTGGAAGTGCCAGCATCATCGAGCCTGAACCTATGCCGTTCTGAACCATTTTGGACTCACATGAAGAGAAACATTCGCTGACATTTTCCAAAGTAAGCGGAAGGAAGGTGGAGACTGCTTCCGCTACATCTGCTTCCATTGAGGCATCGTCGCTTCTCCGGTCGGGAGGAAGAGGTGGTGAAGATGTTAATTCTCGTAATTCATTTGCGAGACGATAGAAATGCAATTGACGTGACATTTCAAGTCGAATAATGCGTGGTATCCATGAAAGATCTTGACACCCTTTGATCTCAACACGATCGCCGCAAGCCAATGAAACATTCAGATCTTGACGAATACTGCCAAGTCCTCGGCGAACTTGGCGTGTTTGACGCAAACATCTTCCAAGTGCCATTGAAGTTTCTTTTGCATGTTCTGGCGTCTGAACATCAGGTGCGGTTGCAATTTCGATCAAGGGCAATCCTAATCGGTCAAGATTGTAGATGACTTGCTCCCCGTCGCCAGTTGAAACCGTATCGAGTTTACGAGCACTGTCTTCTTCAAGACACAAGACATCAACGCCAACAGGGCCTGTTTCTGTTTGCAGAACTCCGTCGATGGAGACCAATGAAGTACGTTGAAAACCGCTGGTGTTTGAACCATCGACAACAGTTTTTCTCATCGTTTGAAGAAGCGAAACAGGTTTTGCTTCAAGCAAAGCTGAGACGGTTAAAGCAATATCAATGGCTTCTTCATCATGAGGGAGTGGTGGTTGTTCATCGAGTTCAATCAAACCAGAATTCGGTGATTGGACGTAAACAAATGAACGGTTCCGGCGAGTTTCAAAGCGCGCTGCAATATCAACGGCTCCACCTTCGCCACGAGCTGCGCGCAAGCGGCGATTGAAACGGTTCCACTCGGCTGGGACTGTATCAATAGTCACGTCATAGAGGACGCCGGGTTGCCGGGAATGCAATTTCCCAGTAGCAAGTTGTTGATGAACTTCAATTCCGCACATGA
>MDSY01021020.1_pt1 | contig 10012 bp, 8 predicted proteins | sample 811131 | NCBI WGS metagenome assembly MDSY01 (sample SAMN05326643, study PRJNA326480) | marine metagenome | isolation source: seawater | place: Atlantic Ocean: South West | collected 2010
ATTATCATCATCAGGATCACTGCTATCTTTTATCCCATCTCGATCTGTATCTAAATGGATGGTAATTGATACGGTTGCATTATTACTATCAGCTTTTCCATCATTGGCCTTATACGTAAATGAATCATTTCCTGAAAAACCAGAATTGGGTGTATATGTCACATTTGATCCACTTATACTGACACTTCCATTACTTGGATTACTTACTTTAGAATACGTTAAACTATCTCCATCTGCATCACTTCCTGATAATGCTATTGTTACTGCTTTTTCTGTTGTTGTAGATCCACTTACATTTACTACACTTGGAACTTGATTAGGGGCACCCCAAACTAAGTCTGATCCATTATAATAAAAATATATATCTGAAAAATCTTTAGGAAAATTACTATTACCATCTAATACATAAAAATAATTTTCTAACGAGTCTGACCAACTAGATTGAGGACCTCCATACCACCATACACTCATCGATGCACCACCACTATTTTGACCATAAACAAGGTAGATAGGGTATGATTTCCCTGCTGTTAAATCGGCATTTCCTTCACGATGTAATGTACCATGCATTCCTGCATTATTAACAATTTCTACATAAGATCCATTTTTTTTGATAAAAAATCTCGATGAATCATCTGATGCCGTTTTAAAATAATACTTTCCTGTTTGGGGTGGTATAAAGTAGCCTGTCCAGCGATAGGAATGACGAACACCTGTACGTCCTTTATCAATTTTTGTTACAGCGGTTTCAGCACTTGCAGGAGTTCTGTCTTCAAACCATCGATTATTATTACATGGCAAACAATTTTCGTTAAAATATCCGGCCTTTTCTCCTGAAAACCATTCATTTAAGCCTCTTTTCTCCCTACTCTGTAACTCTGTTCCATTATAAAAAAATTTTTTCCCATAATCTTTAGGAAAATCAATATTATTATCTAATACATAAAAATAATTTTCTAACGAGCCTGACCAATCAGATTGCGGGCCTCCTTTCCACCATACATCCATTGATGCTCCACCACCATCTTCTCCAAAAACAATGTAGATCGGGTAAGCTGTCTCTCCTTCTAAATCGATGTTTCCTTCACGTGTTACTCGACCATGCCGTCCTCCATTATTAACAACTTCTACATAGGCTCCTTTTATTTTGATAAATAATCGTGATGAATCATCTGATGCCGTTTTAAAATAATACTTTCCTGTTTGTGGTGGTATAAAGTAGCCTGTCCAGCGATAGGAATAACGGTCACCTTCATTTCCTTTATTAATTACTGTTACGGCAGATTCAGCTATAGCAGGATTTTTGTCTTCAAACCATCGATTATTATTACATGGCAAACAATTATCGTGAAAATATCCGGCTCCGACTCCTGAAAACCATTCATTTAAGCCTTTCTTGATACTTGACTCATTTAAGGCTAGTAATGATCCCTGTAATCCACCTATCAAAAACAATGTCATTAACGTTATCAAAAAGGGATTTTTTCTTTTATTTCTTTCTTTCTTAAATACACTTAAGAGCAACTTTGTTGCTCTTAATAAATAATTTTTAATGTTATTGATTCGATTCCTAGATCGATATAACCATTTGGGTATTTTGGGTTTCTCCGCGATTACCATCTTCATGTCTAAAACCTCACACCTATTTGTACACGATATACATCAGAAAAATGATCAATATTTTTATAAGAGATATCAACATCAAATGAGCCTAAATTAATCCCTACGCCTAACGTAATATTAAATAAATCTGATAACTGGTCACTGCCTACTCTAATATTTAGTTTTTTATGTAAATTAATAATACTGGCATAGGATAATGCTGATTTATGTTCTAGATAAACATAATCTGTTAATAATGTAATTTTATTTCTAAATAACTTAGGTAAATACTGTATTCCTATTCTAGCTGATTTTCTTAAATAAGCCTGATCATTTAAAAATGTTACTTTTTTAATACTTAAATTTGATACACTCATTCCTAACACTAAGTTTTCTTTAATAGATTTTTGAATACCAACATCCATTACTACTGCTTTTGCTTTATAGGATGCTAATACTTCTTCGATATACTTTAGTGATACGCCCACATTAGCTTGTCTAATTTTTTTTGCATAGGCAAAATGTAATAAACTGCCTTTATTTGCAATAATATTTGATGATTCCCCACTTTTATCTGACAACGTTGTTCGTTGATAGGCTCCATAATCTAACCACGTATAACTTAATGCTACACTTCCCTTCCAATAAGGCTGTATCATCTGAAACTGTTTGTACTCAACATCCTCGATATATTTAAATAACTGTGCTGAAATATGCCGATTCAAATTTGTACTTAGACTAGCTGGATTAATAAATAAAGCATTTGTGTTATCTGCTGCCGTTACTGTATTCGCTAATGATGCAGTATAAGGGTTATTTATTAACTCCGCAAAAGACATCGCATATGCCCCTGTACTAGCAGATATTTGACTACTTAACATGAATAAAACTAAAGAAAAAATTGTAATACTTTTTTTTCTCATTTTTTTTATTCCCCTTTTTTATTTACCCCACATTATAATTACTTCCCATTTTTTTGCTTAAATAAACTATTTTTTATACTTATTTCTACTTGTTTCTATTTGTTTTTTTTATTTCATTTTTTGAATTAATTAGTTAGTATTAAAAATAATGATTTCTAGTTTTATTAATTTTATAAAAAATCAAAAAAGTAATCTTCTTATTTGCTTATGCGTTTTTCTGTTTTCTAGCTATTTTAACTATGTAAACTCTGTATCAATTCAACAAACTCTTATTACCAAAAAACATACTGATATTAATCAATTACTTAATTTTCATATTATGTTTATGAAACGAATTTCACAGGATTCATCTTGGGATGAGTCATTCAAAAAAAAATCTTTACTAGAACTAGTTGATACTATTAAGCATGATACATCTATAAAAAACTCACTTGGATTTGCATCAACTTGGTTAACGTTATTTAATAACTATTTACTTACTAATGACGATACATCTGTTTTAGATTACACAGTTATGAAACATAATTATCAATTACTTTTATCAGCAATTATTCGCTATAATCTTGAAGTTAATCGGTATCATACTTTAATTTCAAATAAACTACTTAGCAAAATCCCTTTTACTGCACCTACTCAACATTTTCGACTTATTAATAACTCTGTTATTAATCTTAATGGCTTTGAAATCATACATTAATGACAATTAATACACTTGGCTTTATTGGGTTTGGAAAACTTGCTAAAACACTATATCATGGGTTTAAACACGAACTTGATAATAATAAGATCAACTTGTTAATTAATTCTCGTAGTGCTGATGATGACCAATCATTTACTTATGTGTCTAAGAAAATTATTTTACATGAAGCAGATATTATTATTCTTGCTGTTAAACCTCAGCAATTAAACGAAATCATGCCTGATTTAAGTCAAATTGATTGGAATCAACGTTGCCTTGTTAGTTTATTGGCTGGTGTTCCTTTAGCTATATATCAAGCTAAACTACCTAATTTAACACATGCTTTGCGGGTCATGCCAAATACAGCTGCTCAATTTCAACAATCTATGACTACATTTTCATCGTTATCTTCAACTCATAATGACTATGAATTATTTATTAAGTCGTTATTTTCAAGTATTGGTTCAATTATAAAAATAGATGAATCTTATATGGATTTTTCAACAGCATTATGCGGTAGTGGCCCAGCTTTTTTCTTTCAACTTTTTCAAGCCATGATAAGCTTAGCTGAGGCTGAAGGCATGTCCTCAGATGATGCTCGTTTAATGATTAACCAACTTGCACAAGGTTTAGCATCCTCACTTGCCAATAGAAAGGATCCGATTCCTAAGCTTATTACTGAAATCTGCTCGCCACAAGGCACCACTGAAGCGGGTTTATCCTACTTAAACAAACATAAACTTTCGGATTTATGGCAATCCGTTTTTCAAGCGGCTAAACAACGCTCTATAGACCTATCCAAAGATTTTAAATCAGTATAAAATAACATTATATGGTTTATTTATTATTGTACAAAGTTTTAGATTTTTTGTTTCAGGGTTTATACTTATTTTTAATTGTTCGTGTTTTATTATCATGGATTCCTCATGATCGTTATCATCCTCTTATTTCTTTTATGTATGATGTCACAGACCCTATCTTAAAACCATTTCAAAATATTATCCCTAGCTGGAAACTTGGCATTGATTTATCTCCTATTTTAGCTTTTTTTGCTATTGGTATAGTACGAGACTTGATCTTCACATTACTCTTTTAGCTTTTTTTTGAAAAATTTATATCTTTCATAGCCTCTATCTTCTCCTTAGGCTATATACTGTCTAAATAGTCTCAGATTTTTTCTATTTTTAAAATTCAATTCCAACACCTTTTTTTTGACAAAACCCGCCCTTTTTTCTTGCTTTTTTATTTAAATTTTATTTTTTTATATTTTTTTTTTAAAAAAAACTGAAATTTTCTTCAATCTCATCACGATAACTACATAAACAAATAATTAAGGGGCAAAAAAAATGAGACAATTATTATTTAACTTAATTTTACTTTTAATCATATTGGTTCAACCATACTTTATTCATGCCAACTCAACGTCTGCTAATATTTCGGGTAGTGTTACTTCTATTAATTCTCTTAAGGCTGTTTCTTATACAGCTTCTTCATCTCAACTAGAACATGTTATTACATACGAATTTTCAAATAACAATTCGAATGGCTATACTATTCATATTCGTGCTAATAACCCTGGTTCTGATATCACTGTTACAAAAGAGTATTCTAATGATGGCTTTTGGGGATCTGATTCTATTTCCTTTATTCAATCTATCAACACAACGTCTATTAAACAAGTATCTGCTGAGGTTCCTTTTGTTACAAAAGCTACTTATAAAGCTCGATTTACCGTTAAAATCACATCAGAAACACCTTTAAGCACCACTGATATCTACCAACTACTTTCTTTTAATGTCCAAAACCATTCTCATTCTTATGTTGCTTTAGCTCAGTAATCACAGTACCTTACGCAATACTTGTATACTAGTTACAGAACTAGCTTTTATATCCTCATAAAACCCATCCATACTTGGCGAAGATACTACACGGTATCTTCCTAACCAATTTTCTACATAGTTAATTTAATAACCCAAAAGAGACTTATTTAGATCCATTAATACCTCTCTTGCTTGCTTCACTTTTTTTTGCATAAGCTAGCTTCTGTATCTACGCCCTTTGTAACCAACAACAAAATAATATTAAGTCTTAAAAGAAGATGATTTAACAGCTTATCGTTAGTGATTTAAAAAAACTTTTTATACGGGTTGATGAATTGAAAAGGTAACAACGCCCCATATCATCAACTCTTGATCGGTTACTTCTATAGGTACAAACTGACTATTTTCTGATATTAAATATAATTTAGCCTTATGATACCTTAATCGTTTTACCGTAAAATCCCCATCAATCATTGCTACTACAATACGATTATCAGCTACTTCAATAGAACGATCAACCACTAAAATATCTCCCGAAAATATGCCTGCACCGATCATAGAATCTCCCGATACTTTGACATAATATGTTGACAGAGGATTCTTGATTACATAATCATTAATATTTAATCTATTATCCATAAAATCATCGGCAGGCGAAGGGAATCCCGCTTGAATTTTTGATGCAAAAAAAGGCAAAGAATTCCCCTCTTTACTTACAACTTCTACACGCTGAATAACTTGACAATACACCCTTCCATATTACCACTTATTTAAGTGGCTGTCGATTCATCCAAATCTTACGCTACCGTTTCGCCATTTATTATCTGACCTATTTTTTCTACATAGTACTGCACTATCTTATCATCGGGACTTAATACCAATAACTCTTCAAATCCAGCTTTGGATTCTTGGTACTCCTTATTCATGTAGTGTTGATGACATCGCTCATAAGCAGCCACTAACTCTTTATCTACAGATTGATCTAGCAATTCATGTACCATTACCTTTTCTTTAACTCCCTTCAATAATACTGGCTCTAAAGGTCTTGTTAACATACTGTCTCCAATCTGAGCTTTTGTACTATCTGATATTAGCGAATAGGTATTAAATTCCTTATTTAAAGCTTCTAATCGTGCACAAATATTTACGTCACTACCAATTGCTGTATAATTAAATCGTTCTGACGAACCAATATTTCCAATAACAGCTCTACCTGAATGCAATCCAAATCGAGTTTTAAATTTTGACAAAATTGGATCTGACTGAATTCTTTCAGACTCTAACTCATTTTTAATTTCCATAACACATCGAACTGCCTGCAAGGCATGCTCTTCTATTTTAATAGGAGCTCCCCAAAATACCATTAATGAATCCCCAATATACTTATCTATAGTTCCGCCATAGGCCAGCACTTTTTCTGACAATAATTCAAAATATCGTGATAAATATACCGACACATTTTCTGGATCTTCCCCATCAGAGAATGCTGTAAAGCCTTCTATATCAGTAAATAAAATTGTCACATTATACATCTGACCGCTAATTCCAGCCTTTTGATTTGTATCTAATAAATGCTTCACAATTGTTTTTGGGACATAATGCACAAATGAATCAAAGGCAGATCCTAGCGCATTAACAGATTGTATTAGCTCGCTAACCTCATCTACAGGAGACATCAACCTTAATGATGCAACCTTCTCTAACTGTTTAATCTTATTTGCTTGATTCGAAATCTCTTTAATTGGTCTTGAAAATAATTTCGAAAATAAAAATATCACTATACACCCTGCTACCAAAATTAACGCTCCAAACTTTAAGCTCTGTTGACGCATTACCAAAATTTCACTAATTAGTTCTGATTCTGGAATTGCTATTACGTATTTCCAACTTTCAAAGTAGCTACTTCCTACATCTGATTCTGTAAAATAATACGTCTCTTTCTTAAATTCTATCTGATCAAAATCTTGCTTTGTTGTAAACTTATGAAATAGCTTAATCATTTCAAAACTATCTTCTTTTATTCTGTCATTATCTTTACTAACGATATATTTACCTTTCTCTTTATCAATAATAGCTATAAATGAATCCTTAGAAATATCAACCGAACTTAAAAATAGTTGTAAATTTGTTAATAACAAATCGACGCCCACCACAGCAATTATTTGTCCTTTTTGATTACGTATTACCTTTGATAATGTCACCCCCGGTTTTTGTGACTCAAAAAAGGTATATACATCTGTTGCAAAAACACCACTCTGATTAATGGCACCTTGATACCAAGGTCTTGTTAACGGATTATACGTAACGTTATTGCTGCTTTCTGATTTCAATATTTGCTTATCTAAATCAAATAAAATTGTTTTTGAAACGTTTTTCTTAGATTCTATATACGATATCTTTAAAGGCGTAGAATCTGTACTCATTAAAAATTCGCCATTGGGCAACGCAATAAAAATGTTATATAACTGAGGATACTCTGCTACATAGCTAAGCAAAATTTGTTGTAATCTTTTTGATTTTACATTTAATTTTCCATCAACTCTTGCTAACGTTTCTAACACATTAAAAAAATCATTAGATGGTTCAACTAACAACTCAAATTCTTGCTTAACCTGTTGAGCAATAGATGTATTTAATCGTTTTGCTAAATTTTCTATTGCATATTCTGATTTTAAAAATGAATATGTTACTAACGTAATTACACCAGCAGAAAATAAGATAGAAAATAATATTGTTATACTAGAAAATATTGATATTTTGTTAAATTTCATAATACTTTTTATATACTGCTACATTTTAGCTTTTCTTAAACATCTTTCTTACATAAACCTCTCTTTATCACCTTATGTTTTTAACTAATATTAACCCCCTTCTTTTTAACCCAAATTATTTTAATAAAATTTTTATTAACGTACGTTATATTACCTATATACAGACACAGGATTTTCTCTTTTTTGTATTTATTTATATGTAAATTTACTGTATATTTATACTTAATATTATTTTTTTGAAATTTTTATACATTTATTTACGATAATTATATAAAAACAAAAAAAATTATTAAGGAGTTTTATACCATGTCATTAACCGGATCTTCTATATACAACTTAGCCCCTGCTAAGAAACGTAAAACCACCCATCATGATCCTACCCCTCGATCCATAATAAATGCATGTACTCGAAATGGCGGCAAGAAAACCGCATTGACACCTACAAAACCCAGATCCTCCTCAGAAGATCGAGTAGCACCTAATTCTGATTCAGGTTATTCTACAAAACGCAGACAAATAAAACTTGAAGATATGGATCCAGCTGAACAAAAAGCTCTGCAAATAAAACATCTTAAATTTTTTTCTAAGCATTATGAATTTATAGCTGAGGGTGCCAATACTAAAGCTTTTTTAAGTGATGATCGTCAGGTCTTTTTAGTCTCTAAAAAGCCTCAATCTTTTGGAAATCAAGAACCAAAATGCAAACCAGATCCAATCGCAGGAGTACCAACTGTATACCCAGTCGGTTCCTTTCAAATCATGGACTATGCGGGTCCAGATGGCTATACTTATCTTAAGAACATATTGCAACATGGCTGCCCACAACCAGACGCAACCACATCTAATCAATCAGCTGAAACCCTCAATAGACTTTCAAGAGATTTTCGAGAAACTGTTTTTGCTGACTTACTTCAGTCTTTAAGGTCTCTACATCAACAAGGCTATACTCATCGTGATATCAAGGCCGAAAACTTTGCTTTTAACCCCTCTACCCAAAAAGCTTCATTCATTGATGTATATGACATTAGCAACAAAAACCCAGAGAAATTGACAGGGACACCTTCAACAGCCCACCCTCTTCACTATGTATACTTATACTCAGAGAAAACTGATGAAATCCTTAATAAATATCTTAAGTATTTTCGCGCTAAATATACCGAATATACCAATCATATTCAAACTTTAAGCTCTAGTCTTCGATCTAATCCTAATTATCAACAATATGAACAATTACAAACTACTCTAAGCACACTATCTAACACTGATCCAGATATTGAGACAATAAAATCAACCCTGGGATCCCTTGAAAACATATTAAAAAATGATCTTGACCAATATGAATTTTGCGAGTCAAAACAAAATTTCTACGGTACTGAATACAGTCGATCACTTGCCTATCGCTCAAAACAGGTACCTCCCCTAACAATAGAATTATGGAAAAAATTTGATACCTATAGCCTTCATATAACGGAGTTATTGTTTTTACTTGTTCAGGTAGACGCTGCTTTTGGGAATAGCAATATTAGGCTAGCTAATCAATCTAATTTCATTATAGATAATCTTACTAATCAAAATAACTTTTCTTGGAAATTTTATAAAATTGATCAAGATATTAACTATTTATTACAATTAATTGATCAAGATCCATCCGGCACTAAAACCATTCTATCTGCAGAAATTCAACGAATACATACATTAAATCAACTATTTTTCTCAGTTAAACATATCACTGATATTCCAACAGCAGAAACGTTGGTTCCTCAAACCGTTACGCCATCAGCTAGCTCAGACTCTTCTGATACTAGCTCAGAACATAGCTACAACTCCACACCTCCTGCAGAATTAACAACAACAACAGCATCAGAAGCACCACCACTACCACCACCACCAGCAACAGCAACAGTCAAGCCTGATTCAACATCATAATCCACTTAATGATTAATACTATTTACCTTAATACTAGCTATCTTTACTAGCTGATACATATATTTTATATTAAACATCAGCTTATATACTTTCTATCTTTTAAGTTACTCATATATGTTATAATTCAGCATCATGACATCAAAACGAGAACATCTTACAACACCTAACAATCAAGCTCCTGTTCTGATGCACTCCTGCTGTGCCCCCTGTGCCGCTGAACTAATGGAAGCCATGGTTGAATCTAAGATCCCTTACTCCATCTTTTTCTATAATCCTAATATTCACCCTAAA
>MDSY01095212.1_pt1 | contig 10012 bp, 10 predicted proteins | sample 811131 | NCBI WGS metagenome assembly MDSY01 (sample SAMN05326643, study PRJNA326480) | marine metagenome | isolation source: seawater | place: Atlantic Ocean: South West | collected 2010
AAACAACTGAATTATAAATTTCTTTAGCATTACATTCTTTTTGAATTAATTCAGGAATTATTTCTTTATTATTAATTATATTGATAATATTTGCATATTTAACTTTTACCAGTAATTTAATTAATAAATAATTTAAAAAATTCATTTTATAAATTATTATAGATGGGATTTTTGCATTGCAAATTTCAAGAGAAACTGTTCCAGATTTTGAAACTGCAAAAGTTGATCTATCTAATATTTGTTTTTTTATACTTTCATTAGAAACAACTTCAACATTTTTTAAATTAAAAATTTTAATTTTTTCATTGATCAAAATTTTATTTTCCTCAGTAGCATGAAAAACAAATAGATAATTATTAAACTTTTCATTCATCAAACTAATAAAAGTAATTAAAATAGGTAAAAGTAAATTTATTTCAGATGATCTACTACCTGAATAAAGTGAAATAATTTTTTTATCATTTACAAACAAGCTTGATAAATCTGTTTTATTTTTTGTTTCTTTTTCTAATAAAGGGTGCCCAACAAAAGTATTGGGAATGTTTTCTTTGTCAAAGTATTTTTTTTCGAATTCAAATAAAAGTAAAATATGATCTAAAAACTTTTTAAATTTTCTAATTCTTCCTTTCCTCCAAACCCAAACTTGAGGAGCAACATAATGGATAGTTTTGATTTTTTTATTTAATTTCTTTACTTTTTCTGCAACTCTTAAAGTAAAGTCAGGACTATCAATGCTAAACAAAATATCAGGATTAAATTTTATAATTGCATCGACTGTTTTGTTTATTTTATTTCTTATTTTAAAAATATTGAATAAAACACTAGTAAATCCAATGTAGGTTATCTCTTTAAGATCAAAAATTGATTTTATACCCATTGATTTTAAGTGTGTTCCACCGACACATAAATACTCAATATTAGGTTCGTTACTTTTAACTTTCGAAATTACTTTTGATGCAAGTATATCTCCAGAAGGTTCACCTGTTATAATAAATATTTTTTTCATTTAACAGTAATGAACATTTTATTTTTGTTTGCAAAGTTAATACATTTATTTTTATCCAAAAAAACATGGAGTTTGCTTTTTAAAACTACACCTTTTAATCCAGCTGTTTTACTTTGTTTTAGAGTTTTTAATCCGATGGTAGGCAGATCAACTCTAAGATCTTGTTTTTTTTTAGGAAATTTAACTAAAATTCCATAATTTTTAAATTTCTTGCTCTTGATGCTTTTAAGCATTTTTTCAGTTCCACTTTTACCCTCTATTGAAATTATTTTGTCATTTCTCACTACAACACCTTGGCTATAATTATATTGTCCTAAACTATTTAGAACTTTAACAGCTTTTTTAATATCAGATTTGTCTTGTATGTTAGGTTTAACTTTTGAGTAATTCCCTTTTTTAAGAGCTAGTTCTGGATTAAATTTGAGTGAATTTTCTGTTTTAATTTTGTTTTGATTAAAAATTTTTATAATTTCTTTAAGAATAGCAACATCACCACGTTTCGAAGCCTTAATTATTCTTGGAATATAATAAATTCCCTTGAAATCTAATTTTAATTTAGAAAAATTAGGTTTAGCTACTTTGCCAGCAAACAATACTTTTTTACAATTATTTTCTTTTAAAATATTAACTATTTTACCGAATTGTCCTATAGAAACTGAATATGATTTTTTATCTTTTTTAAATTTTTTTAATTTTGATAAATCGATAATTAAATAATCTAATTTTTTTTTCTTAATTCTTTTAAGAATTTTATTTGGAAAGTCTGTTTCACCAAAAATTAATCCAATCATATTACGAAAATGGTGTACAAATAGATCTTTTTTTATCTTTTGTTATAAACTCTATTACATTTTTAACTAATGGATTATCTTGAAATGATCCATTTAATTTGCTTATATTTTCTGAGAAGTTTTTTGTGGCAAAGATTTTTTTATAAGCTTCACTTAGTCCAAGAATATCTTTATTTTCAAATTTAGCTCTTCTTAAGCCAATTAAATTCAATCCTTGTAATGAATTTCTGTTTCCAGTTGATAGCCCGTAAGGAATAACATCATGCAACACACCTGTCATACCTCCAATCATTGCCATTTTTCCTATTCTTGTAAATTGTTGCACTGCAGAATTTCCTCCTATAACAACATTATCTTCAATTATAGCATGTCCACCAAGTGGAACATTATTTGCTATAATTACATTGTTACCAACTACACAATCGTGAGCAACGTGAGATGAGATCATAAACAGACATTTATTGCCAATAATAGTTTTACCCCCACCCCCAACTGTACCTGGATTTATAGTAACATATTCTCTAATGGTATTATTATTGCCAATAGCTAGTTCTGTTTCTTCATTATTATATTTTAAATCTTGGGGGTGATTACCAATAGATGAAAAAGGATAAATTTTATTCCCATTACCAATTATTGTTTTACCAGAAATATTAACATGTGAATGTATGATTGTATTTTCTTTAATTTCTACTTTTGGTCCTATTACACAATAAGGACCGATCTCTACATTGTCTGCAATTTTTGCTTTAGGATCTATTATGCTAGTTTTGTGTATCATTTATTATCCTTTAGAAATTGTCTTAAATCTTTTGAGGGATAACCCATAACTTTACTATTATCAGGTATATCTTTAATTACACCACTACCACCACCTATCTGAACATTATTACCAACCTTAAGATGACCTGAGACACCTGCTTGACCACCAATCATAACATTATTACCAAAAGTAGAACTACCAGCCATTCCAACTTGCCCAGCTATAATACAATTATCACCTATTTTATTATTATGAGCTACGTGAATTTGATTATCCAAATATGTATTTTTACCAATAACAGTGTTAGACATTGATCCTCTATCTATGGTTGAACCACAGCCAACCTCAGAATTTTCTCCAATAATAACTATTCCAATATGAGGGTATCTAGTGTTTTTTTTATTATTTGGAAAAAAACCAAAACCTTTTTTACCAATAATACACCCATCTAAAATACTAACATTGTCTTCGATGATAGTGTTTCTAATGATCGTATTAGATCCTATTGAACAATTAGATCCTATAACAACATTCTTTTCTACAATTGAATTATGTCCAATTGAACAATTTTTTCCAATCTGAACGTTAGCACCTATTAAAACATTATGTCCATGTTGAATCTTATTATTAAATTTTATTTCATTTATATTTTTTACAGTGACGTCAAAATTATCATTAACAGAGTCAGGATAAAATTTAGAGGTAATTTGAGCTATAGATAATAAAACATTATCTACATAAATCTTTTTACATTCTTTTGGTAGATAATTTCCTAGACTTTCGTATGTTATACAATAAGAAGCTTTTGTCTTAATTGCAATTGAGGAATATTTTTTTGAGTGAAAAAAAGTCAACTCTTTATCATTTGCCGAACTTAAGTCCTTAACATCATAAATCAAATCATTTTTATAATTTTCATTATTTGATATACAGCAATATTCTAAAAGATTTTCAACCTTATACGGACCATGATTTTTAAAAAAGGGATTATTCACAAGATCTTAATATCAAAATTTTGATATTATAATTATCAACTAATATTTCGAATTATTTTTTATCAACAATAGTTGCAGACCATTGTGCGTCTGCCATTCTTTTTCCCTCTACAAAAGCCTCACCTTTATATTTCCAGACACGACCATGAGATCGAATAGCTTCAATCTTTAATTCTAATCTGCAGTCAGGAATAACAGGGTTTCTAAATCTTGCTTTTTCGACACTCATTAAAAAAACTAGTTTATTTTCATACTCTTTTTTATCAACACCATGAGCAGTTAATGCTGCAGCTGCTTGACCAAAAGCTTCTACAATTAAAACACCGGGCATAACTGGATTATTAGGAAAATGACCCTGAACATAAAAAGCATTTTTTTTAACATTCATTATAGCTGTTGCAGATTTAAGTTTAACTATATCTATTAGTTCGTCTATTAATAGCATCGGCTCACGATGAGGAAGTAATTCGTTAATTTCTGACTTATTCAATTTCACAATTTATTCAATCAGTTTGATTTTATTTGAATCAATAATTTTTAATATGTCATTTGATATATCTAAATTTTTTGATCCAATTAAAATGTCTTCTTGTTTTAAAATCATCTGTATTGAGTTTTGAGTAGAATAATCGCTCAGGACTTTTTTTAATTCTTTAGCAAAATTTGATCTAACCTTTTTTCTGAGGTTAATAATTTCATTATTTCTAATTGCAATATTCTTATTAAATTCTTTGATTTTATTTTCAATATTAGCAAATTCTTTATTAAAAATATCTTCAGATAAAATATTTTTTTTTTTTATTAATTTATCTTTTTCATCATTAATATTTTTTTTGAAGTTATTAACATCGTTTTCAAGTGTTTTAATTTTTTTGTCAAAAGATTTATTCACATTCTTGCCAGATACAGAGTTACTAAAAACATAATTAACATTTAAATAAACAATTTTTCCATCTGCATATATTAAGTTGTTAAAATTTATTAACGAAAAAAACAAAATTATATAAATTATAATTTTCATTAAAATGTTGTTCCTAAATTAAATCTAAAAGTTTCTGTTTTATCTGATGATGCCTTTGTTAATGGTTGAGTTAAAGAAAAACTCAATGGGCCAATAGGTGTTGTTACATTCAAGCCAATACCAGTCGAAGTTCTTATTGTAGAATTGTCTAAAGAACTATTGTAATCAACGCCCCAAACATTAGCAATATCAATAAAATAATTAAAATCTAAAATCTCTAAACTAGGTAGAAGACCGGGAATATTAGTAGAAAGGTTTAAAGTTGATACATAATTTCCTCCTATAAAATCAAAATTATCAATAGGTCCAACTTTACCTTTTTCAAAACCTCTTAGTCGATTATAGGGAACAGTTGCTCTTTTTGAAATTCTTACATCAGATCCATCATAAGTATTAATAGCATTTAAATATAAACTGGCTTTACCAATCATCTCGGATGATTTATTTAATTCTTTATATTTTGTATAAGTAAAAGAATTCAAAATTTCGTTATTCTCAGATACTACAGGTAGCTGTTGATAAAAAGTTGAAATAAAACCATTTTTTGGATTAAAAGAGGAATCTCTAAGATCATAATCTAAACCATAATTGAAATAAAAATCTGAATAACTCCCTTCTTGTTTTTTAAAAGTATCAGATGCAGTAGAGTTAGTTGATAGATCTTCAATTGTGAAGTCTAATTCTGGACTAAAAAAAAGATTTTCAAATTGCTCATATTTTGTACCTATAGAAAAACCAATTTCATTACTTTCATAACCATATAGAGATAGGAAATCATTATTTTCTGATTTTATTGAGGTAAATAAAGTATTGTCAGTATATGCAAAATTTGGTCTTGAATATACAATTTGCCCTTTTATAGACTCTTCAGATAATTCAAAACTTGTATTCAAGTTTATACCTTTACCCATGAAATTTTTTTCATTTATGCCCCCACCGGTTGTAAGTCCTTGAGTTCCCACACCTGCAGCTAATGAAATTTCTCCAGTAGGTTGTTCCTCTACCGTTATATCAATAATCTTTAGATTTTCATCAGAACCGTTTTTGATTTCTGATTGAACAGTTTTAAAAATCCGTAGTGATTTAATTTCATTAATTGATTTATTAAATAAAAGATTATTAAGTGGATCGCCCTCGTCAACAATTAATCTATTTCTAATTACTTCTTCAATAGTTGCATAATTTCCAAGAATATTTATCCTTTCAACGTAATATTTTTTTGAATCTGAAACAATAAAATTTAAATTTAATTTATTTTCTTCAACAATTTTTTCTTCTACTGTCACATCTATAAAATCATATAATCGATTTGATGCAATTATTTCTATCTCATCTAAAATATTATTAATAACTCTAAGAGAGTAAATTTCATCTATATTTTTTTTAAAAATTTTATTAATATTATTAAAATCTTCTTTTGAATAATCATCAGGCAATTTTAATGACAAATTATTTATTAAAAATTTACTTCCTGCGTTAACATTATAGGTCAGATTGAATGATGAGTTTTTTTTATTTAGTTCTACATAATTGTCTAAAATTTTAATATTATAAAAACCTCTGTCCCTATAATAATTTTCTAATAATCTTTTATCTAAATTAATTAAATTTTCATTTAAATAAACTTTACTAGAAATAAATTTCCAAAATTTATGTTCTTCTGATGCTATAACTTCTAATAATTTTTTATCTTTAAATACTTTATTACCTATAAATGAAATGTTTTTAATCTTTGCTTTTTCACCTAAATTTACGTCTATATTTAATTTTACAGAGTTTAGGTCATCATTTTTTATTAAACCAGTTTTTACAGTAGAAAAATAATATCCATTCGTCTTCAATATATTTTGAATTAAATTTATATCTTTATTTAAATAAAATTCATTAAAAGATACTCTTTCTTTTAAATAGATATTTTTTTTAATAAATTCTAAAAAACTTTTCTTTTTAATACCAGTTAATTCTAATTTTTCTATTATAGGATTTTCTGTTAAATTAATAGATAGTTTATTATTCTTAAAAGTAATTTCAACATCTTCAAAAAATTTAGTATCATATAATTTTTTTAAAGAATTATTAATTAAATTTTCACTATATTCTAAACCGGTATTTAATTCACTAAAAACAATAACAGATTCTTTAGAAATTCTTTTATTACCAGTTACATCAATTTTATTTATTATTTGTGAAAATAAAAATGTTGTAAGAAAGAAATATAAAATAAATGATTTTAAAATTATTTTGAACATAAAAACATGACTTATATACCTAAAATATCTAATTTGTAACGTACATATTCTCTGGTTTTATAAATATCATTGATATTTTGAGCAGGAATTTTTTTTAACTTGGTAAAATGTATGTGATTTGAATATTTACAAATCAAGCTAATCAATTTTCTAAAGTTGATCTTATTTTCTAAAAATTTAAACACAAAATAATCATTTATTGTTACTAAAGCAGTTTCGTATAAAGAATTAATTTTTGGTAAAAATTTTATAATGTTAATTGTTGGATATTTCTTATAATCAATTTTTTGTAAACTTAAATTATTTAATATATTTAAATTAAGATCATTTGTTATAATCTTTTTGGGATTTTGAAGATACAATGAATTATGAATTGGTATTTTCATATCAGGCTCATGTGCCAAAATTTTAATTTGACCATTATTAAATTTTATCAATGCATGAATGTAAGATTTTGGATGAATCAAAATTGAAATTTTATTATAGCTAATATTAAAAATATTTTTTGCCTCTATTACCTCAAAAACTTTATTCATCATTGTGGCTGAATCAACAGAAATTTTTTTACCCATTTTCCAATTAGGATGATTTAAAGCATCATTAACTGAAACTTTTGATAATTGAGATTTTGAATAATCTAAAAATGGACCACCTGATGCAGTAATATATATTTTTTCAATCGTCTTTAGACTCTTATTGTTGATTAGTTCTGAAATTGAAAAATGTTCTGAGTCGATAGGAATAAAATTTGTATTGAATTTTTTTAATTGATTTTTAATTAAGTTCCAACCACAGATTAAAGACTCTTTATTTACAATGGCAATATTTTTTGTATATTTAATAAGTTTTAAAGTTGGATTTAATCCATCTAAACCAACTAATGAGACCATTGAATAAAAGATTTTTTGTTTATTTAAAATTTTGTCTAAGATAGAGAAAGAATTATAAAAATTGATATTCAATTTTTTATATTTTTTTTTTGTTTCTACAAATTTTTTATAATCACTTATGATTATATGTTTTACACTGAATTCTTTTGCTTGTTTAATTACTTCAGTAATATTCTTATTTGTAGATAATAGTTTAATATCAAAATTTTTTTTATCTTTTTTGATTATTTCAATGGTATTTTTCCCAATAGATCCTGTTGAGCCAAGTATAATAACTTTTTTTCTCATTTAAAATAAATTGTTAATGTTTGATGATAAAATTAGGTATGTGAATGGAAATGCAAAAATCATACCATCTACTCTATCTAAAAGTCCACCATGACCTGGTATAATTTTTCCTGTATCTTTAATTTTTGAGAGTCTCTTAAAATAAGAAATAATGATATCACCTATTTGACTAATAGTAGAAATTAGTAATATAAAAATAAATAACTGTCTTGATAATTCAACACCATCAAGAAAATATGGATTTTGTAAAAAAATACTTATACTTATGATAGATAAAAAATAACCACCTATCATCCCAGCATAAGTTTTGTTAGGACTGAATTTAGTTAATTTTGGTCCTTTAAAAACCTTTCCAAATATATATCCTCCAATATCAGTAAATACACACACAATAGTGATTCCTAATAAGAACCTATAATTACCTGGAAAATCATGTCTAAGTTTATAGATAGAATAAAATGAAATTATTAAAAATAAAAAACCAAAAATATTGTACTTTGTTTTTTTTGTCATCATATGCCATTCATAAGCGGTGATTAAAAAACAAATAAAGATAAAAAAGTTAAATAAAAAAGACCCTTTTATTATAAAAAAAAGAGCAAAAGGAACTAATATGATTGAGCTTAGTATCCTTTTAGTAAGTTCTTTTTTCATTAAATATTTCCAAAATTTCTTTTAATTTTCTTAAAGTTTATAATAATCTTATTAAAATCATTTTTTGTAAAATCTGGCCAAAATTTTTTTTCAAAAAAAATCTCTGAATAAGCTAATTGCCACAATAGAAAATTACTTAATCTTTTTGTGTCACCTGTTCTAATTAATAAATCTGGGTCTGGTATATTTTTTGTTTGTAAATATTTATTTAAATTTTTTTCATTAATTTTTTCTTTACTTTTATTTAAATCTTTAAACGCATTAATTAACTCAAATTTTGATCCATAATTTAGTGCAAGATTAATTTGAAGTTTTGTGTTTTTTGAAGTTTTTTTTTCTGATTGGTTTAAAATTTTATTTAATTTTAAAGTAAAATTTTTTACACCTATGATTTTTAATTTAATATTTTGCTTATGTAGATCTTCGATTCTATTAATTAAAAAATTTTCCAGTAAACTAAATAGATAATTAATTTCTTTTTTTGGTCTTTTCCAGTTTTCTGTTGAAAATGCGTATAACGTTAAAAATTTAATATTATGTTTAATTGCTTCTTTAATTATCTTTTCAACTGTATTCAATCCTGCTTTATGACCAGCATTTCTTGAATTTTTGTGTTTTAACCCCCATCTACCATTACCATCCATAATGATGGCTACATGATTTAATGGGTTCATATTGTCATTATTTCTTTTTCTTTAGATGAGATCTTTTCATCTACAATTAAAATATGTTTATCTGTAATTACTTGAATATTTTTTTCAAAAGATTTTTCCTCATCTTCTCCAATTTCTTTAGATTTAAGAAGTTTTTTTAATTCTTCGTTTGCTTCTCTTCTTATATTTCTTACTGAGACTTTGCATTTTTCCCCCATTGACTTAATCATTTTCTTTATTTCAGATCTTCTCTCTTCATTAAGTTCAGGTACCGGAAGTCTCACTAGTTGGCCATCAATTTGAGGATTTAATCCAAGTTCAGATTTTTTTATTGCAGCATCTACTAAAACAACATTATTTTGATCCCATACTTGAATGTTTATCATTCTTGGTTCTGGTGTAGTTATACTTCCGACTTGATTAATAGGCATTTGCTGACCATAGACATCAACTTTAACTAGGTCTAACATTGCCGCATTAGCTCTACCTGTTCTCAAAGATGATAATTCTTTTACGAAGACTTCAATGGTTTTATCCATCTTGAGACTATATAATTTGTCATCAAACATTTATTCACCTATTTTAAATCTTACAAATTCCTTAATCTTTAAATCAGTTATAGATAGTTCTTTTAGAATATCTTGAACTTTTTTCTTTGGTTCCATAACCCAAGCTTGAGTTAAAAGAGCATTTTCCTCTTTA
>MDSY01110402.1_pt1 | contig 10012 bp, 8 predicted proteins | sample 811131 | NCBI WGS metagenome assembly MDSY01 (sample SAMN05326643, study PRJNA326480) | marine metagenome | isolation source: seawater | place: Atlantic Ocean: South West | collected 2010
GGCTTTATATTGATTCTCAAAATAATCCGTTTGATGTTGCACAAGAAGCATTTGTTGATTTAAACGGAACTGGTGCTTTTGAGGCTTCAGCATCAGAGTTTTTTTTAGATGCAGATAACGATGGTTCTTGGGATAATGCCGAGCCATTCGAAGATTTAAATGGAAATAACACGTGGGACGATGGCGAACCCTTCACAGACGAAAATGAAAATGGTTCTTATAATCAAGCTGAACTTTTATTTGATTTTGGACTTGATAGGCAAAATGGGAATGGTGACTATGGCGAAGGCAATGGTGTTTGGGACGGAGAATCATTTACAGATCTAAATGGAAATGACCTTTGGGAACAATTTGTTTTTAATGATCATGATGGTGATGGACTTCCCAGCCCAAACGAAGTTGGGGTAGATGAGATAGACGAGCAAGATTTCTCAGTTAATTATGGAGGTCTTACAGATAAATATAAAGATGCAAATGATGATGGAATCAATGATTATCCAGAATTTAATGTGAGGAATCTTAGATATGATTTACGCCTAGATTGGGAGCCAAACGATGACGCGAGTATTGTTCTGTCTCATGGATATGCTTGGGCTCGTAATATTAATATTACTGGTATAGCACGATACCTAGCTGATGGTTGGGTTTATCGCTATTATCAAGCTCGGGCACGTTACAAAAATTTATTTTTCCAAAGCTACTTAAATAGTAGTTATTCAGGAGATAGTCAGAACCCAACTCGAAATCTAGCCACAGGTAGTATAATCTTCGATCGTTCAAAAAAGTTTAGTGCTCAATTGCAGCATGTTAATAGCTTTTTAGATGAAAAAATTCGTTTTGTATGGGGTATTGATTATTTTTTAACACTTCCAGACACCCGAGGATCAATTCTTTCTGATAAGAACCTCACAGATCGTAAAGATAATAATAATAATGGTGAAGCAGGTTCCCCTTATATATTTGATGATAAGAATGATAATACATGGTATGATGATGGTGAACGATATACAAAATGGAAAACTAGTAATGGTACACCTTCTGGAACTATCACTGACTCCACAGACAATGTTCTGAATGCTATTGCAGATGGCATTGACAATGATGGCGATAGTGATGATTTTGAAGATTTAAATGGAAATAACATCCCAGACTATTTAGATAACAATAATAATTCTACATATGACATAGGTGATATTTTAGAACCTGGAGTCAAATGGTTGGGAGGTCAAAACTTTGCTGTTTACGCAGATGGTATTGATAATAACAGAGATGGAAAAACAGATGAAAATATTGATGAAGGTATTGATGAAGCTTCTGAAGATAATAGATATACTGTTAATGAGCTTGGTGGTTATTATCAACTTAACTGGAAGATAAACCCTAAATGGGAAATCATTCAAGCCACACGGTTGGATATCCATGACCGCTTAACTGATCTGATAAATTTTAATAACCAGGAATATGGTTCAGGGTATAACCCTTTTAATTGGGATTTTAATTCAAAAGAATCATCCGGGCTACAAATATCACCAAAAGTTGGACTTGTGTATCGTCCAAAAGAGAATCAAAACTTTAGATTAACATGGGCAAAAGCATTTAATACCCCAACAAATCAAGCCTTATTTCTTGATATTTTTGTAACTAGAGTATCTATTTTTAAGGTCTACGCCAGAGGAGCAAATGGCGGATATGTTTTTCCAAGAAACGCGGATAATAATCCTTACTATTATAATACTGAAGAATTTATCTACAAGCCTGTTAATACAGATGAAAGTATTTATTTTTATCCATCTACGGATCCAAGAATTGAAGGGTTTTATGGTAAAAATGTTAGTGATCTTCCTGAAGTTTCCGCAGAGGTTGTTAAATCATGGGAATTTGGATATAAAGGCAGAATTAACCCATTGTTGTACGGAACGCTAGATGTGTACACGAGTCATTACTCCAGTTTCATTAGCCCAGTGACATTTATTACACCAATTGTTGTAGAAAAAGAGGTTCTAGAAACTGACTATAATAATGACGGTATAATTAATACAATTGATGACCTTGATAATGATATAATTAACGATGACGATGATTACGCAGAGTCTTTTGAACATTGGAGAAATGGAATTCAAGGGGTAACCGCTATGGATACAACACCTGGCTTTGCTCCTCCTGTTGTAGTTGGCTATATCAATTATGGGGAAGTTGACATGTGGGGATTTGATGCAAGTTTGACATACCTCTTTCACCCTGAATGGACAATGGATCTGAACTATTCTCATTTAGGTATGACCGAATTTTTTAATCCTGTTACAAAGAACAAAGACCCAATTAATGCTCCGCGACATAAAGCTGGTTTAAAAATGAATTATAAACCACGAAGATGGCCACTTACCTATTCCATAAATACAAGATATGTAGATGGATATCAGTGGTCTTCCGGAATTTATTTTGGCAATATAAAGCCTTACTTTATTTTTGATTTACATCTTGGTTATGAAATTAATAAGAATTTAAAAGTAAACTTTACAGTTAATAATCTATTGAATCATTATCATACAGAGATCGTTGGCGGGCCAAGCCTGGGAAGAGTCTCCTTAATTCGTTTACAGACTAGTTTTTGATAGAAATATATAAATGTTTGGCCGTAGTCAGTAATTGATGACAAAGAGTAAATGGCTTCAAAATATCAAAAAAATGAAAATAACGTAGAATCTCATATCCCGTCTGATTCTGAACCTTCAATTGGTAAAGTTGGAGTTCTTGGTTCTGGGCTAATGGGACACGGTATTGCCTGTGTCTCCGCCCTTGCAGGAATCAAAGTAATTTTAGTAGACACAACCAAAAAAAGAGCTAAGATTGGTTTTTCCAAGATAGAACAAATTTTACAAAAACGTGTAGATAAAAAAACTTTAACAGAAGAAGACTTCAAAACGGCTCTATCTCTAATAGCAACGACCACAAATTATGGAGACTTAAGTAATTGCGAACTTATAGTCGAAGCTGTATTTGAGAATAAAGATCTAAAAAAAGAGGTTACAATTAAAGCCGAATCAGTGATAAATGCCCAAACTGTCTTTGCATCAAATACCTCAACCATACCTATAACCGATCTAGCAAAAAATTCAGCTCGACCTGACCAATTTATTGGATTACACTTTTTTTCTCCCGTTGATAGAATGGAACTTGTGGAAATTATAAATGGGGAGAAAACGAGTAAGAAGACACTCTCTATAGCTTATAATTATGTTCTTAGTATTAAAAAGACACCTATCATTGTTAATGATGGTAGGGGCTTTTATACTACTCGAGTTTTTGAACGTTATACTTGTGAAGGAATGGCTTTATTAGATGAAGGAGTTTCACCAAAAAGAATAGAAGAAATTGGTAAAAAAGCAGGATACCCCATTGGCCCACTTGCTATTCTAGATGAAATAACTATCTCTCTTGCCTCTCATATTAGAGGTCAAGTTCGAGCGCCTTTAGCATCAAAAACTGAGCCCTGGGATCATGTCATGAAAATTATGATTTCAGATCTTAATCGAACGGGAAAGTCTAAAAATGGTGGGTTTTATGAATATCCAAAAGATGAAAAAAAATATTTATGGCCTAAGTTAAAGAACTATTTTCCCATCTCAAAAGAGGAACTGGATGAACAGGAAATTATCGATCGTTTTTATTTTTCTCAGGTAATTGAAACCATTCGTTGTTTTGAAGAACGTATCATTACATCCGTTTCAGATGCGAACATTGGAAGCATGCTGGGATGGGGATTCCCGCGTCAAAAAGGGGGTACATTACAATTTGTTAATGACTATGGCTTACTTCTTTTTCAGAAAAGAGCACAAGAGCTTGAGAATAAATACGGCTCTAGATTCAGTCCTCCAAAACTTTTAGAAGAGATGATAAAAAGTAATTCGACATTTTAAATATGATGCTCAAAAAGAAAAATATTAGGATTGGTTGTGCCTCAGGATTTTGGGGTGACACCTCTACAGCAGCAAAACAGCTAGTAGATGATAATAATATTGACTACTTAGTCTTTGATTTTTTAGCTGAGGTTACTATGTCTATTCTGGCAGGTGCAAAATTAAAAAATCCAAATTTAGGATACGCTACTGATTTTGTCACACAGCTAACTCCATTAATAAAAGATATTCATACAAAAAAAATTAAAATTATATCTAATGCAGGCGGGATTAACCCTGAAGCATGTAGGGCAAGACTGGTCGAAGAAGCAAAAAAAGTTGGAGTTGATTTAAAAATTGCAATTGTCTTTGGTGATGACTTAATAAAGAATCATGATGAGTTGAAAAAGTTAGATTTAAAAGAAATTGATACAAAAAAACCACTACCGGAAAATATTTTAAGTATCAATGCATATCTTGGGGCACCAGGAATAGCAGCTGCATTGAAAGAAGGTGCTGATATTGTCATAACGGGTCGATGTGTTGACAGCGCAATGGTTTTGGGACCGCTAATACATGAATTTAATTGGAAGCATGATGACTATGACTGCTTGGCAAATGGAAGCCTCGCTGGACATATTATTGAGTGTGGTGCACAATGTACTGGAGGTAATTTCACTGACTGGGAAGAAATAAAAGGTTTTGATAATATTGGTTTTCCTATTGTCGAAGTAGAGCCCAACGGAGAATTCACCGTTAGTAAACCTCCCAGAACTGGAGGGCTTGTCAGCTTTGGTACTGTAGCTGAGCAATTTTTATATGAAATAGGTGATCCCTCTAGATATCTACTTCCTGATGTTGTTTGTAATTTTTCTGAAGTAACTATTACTGAAATGGGCAATGATATTGTTCAGGTTAAAAATGCAAAAGGACTACCTCCTTCAAATAAATATAAAATATCTGCAACATACATGGATGGTTATAATATTATTGGTAAACTTGTAATTGGAGGATTAAAAGCTGAAAAAAAAGGTAGAGTCATTGCTGAAGCTATTTTCAATAAAACTAGCAGAATGCTTAAAGAAAATAATCTTGATCCATTCAAGGAAATTAAGTTTGATTTAATAGGTACAAACTCTATTTATGGACCTGAAAAAGCAGATAGAAACTCAAAAGAAGTTGTTCTGAGAATAATGGTAAAACATATTAAAAAAGAAGCGCTTATTCTTTTTTCAAAAGAGATTGCTCAAGCGGTAACGGGTATGACAGCAGGGGTTATGAATTATATGGGTGGAAGGCCTAAAGTCTCTCGATCTATCCATCTACACTCTTTTTTGCTTGATAAAAGCCTATTGAGTGTTGGGATAGATCTAAATAATAAAAAATCTATAATACCTATCCATCAACAAACAAATAAAACTGAACTTAATAAAACTACGATTAAGGTTCCTTCGACTTTAGAAGGCTTAAATCTTGATAGTTCTGTGCCTTTGATAAAAATTGCATATGCCAGAAGTGGAGATAAAGGAGATCATGCTAATATAGGTATTATAGCTCGAAAACCTGAATATTTACCCTTTATTAAAGAGGCCTTAACCTCTACTGCTCTTTCTGCTTTTTTTAACCATGTCTTGAAAGGAAGTATTGAAGTTTGGGACGTTCCAGGGATTTCAGGAATTAATTTTTTATTAAAACATTCTCTAGGAGGCGGCGGAATGGCAAGTTTTAATATTGACCCACAAGGAAAGGCTTATGCACAACAAATCCTTGAATATGAGATTCCTATCACTAGCCATTTATCAAAAAAATTAAATTAAAAAAGAGAAAATATGATCAACGAAAATTTACCAGACACTAAAAACCTTATTTTAGAGTTAGAAAATAGTTGGTTGACCATTTGGTTTAATCGACCTGAAAAAAGAAATGCATTATCTGATGACCTTATTAATGAAGTCAAGCTTACTCTTTCATCAATTGAACAAGACTCTACTATTCGAGGAATTATTTTTAGAGGAAAAGGTGGCATTTTTTGTGCTGGAGCTGATTTAAAAAATATTAAAGAAATTACTGCATCAGAAAATGAATCACATACTCTCGCTTTAAAAATGAGTAAGCAGATTGGGTCACTTTTTGAACAGATCAGTAAGGCTCCACAAATCACTGTATCCGTTGTAGAAGGAGCCGCAATGGCTGGTGCATTTGGTATTGCATGTACATCTGATTTCATAATAAGTATGAACGATTCTAAATATGCGCTTACAGAGACTAGGCTAGGTCTCACCCCGGCTCAAATTGCACCTTATGTTTTAAAACGACTTGGATTTTCTCAAGGGAAAAAACTTTTATTACTTGGGACAATGTTTAATGGAAAAGAAGGGCTCGAGATGGGGATGGTAGATTATTTAGCCCACAATGATAAAGAAATAAATCAATACATAATTAATATTAAAAATAATGTGAACAAGTGTGCTCCCCGCGCGATTTCTTTGACAAAAAGAGTTATTGCTGCTGGTGAAGGTATTAATCTAGATAGAGCAGCAGAGCTTTTTTCAAAAAGTATTAATAGTAATGAAGGAAGAGATGGATTGGCTTCTTTTTTTGAAAAAAGAAAACCCTTTTGGAATAATAATTAGTTACATGCCAAAAGTTTTTAAAGCTCTTTCAACATCTATAGATAAGAATGGTAATTACATTAATCAAGTTGTAGAAAAATCTATAAATGATTTACCAAAGCATAACACCTTAATTAAAGTTGAATATTCATCATTGAACTACAAAGATGCTTTATCTGCTACAGGTGTCCCAGGTATAACAAAGTCTTATCCACATACTCCCGGTATTGATGCGGCAGGAGTTATCGAAGAATCTTCAAATAATTCTTACCCTATAGGCACAAAAGTAATTATAACAGGGTTTGATTTAGGAATGAATACAGCTGGAGGTTTTGGGCAGTATATAAGAGTACCAGAAGATTGGATAGTTAAATGCCCTCAGAATTTATCTACAAAAGAAGCAATGATAATTGGTACAGCTGGATTAACAGCAGGACTTTCAATTAATGCTATAACTAAAAAAAAAGTGATTGAAAATTCTAATATAATAATCAGTGGTGCCTCTGGAGGGGTGGGGAGCATAGCAGTAAAGAGACTATCTTCTCTAGGAGCAAATGTCTCTGCAATATCTGGTAAAAAAGAAGCTACTCAATTTTTGAGGTCTTTAGGTGCATCAAAAATAATTCCTCGCGAAGATTTTTTAAATTCAACTCGATTCCCACTTGATAAAGCTCTTTATGATTCTGCAATTGATGTAGTGGGTGGAAAAATTCTTTCGTCAATTTTAGCAAAAGTCAAATATGGGGGTATAACTGCGATATGTGGAAATGTTGCTGGACCACAATTTGAAACAAGTGTATTTCCTTTCATTTTACGAAATAACTCTTTGATCGGAATTGATTCTGCTGAAGCATCAATCCATGAAAAAAAATCTTTTTGGGAGAACTTATCAATGCAATGGAATCTTAAAGAATTCGGTTCATTCTCTAAGACAGTTACACTTGATAATATAATCCCTGAAATTAGTAAAATACTTCAAGGTAAGCAGATGGGAAGAGTCCTTGTTAAATTATGATCTCTACCGACTTATGATTGATAAAATAAAAATACTAGATCATGCAACTCTAAATTGGATTCATAAATATTTATCAAATCCAATTTTAGATAGAATTATGCCATTTATTACGAATGAGGATAATTGGATTATTCCAATTCTTTTTCTGATTGTATTTTTATGTACTGGCGCTCAAAAAAAAGGTCGAATTACCCTTTTCCTTTTAATTGTATCACTTAGCCTAACAGATATAATATGCGCTCAATATATAAAACCTTTTATCGAAAGAGTCAGGCCATCCCACCTAGACTTAGAAGGTATTAATCTATTGGTTAAAAAAGGTGGAAAGTGGAGCATGCCTTCAAATCATTCAGCGAATATGTTCGCTTTTTCAGTTATCTTATCATACTTCTATAATCGATATAAGCCTCTACTCTTTTCTCTGGCATGCGCTATCGCATTTTCGAGAGTTTATGTCGGGGTTCATTTTCCTGGTGATGTAATAATTGGTGGAGTAATTGGTTATATGATCAGCTGGTTCGTTTTATCATTATGGATTAGATTAAAACTTCGCGAACTAAAAAAAGGAAAAGTTTGGGTTTGGTACGAGACTTATGATCTCGAATTCAAAAAAATTAGTTAGGCAGACCTTCGTCAGTTGGTTTTACATTAAAAGGTGAAAAACCTTCATTCTGCTTCGGCATTGCAATTTCACCATGTTTGGATTCGAATTTCTTAATGTTCTCATTCAAAGCTCCTAAGAAAGCTTTCACATGTTGAGGTGCCATTATGATTCTAGAATGTATTTTTGCTTTTGGAACTCCTGGCAAAATACGTGTGTAATCCATAACAAACTCTGCTGGAGAATGAGTTACTACAACAAAATTGGCATATTCACCTGAACTAACTTTTTCATCAAGTTCGATATTTATTTGTTGAATATTTTTCTTATCTTTATTCATTTATAAACTTAAGAACTTTTAGCAGAAGAATCACGCTCATTAAATTCTTCCCAATCATCATTGATACCATCAAATTGAGTATAATCTTTAATCCCCTCGTGTTCTTCAACATTTTTTGGGTGAAGTTCATTCTCATAAATATTGAATAAATCTTTTTTCTTTTCGTACTCACTCGGATCACCCTCTTCGGTAATTGTTTGATCTAGGTCTTCAACATCATCGCTATATACCTCTTGATCAAAAAAATCAAGATTCTCAACAATACCGTTGGCCATTAAGAATTCTAAAAAATCCAAGAATCTTCTATTCTTAAGATCTACAGAACAGTGTGGACATTTGAGTGAGTCTTTTAAATCTATTTCTTCTATCGTATTTTCACATACGGGGCAAATCAAGCCTTCTAACATATATTTTTCTCTCTGAAACTGGCGGTCAATATAATCTTGTGTACTTGCGTTGGCAATACTTTTAAATAAAATTGAAATACAACAGAAGATTCCAGAGGAAAATCTAGTCTCTTTTTGTAAATCTATTTTTTTTCATTCCTGATTAAGACTTAATAAATTTTCTATCATCCTGTAATGTTTTTCTAAAAAACTATTTTCTGTTGCTTGTACAATTAATGTATAAAGGTTATCTGCTAAGGGAGATTGAAATCCTATTTTTATTGGTATGGTCAGTTTTACACAAATTAGAGAGATTAATCTCTCATATCCTGGGTTAAGGTCAACCATCGCATCGTAATTCTTTTTATTGATCTGATTTATTATTGAAGTTGTTTTTAGAAAACCAAGCCAATTTAAATCATCATCATTATAAATAATTGAATCTTCTAAAATCTCATCTGAATAATACGTTAATGCTTTTTCATGAACGAAATAATTTCTTATTATATTATTCTCTTTTATAGGTGTTTTTGTAAAATAAGAAGCCAATTGAGCATCACTTTTCTCCATAGGTAAAAAGAATAATAATTTTTTTATTCCATTCCCTGTTTTTTTTAATTCAAATAATTCTTCATTTCTGATATCATATCTAAAATTCAAATACCACCAAAATAAAAATCTAATTCGCCATCTAATTTTCATGTGTAAATATAAGTACTACTTAAGATCTTGGAAACCGCTTCGCTATTCTCCCATTAATAAATTATTTAATGTAATATTAGATTATATAGGAGTAAAATTTAAATGTCATTGAATAAAAAATTATTTTGGGGTGGTCTTGGTTGGGCTTTTGGAGGTCCAATTGGAGCTATTTTTGGTTATACTATTGCTTCTTTGAGTGATGACAAAAAAAATCAATTGAACAGCAGAAGTTCTTCAACTAAACCCGCAGATTTTATAGTATCAATACTGGTTTTATTTGCGAAAGTCATGAAAGCTGACGGACAACTTTTAAAGTCTGAACTAGACTATGTAAAACACTTTTTAAAACAACAATTTGGAGTTCAGCAAGCAAAAGAATTGATGCCAGTTCTGAAAAATATTTTAGATCAAGAATATCCATTAAAAGATGTCTGTAGACAGATACAACGATCGATGGACA
>MDSY01060455.1_pt1 | contig 10011 bp, 5 predicted proteins | sample 811131 | NCBI WGS metagenome assembly MDSY01 (sample SAMN05326643, study PRJNA326480) | marine metagenome | isolation source: seawater | place: Atlantic Ocean: South West | collected 2010
CCCCCCCCCCCCCCCTTCCACCGCACCAGCCGCCCCACGCCCTCTCTCCTCCCCCCCTCCCCAGGTGTGTGCACCACACAGCGGATAAGGCCAAGGGCATCGCGGGACTCCTCCCCGAGACAGTGTGCCCCGCCGAGGGCGGCGGCGAGAAGCCGCTCGACCAGGTCGTCGTCGGCGAGCTGCTGATCGTCAAGTCTGGCACGTGCATGCCCGTCGACGGCACGGTCGTCTCCGGCTCCTCGTCTGTGGACGAGTCGATGCTCACGGGTGAGTCGTTCCCGGTGCTCAAGCACGAGGGCGACTCGGTCTGCGCCGGCACCACCAACCAGAGCGGCGTGCTCATCGTGCGCGCCGATAAGGTGTCGTCGGACTGCACGGCGTCGGCACTCTCGCAGCTCGTCTCCTTTGCGCAGACGGCGGGCGGGAACCGCGAGCTGCTCCTCGAGCGCTTCGCCAAGGTGTACACGCTCACGGTGCTCGTCTCCTCCCTCCTCCTCGCCCTCGTCCCCATGCTCCCGCCCAATGCGTGCGAGTGGAGCCAGGACGATTACGAGCAGCATCTCTCGTGCGTCTCGCGAGGCCCGCCCGCGGCGAGCCAGGTGGGCCTCACGATCGAGGACGCGCAGCACTCGCAGAGCCTGCACGGCTCGGCGCTGCTGAACGAGACGGCGCACGAGGCGATGCACATGCACCGCAAGTTCTCCGCCGACCTCTGCGACTGGTGGCTCCGGCGCGCGCTCGCGCTCATCGTCATCTCGTGCCCGTGCTCGCTCATCGTCGCGATGCCCGTCACCTACGCGTGCGGCGTCTCGGCGCTCGCGCGCTGGGGCGTGCTCGTCAAGAGCACCAAGCAGATGGAGCTCCTCGCGCGCATGCGCACCCTCGCCATCGACAAGACGGGCACGCTCACAGAGGGCCGCTTCCGGCTCCAGCGCATGACGCTCGGCGCCGCCGCCGGCTCGACGGAGCGGCTCATGCGCCTCGCGAGCGGCGTGCAGAGCCTCTCGTCGCACCCGATCGCCGCCGCCTTCCTCGACTTCTCGCAGTCGCTCGGCGTGCAGCCGCCGCCAACCTCCGACTTCGAGCTCCTCGAGGGCGAGGGCGTCACCGGCGTCGTCGACGGCGTGCGCGTCCACGTGGGCAACGATCTGCTCGCGAGGCGAATCGTCGGCGAGTACGCGGCGCGCAAGGAGGCGGCGGAGGCGGCGGAGGCGGCGCGGCTCGCGGCGGCCGAGCGAGCCGTCGCCGCCGCCCACAGCGCCAGCCCGCCGCGCACGCCGCAGCTCGAGCCCATCGGCGAGCGGCAGAATAGCACCGAGGAGAGGGGCGGAGTGGGAGGGCCACGGGAGAGCAGCACGACGTCGCCGCGCTCATCGCCACGAGCGGCGGGCGGCGGCGCGCCCCGGGAGAACCCGTCGGATGTTGCCGACGCGACGGGCGCCTCGAGCCACGGCCAGGCGGCCGAGTCCCAAACGGGCCTCGCCGGGCCGGAGCACGTGCACGGCCCCGAGTGCCTCAATGGCGGCTGCGGGAGGCTCAAGAAGCGCGGGCTGCAGCTCGACTCGCAGACGGTGGCGCGGTGGCGTCGCACGGGCTCGTGCGTCCTCTGGGTCATCCTCGACGGACAGGTCGCCGGCGCCTGCGAGCTCTCCGACACGATCCGCGGGGAGACGGTCAACGCGATACGCGCGCTCAACATCCTCGAGGTGAATGCAATCATGCTCACGGGAGACTGCGCCGAGACGGCCGAGGCGATCCGGCTCGCCGCGGGGCTGCACGAGGCGCGCGCGGGCATGAAGCCCAAGGAGAAGCTCGAGGCCATCAAAGAGATGCAGCGCCATTCGGTCGTCGGCATGATGGGCGACGGCGTCAACGATGGCCCCGCGCTCGCGATCGCCGACGTCGGCGTCGCCATGGGGCCGCAGGGCTCCGCGATGGCCTCGCAGGCCTCGGGCGTCGTGCTCATGACCAACGATCTCCGCCGGCTCGCAGACGCCATCTACGCGGCGAGGCTCTGCACGCGCACGATGCTCTTCAGCGTCATCGGCGCCATCAGCCTCAAGATTGTGCCGCTCGTCGTCATGTTCACCGTGGACAACAACAAGCTGCCCATCGTGACCGCTGTGGGGAGCGACATGGCAGGGATGGCCCTCGTGCTCCTGATGGCCATACGGCTCATGCGAATCAAGCCGCGATTCGCAATCTCCGCATGCGCCAGCTCCAACTCATCTCTCACCGGTCCCGAGGTCAAGGGAGATCTCGAGACGAAGAGCACGCACTCGGCGGGCTCGCAGAGATCACAGTTCTCCGTGCAGCGGCTCGATGGGGCGAACGCGCAGGCTGCGCCGACGGGCGCCTCGGGGAACCAGCGGGGGAGGCCGCAGATGAGCCTTTGAGACGACTCTCACAATGACAACTCCGACAGTACGTCTCGGATTCGAACGATGGACTACGAATCCTAAAATGCTGCATGCACTCCGGCTGGTGCACACCGCGAGGCGGAGAACTCTTTCGAGACTTCCAACCGGTGAGCTACCGCTGTCGACTACGTGATTCATAATCATAAGGATAATGATTCATGCGGCGCCTTGGGGCGCCTTTTCTCCTTCAGAAGATGATCCATCACATGAGGCGCGGAGATTGCAGATTGAATCTCGGAGATTGAGATTCCATGCGAGTGGCGACTCGATCCGCCTCGACGCGCGAATCGTAATATCCTGTCATCCTCATCTCTGTTCTCTGATATTGATATAGTCCATGTATAATGGAGATCTGCAAGTCTCCAGTCTGTCTGAGTCTCCAGTCTGAGTCTATACGTCCATGTTGACATGTGCATATAGGATATAGATATATAACATTATATAGTATGATTATCATAATAATATAGGGCTGTTTTTCCGCGTAGTAACGCTACTCGGTTCGAGTTCAAATTTCGAAAAGAATGAAAAGACAAATCTCATAAGTCAAACCACGTGAACCTATATTACAAGCATCATTCGCGATTCACGGTGAAGGCGAGCTCGAGCATGTCGGCAAGCACGCCGGCGGCTGTTGCGCCGATGCCCGCACCAGCGCCGCGCAGCACGAGCGGCGCCTCCGCAGGGTACACGCCCGTGGTGAACTCGACGAGGTTGTCGGTGCCCTGGAGGGTGCCGAGCGGCGACTCCTTGGGGACGACCGCAAGCCCAACCTTGAGCTTACCACCCGCCACGTCCACGTCGGCCGTGTACCTAAGCACGCCGCCCTGCGCAGTCGCATCCGCAACCTTGGCGGCGATCTCATCGTCTAGCTCAGGGAGGCGTTCCATGAAGTCTGCGACGCTGAGATCGGCCATCGGCGCGGGGTAGAGCGGCTCCACCGCCACGTCCTCCAGCTCCAGACGCATTCCCAGCGTACGCGCGAGGATCAGCGCCTTGCGCGCAACGTCGACACCGCCCAAATCATCGCGAGGGTCAGGCTCCGTGTACCCGAGTGATTTGGCGCGGCGGACCACCTCCGAGTACTTTTCGCCCTGCTGGAGCGCGCTCATGACATAGCCGAGGGTCCCTGAGAAGGATCCCGCGATCCGCGACACGGGGTCGCCAGCGCCCACGGTGCGCGCGAGCGCGGCGATCACCGGCAGGCCTGCGCCCACTGTCGACTCATAACGTGTAGAGGCAGCGGCGCCGCGCGCGTTGACGAGGGCGTCGAAGGCGGCGATGGCGGCGCTAACAGGCTTCTTGTTGGCACACACCACGCGGTACGGCGGACACTTGTCCGGCGGCGATGACGTGAGCGCAGGGATGGTGGCCTCCGTGGCGGTGCAGTCGACCATCATCGTGCCGGCGGCACCCACCGTCTTGGCACAGCCGGCGGCGATGCGCTCGAGGAACTGGGGCGGGTGCTCAGAGGCGGCAGGTGTGTCGAGTACCGCCGCAGAGAGCGCGCTCAGCCGATCGCCGCGACCCTTGCACTCGAGGACAGCCTTGAGCTCATCGTCAGAGAGCTCTCCGTCGGCTCCCGCCTTGAGCGCGCCAGAGGAGTCGCAGACGGCGATGGCTCTGAAGCGGACACCGTAGCGCTCGGCGTGCAGTGCGCGAGACGCCAGGATCATCCGCAGCAGCTCGCTGCCCACGCCGCCGCAGCCGTAGAGCACGAAGGAAATGCGACGAAGCGAAGACGCCAGCATCGTGGTTTCGGATCTGTACTAAAAGTTCACACTCACACTAGGTGGGATTGTCACCCCCCTTGCGGAAAGTCGGGGTTGGGCTGTGCAGCGAGCCGGTGCGCTGCGCGCTGCGCGAGCGTGCACCTACCCTTTCACTAGCTGTGGAGCCTGTGGATCCAGAGCTGAGCTCACGTTTATCTGCCCTCGCTCCCACAGGTGCGCCATGTCTTCTGGCGGCGCCCGCTTGAATGTCTTCCCCACTCGTCAGAACCTCCAAGTCATGAAGTTCAAGCTGGTGGGTGCCAAGAAGGGTCATTCGTTGCTCAAGAAGAAGGCGGATGCGCTGACGATGCGGCTGCGTGCACTCCTCCGCGACATCCTTGACGCCAAGGACGACATGGGCAAGGCCTTCAGGGATGGCAACTTTGCGCTCGCAGAGGTCAAGTACGCCGCGGGTGACATCAAGCAGAGCATCATCGAGAGCGTGGGCGCGGCGCACAAGCTGGTGGAGTCGCGCGTGGACAATATCGCCGGCGTCAAGGTCCCTGTCTTCGCCGCCGTCGACAAGGAGGAGGTCGGCGAGAACTTCACCGGCCTCTCTCGCGGAGGGCAGCAGATCAACAAGGCCCGCGGCGTCTTCAGCAAGGCGGTCGATGTGCTCGTCCAGCTCGCGACGCTGCAGACTTCGTTCACGATCCTTGACGAGGCTATCAAGGTCACCAGCCGACGCGTCAACGCTCTCGACACAGTCGTCATCCCCCGCATTGCCAACACGGTGGCGTATATCAAATCAGAACTCGACGAGTTGGAGCGAGAGGAGTTTTTCCGGTTGAAGCGCTCACAGGACAAGAAGAAGAAGGACATTGCTGAGAAGGAGGCGGCGAGGGGAGCGGAGAGCACCGAAGCCCAACCACCCTCCAGCTTGCTCGACAAACCTCTCGACTCGGATGTGATCTATTGAGAGTTGCGGAGGGTGAGGGAGAGATGTCGCCCGCGTGTCATCTCGTTTCGAGTCGAGGCACTACGGCGTGCCTTTGGATTCTGTGTCAGTTCATAGTTGCTAGCAGTGGTCATGTGCATGTCTTCCAGCACCCTCAGGACTGGGTCTTGGATGACAACTCCTGTGTTGGGGGGGTCTTGTTTGAGTATAGAGTATATTTCTTCCGTTTTGAATTTTGATGCACGTATTCGTACTGCGATGGCGCGCTCGTTGCGAGTCAAGCTGCCACACACCCAATCATCTACGTGACAGAATGGCACAGTCAAGTGTCGGCCTTTCATGATAATCGCAGGTGTGTGGTTCAAGACAGAACGACTTGAAATTATGTACAATACGAATACTAATATTATATATACATCAAAATTCTGTCTCTCTAGTAGGTTAAGGTTCTTATATCTAATAGGAACTATTATAACTTGCATGCATCGCTCGCGCCACAAACGGTTGGATTCCAACTGTCTTCAAACTGTCGGTACCGGCCACGCACACACGCGCCCACCTGCCACGCCTGCCACATCCCCGTCCTTCGCTCGCCCCGTGCAGAGCAAGCTCCTTGGGTGTGGAGTGCCTCCTCATCGGCCATCGCACGCTCGCTCTCTACGGCGACATCCACAACCATGTTCACCCCAACCGCAACATCGTGTCGGCCCTGTTCGACACATAAGCCAGCAACCCAGCGTGAGTTTGCTTCAGCCACGCCTGGCCGCCGCGAACACGCCCCCCACTGCTGGATTCGTCACTGAACCGCATCACATTCACCAGCCCATCCAAGTGCCCAAAGCCCCAACCGTCACGCGCATCCGCATCCTACACGCGCATCCTACACGCGCGTGCTACACATGCAACAGGTGAGAATGATTTGCTCTCAGAAGCGCTGGTGCTCGCCTTCGCGATCGAGCGCACGTCCGAGCAGCTCGTCAAGCAGCGCAAGAATCGCGACAAGGAGACGCTCCACGGTGGCTACCCCGAGATTGACTTTGCAGAGTCTCGATGCTCTGCGCCCGCGTCAAAGCAGCTTGCCACGCTCCTCCTGCTCAGCCGCAAGTACAAGAGTGCCGAGTGCCGCCACTACGCGCAGACGGGTCGATGCCCTTTTGGCAATGATCGCTGCGTCTTCACTCATGGAGCTGCCGACTCTCGTCGCGACCCCTTGAGCTCTTACTACGAAGCGAGCGTGTCTCAATCTCATCAGGTCGTGGGTCTCGCCGGGCGGATGCCCATTTGCCAAGCCGAGTGCGCTCTCACACGAAACGAGATTGACTTCCACCCGCTGGTACTGCTTCGCGAGCTGTTGCAATTCTCTGGGGCCCCGGACCCCGTGATTGCCTTCAGCAGACGGATCGGTGTACAACTGAATGGTCTCCATGGAGAGTGCCAGGTGATGGGCCCAGCGCGCAACGCCTTCAACACGGTCGAGCACATGAAAATCTTGCTCATCAATCGCCTCCGCACCGCCGAGCCGTCTCTGGGCTCTCCACCGCAAGCCGGGACAATCAGCCTCGGCCAGATGTCGGAGCAGAGAGGATATTCTACCCCCGTCCGCACCGCCGTGCTCGCCTCCGTTGGCAGCGTTAGACACATCTCAAATGATGGAGACCCGACGTGTTTTGAGAAGCAGACGCCATCGCCAAGCGGATGTGTTTCGTACGTCGAAGTACTTCGGAAGGGGGTTCTTCGGAAGGGGCGGGCGCAGGAGGTAGCCACGGCGCAGAGATCCGCGCTCGCTTGCTCTCGCACGCTCAATTCGCCCTCAATCAGCCCAGGGTGGACAGACTTGGAGATGCGAGCGCTATACATGCGCTTCACGCTGCAGCTCAAAGAGGAGCTCGCCGTCCGCCTATGTGCACACACGGCCAAGGAGCTGCGCTCTCCCAGTGTGGGGCCGACGCCTGGCGTGGGCCGATTCGAGCTCGCGAGACTTCCAACCAGCTTCCCAAGATTCCGTAATGGGCTCAGTCTCACGAATGTGGTGCGCGGCTTTGGCTACCTCAAGATGCACGCCTTTGTACGCGAGTGCCTCGGAGACTGCATCGTTCTCTCACTGAACCGCACAAACAACCAGATGCAGCTGCGCCATCTGCACCCCCATCCGTATCGTGGCCGCGGCTGCCCCGGCTGTGCCTCACGCATGACGCGCCGCCCCTCGGGAGCCGCGGGAGCCGCGCGCGAGGAGGAGAATAGGCTCTTCAAGCAAGCGATGGGCTGTACCGGCGATCAGGAGGAGGCCATCATGAGGTTGCTTGGATACGTTGCGACCCGTGACGTTTCCGGGACGTTTGATGGCAACCTCCCTCCCAGCCCGCTCTCCTACTTGCCCGAGAGCTTGCGCCGCAAAGAGACTGAGAGCGCATTGGCAACCGCATTCGAGCCTCTCTCTGCTACCAGCTATGCGTCGACTTGCTCTACGAGCACCAGCGAGGTGGCGACACCGGCGTTTGCGCCTCTGCTGTCGAGTGGGTTTGGTCCTCGTGACGTGGCGAACGAATTCGCAACGCCTTCCCCATTTGTGGGCTTTGGCGACCTCAATCGTGATGAAGAGCTGCGGAAGCCGCCGCCGCCGCCGCCGCCGCCGCCGCCACCGCCGCCTCCGTGCCGCAGGCCCCTTCTCGAGAGCTTCATGGCCACAGAGGTGGGTTCTGCTGTGCCCTCATCGGCCGATCCCATGACATTCTTGATGCACGCGCTTCCGCCCAAGCCGCCAACCCCCGGACTGCCGCAGCCTGAGCACAACTTTCAGCTCTCATCGCCTCCGCTCGGCCCGCCACAGTCGGGGCTAATAGGGCCCACTGGCGTATTGATGTCTTTCCAAAGCCGCATCCCGTTCTCGTTGCAGCACGAAGCCCCTCGTGCGCCACCGCTTCCACCGATGCCAACGCTGCCGCAAAACCTCCTCGACGAGCCTGTCCCTCAAACCTCCGTGTCTCAATTCAAGCATGGTGACGGCTTCCCATTGGGAACCGAGCCTCCCTGTTTCAACCTCGACCTTGACGTCGTCGGCTCTCACTCGTCGCCGTCGCGGCTCCCTATCCAAAGCACGCGATCGCTCGCTGAATTCCCTCCCGGGTTGCAGCGTGCCGCCAACATTTGCGACAACAGCCCACTCGGCCATGTTGACTCTCTCGGGCTCTCTCCATCTCTCGGGCTCTCTCCATTGCGGCTTGATACCTCTGCACACCAATTGATGATCCCGTCGGATCTTCTTGGGTAAGTGTGCGGGATGCTCACAAGAGAGCATGCATGTCCTACTGGACGAGCCAGCGTGCATCGCATACAGTCCGTGGATCCACATACAGGTATTGGCATGGATTCGCCGTGGGCGTGCCGATTGGCATTTCAGGGTACACATGGGAGCAGTCGAGCAGCAAGGGACTTTATTCGCAACGGAGAGGTGGATCGCCGAGCCGTCAGCAATGTGTCTGCCTCCGTCGCATGGCTAGGATAGACGAATCAGTGCACACGTCTAGATCTATTGCTTCGTGGGGCAACTAAGGACAAGGCAAGACTACGGTGGCACAAGCAAATCCTTTTCCAAAATGGCAATGGGACTTTCTTTAGCATTTCATAGTAGTATCAAGTCTCATCAAATGTGCACTTATGTATATTTTACGATTTATTTTTTCGGACGGTTGTTTGCGCAACATGTTCGACCTGGCGTGGCTGTGGGGCTCGCTGGAGGGCTCTGAATCGCGAGAGCTGCGATGCGCAGCGAGTGGAACGCGTGGCGTTAGGATGAGCTCTGGGCTGGGCGCCGGCAGCGAGCTTGCCGGCGCGGCGCCCATCACATCCACACCAGCAACGGCACTTGGGTTTCGCGCGAGAACTCCTCTCTCGCGCGACTTCCTGTGCGATCTGGCGCGTCTGGCGGAGGGTCTGGTCATGTGCGACGTGACGGATGACTTCTTTGGCGCCGTTGACGGCGCACGCGCCGACGACGACGCCCACTGCGCCGAGCTCGTCGCGCAGATGGGCTGCCGCGAACAAGCCGCTTGGTTCGCGCCAGACAGTGTCGGTGACCTCAAGCAGCGTGCAGACGCGGAGTCTCACTTCTGCGAGGTGAGGCGTCGGCGAGCGGAATGGGCGGTTGCCATCAAGCGCAACTACCCCGGCGCGCGTGTCGTCCGCTGGGTCGACACGGGGGTCGATCTAGAGAAGGCGGCGCTCGTAATCTCTCTAAGAGCCGGAGCTTCGTCAAGAGCCGGAGCTTCGTCTTCTGCATCTTCCGAGAGATGCGTTTCATCGGGATCTGGCGCTACTTCCGTCACTCCCGCCTCCTCCACACCTCCCGTCTCTTCGGGACCCCCACCACTCATCGTCGTCGTCTTCCGCGGGAGCAAGAGCACCTCAGACTACATCCGCACAGACGCCTCACCTCGGTTTATACCTTTGGGCACCCCGGAAGCGTATGGGCCGGACGATTCTAAGGCGGAGCTGATGCCGTCACTCGGCGGCAGCTCGATGCCCTGCGTGAGCCGTGGCGCGTGGAGGGCCTACGCGGGTGTGCGAGAGCGCGACGAGGAGGGGGTGGGGCCGCGGGCGCTGGTTCGAGATTCCGTCGAGGCGTTGCTCAGAGAAGATCCGAGATCGGAGCTCGTCATCACGGGGCATTCGCTTGGGGGGTCTATCGCAACGCTCTGTGCGTATGATCTCATCGCGAGCAGTCAAACGGTGAGTGAGGCAGGCGCGACGCTCGTGAGCTTCGCCGCACCCAGACTCTTCAACAAGGCAACAACCCCCGCCCCCCCTCTTCTCCACCCATAACCCAACGTCCACCCCCAACCCCACCCCTGCCCCCCTCAGACCGCGTATGAATTTCCCCATAATCCACCCCAAACCACCCTATCCCCCCCACCCCCCCACCCTACAC
>MDSY01111948.1_pt1 | contig 10009 bp, 24 predicted proteins | sample 811131 | NCBI WGS metagenome assembly MDSY01 (sample SAMN05326643, study PRJNA326480) | marine metagenome | isolation source: seawater | place: Atlantic Ocean: South West | collected 2010
ATCATCATTATCTCAGACGAATCCGACCGAGTAACGATCAACGTCTGGCTCATCTTTGAAATAAGCATTTACTACAGCGACAGCGACGTGGTCACACTCTGTGTCTCTCAGTCCGAACTCCACAAAGTTATTTAGAACTGTGTAGACGTTGAACAGAGCTGACTTAGGATCTTTCGATCGCTTCAGTGCTTTCTCGCAGTAAGTGTTGATCAGATCAACAACTTCTTGCGGTGTGTCTAAGTAACACTGCCAGTCTTCAAGTGACATGGGGAGCTTGTAAGTTTTGGTCATGATGAAATCAAAGGTGAAATAGTTCATTGAAACTGTCGTCCTCCATGACAACAAAAGGTTTTTCGTGGCTACAGTCCATGCTCTCGGCAACTCTATGCCAACTCTTAATGAGGTAGTTCATCTGATAATTAAATCGTTCTTTCATGGATAGACGCTCTGAGTAAGCTACTCTCCTACGTTTCCATTTACCCTCCTCATATACACGGAGACAAGGATCTTCAACCACTGGGGTTTTGAGACGCTGCTGTCTTGGGCCATAAGATTTAAGTTTGAAGTTGCGAAACCTGAAGTAGATACAGGGAAACTTTCTAAAGTTGTTAGGTATGCGAAAAGGTGAGTCAGGATCATTCAGCCATGCGTGAGACGGATCGCTCAGCAGTTTGTAGTAGTCGATCATCGGCATGAGACTCCTCCGATAAACACAGGCATCTTGAATACGCCAGCAACGTGATCGTAAATGTCGCTGTAATGTTGAGCGAAAGCTATCGCTGTTTGTCTGTTGGTGAAGTAGTGACGATCGTTGCTGAAGCCGTCACGAAAATCCCCATGGTATCCGTCCCGCGTGGTAACTACGCAGTACTTACCTTCTGACGGAGTGACTTGCTTTTCAGCAAGTTCGTCGTAACGAGTGTTGCGTTGATCGTAACTGCGATCGAAGTTGTAAGAAGGAATCATGAATAAAGAATGACTTCGTCAGTTGTTTGAATGAACAGGCGAGCACCACAAGAGAGTGGTTTGTGAATGGAATTAACAGCAGACATTCGCCCATTGATGTCAGCTGACTTGCACGGATACGCTTTGCCTTTGTATTGAACTGTGTAAGGACAAACGTCCTCACCAGCTACAGCTTTGCGTAATAAGTTCTGGTTGACATGTAATCGTTTGATGCAACCATCTGCTGGTAAAGTTTGCATGATTAGTCAGTCAGAAGTTTGTAGTAGTTAATCATCGTGTCAGTTGGTGACATACTTACCTCCAGAACCGTGAGCCTCAACAAAGATGTCAGTCTTGGCACCGTCACACAGTGAGCAGGTGATGCACTGGGCTTGACTGTTGTCTGCCGTGGCTGGGCAAAGCTTGCCACTGAATGACTGCTTACCCTTGGCAACGACGGCGAACGTCTTCCACCCGTGAGCACTGGCGTCGAGATACTGTGCGAACGAATCACAGGATGCCTGAAACACATTCTTGCACCATTGTGCCCATGGTTGCTTCCATTGATGTGTGTACCCTGTGTGACCGGCGGCGTGCTTATTAAAGATCGTCACGAGCGTTGAGTCGATCATTGCCGGATCGCCATAAGCACCCCAGCGAATCTTCCGATCTTTAATGACTGCTAGGTCGAGATCACTTAGCTTGCCGTAAATGCCACGCTTGTATGATTTCCAAACAGTTGCAGGAGCCTGACCCACATTCAGATAGCAACTGCGATCAACAAGTTTCTGCAACTCCTCGTCCCAGATACCACGGTGTGGGCAATCACCACAAACGGTGTCATCCACACCTAGTTTTACAGCGTCCTTAGGGTTAATGTTCTCAGTCAGAATCCAAACCTGACACATGTTCCCCGTCTTACGGTTGCCTGAGTCCATGGTCATGATGACCACGAAGGGACAACCGTTGACTGGTGATGTTCCGTGTTGAAGAACGTAGCCTTTGAATTTAGTCATTGGTTTCAGTGTCGTTGTTAATAATCAGTGTCATCACCTTTCCCATAAGAATATGGAGAAAGCAGATGTCTTCTTTAACTGCATCCCAATCACCTCGCATTGTGGTTTCGATTTGATCGGAGACACATTCTCTGAAGAACTCAAGTTCTTTGTCATCGAAGTCAATCATTCATCCTCCTGTTCTTGTGAATAGAAAAGTCTTGAGTGAAGTTGGATGGATACTTGAAGTCATCGTCAGCGGTTTCGTTTACCCACTGAACAAATTGTTCATCGTCATTGATACCTGGTAGCTCTTCAAATACATCACGGTCATAGACAATGGTGCGGGTGATAATGATGCGCTTGATGTTCTTAGCCATTGAGATCATCCTCCATAATTAGATCATCGATGTCAGTGCAAAACTCAACAAGTATGCACTCCATGCCTTCAATCCGATCGAGTATATACTTCGGAGCCTTAGCTTTCTCTAGTAGCCGAGAAACTTTCTCCAGCTCATCCATTGCGAGACAGGCATCATCGAGACGTTCTCTGTTAGTCACTGTTCAGCCCTCCTCTCGTCATAAAGTTTCCACGCTTGATCTGGCGTGGGATTAGGAACAATGTGGATTAACTGTTCATTAGCTGAACAAATACCTGACCACTTAGCAATAGCTTCGGACAGATCTTTCGCATAGATGTGAGTGAACTCACGCCTGTGTTCAGTAGCATCGAGCCAGTGAAAGTACAGAGCAAGAAAACGATTCATGATCAAGAATCCTCATCGGGTGTGTGATACTTGTGCCACCAATCCTTCACGTTCTTGTTGACGTGACATTGGCATTGTGTGTACGTATCGAATGATCTCTTGGTCAAAGGATCATTGTGCGGTACATAATCCCACTGCATGTAGAACATGCCACTGTATGGGCACTTAACTATCTTGCCCACACGTTGATCGCCTTCGCCAATAGGATCACACAAATACACATACTTGTATGCGTTGTGTAGAACATAACTAGCGGGCTCGATAAACTCGACGTCGATTGTTAGCGGTAGTGTCATGATCAGTCCTCCTATTCGATAGTTTCATAAACACCAGCATTGTTCGATACATACGAAACAACACGCATAAAAGTGTTACCGACTCTGCCAGTAACACTGTTCATTTTTGATACGTCACCAAACGTATCTAATTGAATGTATTTATCAGCCAAGTTTGTGGTGAGTTTGAATACAGTTGGCTGTGCGTAGCGAGTGTCAGTGTGAATCATGATCAGCGAAGGTTAGTGTTACGTTCGGCAGCAGATAAGGATGGGTGAGGTTCATCATCCTCCCACTTGTTTATAATCAGTGACTGATAACAATCACCGTGCGGACTGTTGACATAGATGTCAGTCTCCCATTGATTACGAGCGTCAATCTCGATAGTCTGACCATCGGAAAGCGTGACAGTCATTAGTTCAAAGGCATTTAGTTTGATGTTCATGGTTAACGATTAGCCTCCCATTGATCGTGGCGACATGTGTAATAGATCTCGAAGTTAGGATGCAGTTCTTTACACCTAGCCTCAGCTTGTTTAGCTGTATCAGTTAGATAACCAAGAACATCATTCATGTGCTTCTTGGTATCGTAACCAACGCAAACCCAGTGGATGTTAGTGTGATTCATGATTGTTTAGCGAGGTAAGTGGTTACTTTGGTGCAGAATTCGTCCATGGATTTACAGTTCTGTTTGCGGAACTTACCCAGGCGATTGTTTGCTGTAACTAGCAGCATCTTTCCCTCAGACTTATGCCACATGAACGTGGCGAATCGTGAGTTTTCGTAGATGCAATTGATCCACTTATCAGGGTCGTCCATTGAAACTCTCAGTGCGAAAGATTCGCGACCAGCAAGTTCAATAGAACGAATGCGAGAGTAAGGTGCATCCACACCAGGAACATTCAGGCGGTCAGTGTTAGTCATGGTCAAGAGAAAAGATACTTTGCAGATTCAGGGCTACCAGCGCGAACTTCACGCATAGATTCAGGGTTGATTGTTAGTCCTAATTCAGATAACAATCTCTCCGTGGTTGCGTATGGTCTGACCCAATCGCCGGATAAACACCAGCAATGGAAAGCCCCTGACCAGTACAAACAATCAGGATCTTTACCTACTGATTTCAGTTGAGCCTTTGTAACTGGAGGAACGTAAGGATTGCAGAAAGACATGATCACTTGAAGGTGAAAGAACCGCAGAAAGGAATGTTCTCAAAGTCGTTACCATCTACTGTTTGCTTCTTTACAAACCATTCGCCACGTTTCTGATAAATACTTTCACCCTCGAAACAAAATGTGCGGATGATTGCATTTAGTCGTGACTTTGTGGTCCTTGTTTGATACCCAGCGTCTGTAATTGTGAGGAAGGTGTCACCAAGAGTGGCAATGTGGTTGCCATGTAGATACACACGAGAGTGACTAGATTCTTGATCGAAAGTAACCTCAGTGTTTGCAAGTTTCCAGTTCTTGGAATTAATGAGGGCTTTGTTCATGAGGATTTCGATGTTACGCATGTTTGGAATGAACGTAGAACAATAGGTGAAGGATTAGAGTCCTTCAGTGAACCTGATTAAGTAACAGGCTCAGTGAAGAAGTCAATGATCACGGATGATCACAGTAAAAAGTAGTAAAGGCTGACCCACTCCTGGCGTATGCAAAAGCTGCACCCACTAGAGAGTAAGTCAACCTTACCGGTGAAAATGTAAAATGGCGCACTAAGTGCACCTAATGATGTGATGTGAAAATAAAAGAGACACTACGGGTAGTCCATACATACAGACCACGAGTGTGTTTCGTTAAAGATGGGAGCTCGCTCCTCATTCGTTCCTGTAAGTAAAGCGAACCGGTTCGTTCGATGATTACCCTAGTAGGGATCGCCTTACTGTAAAGAATCTGAGCCGGTAAGCATCAAGGGCCTGACTGCGGGCACCAGGTTAGTCGGGGAGGTTAGGACGTGTTAAGTCGCTCCGGACACCTGGCGGGACGTGGGCGTTAGTCGAAATTCCGACACCACGTCTCTGGCTACCCATGCACTGGGGGGATTGATGCCTCACACTCTGTGTTGCTCGAGCTTTAGACAGGGAAAGAACCCTGAATCCCACGAGATCAACGGCGAGCGTGTTGGCTGATGGTTGTGATTGTGTGAGTCAGTTGCCTGACTTGTGAACCAAGTTACAGGATCGTGCCGAATCTGGCAAGAACTTGTGACGGTTTGGCGACTGGCCCAGGGGCCTGGTCTCGAATCAGTTCAGAGCCGAGCTGCGATGGCTGCGGTTGAACGTGTTTGATCCGTTGCAAGCAACATAAGGCCAGACCATGCACTAGGTCAACCCTTCCGAACCGGTTCGGTGATTGGCACATGGTGCGCTGTGTGTCGTTACAAGTAATAGAAACGCGTGCGCGATTAAATCATGAGTACCCCGCCACGTCAAGCCCCGTGGATATAAGAAGAACTGATGACAGGAGGAGACTCCCCTTATCAAGTCACACTACAGCTTCACATGTGTACCCATAAGGTATATTTATCTGACCCCGCAATGTGGAATTATTTGGCCTTTTTTTACTTATTTGACTTATTCGACGGCGTGGGCGAGAAGGGTCTGGGTATCTTCCGGGTATTTTGGGGTCAAATCGGCTGGGGTAGCAATATATTAACAGGCGCACAAAAAAATTCTCGTCATATAAACGAGCTTCAAACCTTTTTGTATCAGAACTAGACTGTTAACAAAGGGATAGCTGGATGCTTTCGACTGAAGTACGCAAGAAAGCGGAATTTATCTGTTCTCGGATCGCAGAAAAGGCAGAAGTACCGGTTTCAGACATGATCTGGATCCAAAAATGGGCAAAAAGTAACCACAGTGTCGAATCTATGCTTCGTAGAGCCCGTCGAAGGGCAATGCGGGGCGATCAACCGGCTGAAGGGCTAGATCGTTTTCTTGAAGATATGGATTTAGGGGAAGTTGACCCCTCTGATCACTTATCTGGATCACAAGGACCAGTAGAAATCGCAGAATGGTTCGCTGCTAAGAAGAAATGGTTCGTGGATGATGAAGGTTGCAGAGATTAAAAGAAACCCCAGTTGACTAGACCGGGGTGCTGAACTTCCTTTAAACCTTTGCCCATCGGGTTGAACTGGGTTGGACTGTTAAATACTCAGGAGGCTATCCCTACTTCTGTATACTAATCCAGCGGTAAATAGCACCCCGTGGATGACGAAGGTTGCAGAGATTAGGGAGCAAAAGTCTGCGTTGAAGTAAGATAGAAATATCTGTTTAGTCGTAGTGTTGTGAGTATTCAAGACACGAAAGAACGTATATTTATGAACGGTCAGATCTACAGCCGTCCTCGTTTTGGGGGTCCGGTCGGTGCGCCGGATAATCGTAGGTTTACTCCAGACCCCAATCCTTATGATGTGCCACCTGAGCCACGGGGTTACGGACAGGGAACTGTTGACGATTTTTTATATCGTCCCGGCGTAGACAAGTTTGAGATTCGCAAACCTGTTCTTCGCCCTGACGACACTTTTGAAAATGTACCGCTCGATTTTATGAATCAGTTTATGAATGATCGTGGGATCACCGAGCAGAATCAAGAAGTGATGGGTTCAAAGGAGCAAGTGTTCCCTCGTTACGCCAACCCGGAGGACGGTACTTTGAATAACGAAGAAATGGCCCGTGTGGACCCCACCGATAAATTGCTTCTGGATTCCCTTCGTAGGGGCGAGATTGGTCCTTTAACAGATCCGAGGATTAGAAAAGCCATTGTCGACCTTGAAAGAAAGATCTACAACGACGGACGAGCTAGTTCGATGGATGGTGCGTTGATTGCTGCCGATCCTGTTGATAAAGCTGCGTATGGACCTCAGATGACACGAAGCCAGTTTTCTGATTACAACGAGTTGAGGAGCCCAGGCTATAAAGATCGCAGAGATGCACTTCGGATGAGATTAATTAATGCTGGTATTCTTCGCGGAGTGTAATGCCCGATCTTATTGATCCTCTTGAGTTTCTTAGAAATTTTCTAGAGAAAACTATGAACGCCACGAAGTTGACTGCTTCGCAGGAGGCTGCTCTCGATTATCTTGAGTCCAAGGCGTTGAAAAACGACCCCGAAGCGCAAGCCGTGGCAATGATGTTGCGTAAGAAAAAATACGGGCATACTCTGCCCACAGCGTTTGATATGGAAGTTTGATACTAAGATTCTCGATTTGCTTTAAACTAAAATATAAATAGTGCCGGCGCGTAAAAATTATGTCCAGGATGGCTGGCGAGCGTAAAGAATTCCAAGAGTATTTAGACGATTACGATCGCACAAAACGTGGTGCTGGTTCTAAAAAGAAGCCACCAACTGATCGTTTTAGTGGCAAAGATGTTCGTTATGCTTTCCGTGAAGGTCTGGATCGAGGTCTTTCGAAGGCTGAGGCTGCTAGAGATGTTATTGATTATTTTGATGAGGTACGAAACGAAACAAAATATGGCGGCGCAACAAGAGAAGCCATTAAGAAACTGCGCGGCTATTTAAAAGATGATGATGTGCTACAGGGTGAAGATGATCAAGTAGTTGGTGTCGACCCGATTCCTGATCGTGGTCAGTTCGGTGACCCCACGCGCACTGATCCTGGTATGTTTGCCAGTTCTTATTTCGATTACTTAGGAACAGGAGATCCGAGTGACCCGCGTCAATACTATATGTACGGGTTTGATGGGCCAGTCGGTCTCGCCCGAGCTGATCGTCCTGTTCGCACCGATCGTTTCGGTGTTCCAGCGGACATACCCTCTTTCCTTAGCGACGGTCCTCTCGCTCCTTATTTCCAAACTGAATCTGAGTTCCAAGAAGAAAATCGTCGTGATCTTGGCGATATCTTCGGCGATGCTGCCAAAGGCGCTGGAGCTTCATTCTTAGATTCAGTTCTCGCGGGTGTAATTGGCGGCATCCGCGACGAGATTAGACTCTAATGTTTGAGTCAGACGACGAAGACTCAGAAGTTCATTGCATAATCACACTTGATGTGGATTGTGCTCGTAGCGTTTATGAGTCTTTGAAGTTTCGGCTTGAACAATGGCCTGGCGGAGATCCGCAAGAGCAGATAAACCTCAATGACACCAAGACTTTTTTCTATGGTGTTTATATGGAGTTGCTTCTTAAGAACGATCGAATTTAAGAAACTGACCAAAGACGTGGTCACGTTCGGCGTGATTTGGATGCTGAGCCTAGTTTTTGTTACGGTTTATCTAACCGTGATTGCAAACAGGTAAAGTAATTAAGCCAAGGGATGGGACCCCCACATTGGAGTGCAACTAAGTCGATTAAGTGACAGCTTGTCGACTCAGCCAGTGTGGTCGTCCGGGTTAGCCCTTGGTCAGTGCATGGCTGTTCTCTCTAACCCGGACATAATCTTAAAACGCCTTGACGTGCATGATACGTTTGGCATACTAAGGGTCCTGGTCCTGCACCGGGATACTCTGACCAGGGTGGAAGAGAAGGTATCCCATTTTCTGATGAACGTCGACGAAGTCCGCAGATACGTCAAGAACCTCAGGGGCGAGAATAGAACACTCAAACTTGAGATTCGTGAGTATCAAAAAGAGAATGCGAGGTTGCAAGAAATTATAAAAACGCTCGAAACGCAAGCTGTGGAAAACCTAAAGGAGCAAGGGTTTATAAAGTAAAAAACGTCGAACGCGGCAGGCTGCTGTAAAAGGATTCTGTGGGCAGCGCATCTGAAGAGACCTAAGAACCACAACGTTAAAAGGGTGATCCTGGAAGGGGGAGGGGTTGGGTGAGTAAAGGGAGGTCAGGGGTATTAGGTGAAAAACAAAAACGTCGGACGCGGCAAGCTGCAACAATTACCCCTGTGGAAAGGGCTTGATAAAAACCACAGTGCAGTTATATTGGCAGTGCGGGTAAGGGATTTGACTTGAGTCACCTGCCCCTTCTCCTTGGATCCCCCGCTGAAGGAGAGTGAGTCTAATCAGATGGCGAGACCTGATTAGACTGCAGAGCAAAATAACTCCGGGGCGCTACGCAACCGTACCCGGAGCTTTGCTTTATCTAGCCCCCGGCTGCGAATGTCCAGAGAAGAATAACGGACATCATCATCGCGGGAGCCATAAGAAGGACCATCAGCCCAAGGTCATGAAGCGCCACCGTGGGTACTCGCAACTTCTGCAACCTTACCTACAAGTTGCCAGCCGGTGAACATGGCAAACTCAAAGCTGGCGAATGCGTTAAGCCCCATGTCTACAGCCCGTTTTACATCCGGGTGACCGTAGTCATCAAAGAAAACAATGCCTCCTGGCTTGACCATGGGGACATAGAGGACAACATCTCTTGCCACAGAGACTGAGTCGTGGGCTCCGTCGATGTAAAGAACGTCAATCCAAGGCTCCCGACCAAAACGAGCGTCCAGATCAGTAAAAACATGTTGTGAGAGCCCTTTGATAATCTCAACTTTGCCGCAATTCTTAGATTTTGCGATATTTTCTCGTGCTGTTCGCTCTAACCTTGATAATCCAGCGTAATTTTCCGGATTTTTAAGGTGTTCTTCGCTTCCAGTGAAGGGATCGATCGAAATTAGGCTCGATTCTTCGTGATCGAGGTAAAAATCAGACCAGAAACAGCTAGAAGCACCTTCATACACGCCGATTTCTACGATCTGACGCTTTTCTGCGGGGTTAAAGTGAATTTGAGGACCTTGAGTGTTGGTTCTGATTGCTTTATCGCTGTTTAGGAGTGCGTCGTACCAGCCTTCGGTGAAATTGTAGTGATCTGCAAGTTTTTTCTTGTCTGGAGCAGCAACTTCGATGTTCGTATCTTCCTTGAGCTGCCCCATCAATTCTTTAAATGACGCTGCTGGCATGGTATTTGAAGGAAAGCATCAGTATGCTAACAGTGCTGACTGTTTTGGCTTGTTTTGCCCTTATAGTTTGCCCATCGCCCGAGTGCCGGAATCGGTAGACGGATCGGACTTAAAATCCGCTGACCTGTAAAGGTCGTGCGAGTTCAAGTCTCGCCTCGGGCACCTTTTATATC